>Ga0222634_1000296_pt1 | contig 26656 bp, 28 predicted proteins | sample AntAcemetageno50_FD_179807 | JGI IMG/M metagenome (GOLD analysis project Ga0222634, IMG submission 179807) | Saline water microbial communities from Ace Lake, Antarctica - #50 | ecosystem: Environmental > Aquatic > Non-marine Saline and Alkaline > Saline | place: Antarctica: Ace Lake | collected... | reverse complement strand
ATAGAAAAATGGGAATGTTGGATGACTACGGAATTGATACTTCCGAAATTGAAGCACCATCGTATGACCTCCAGGACGGGATCTATGAGATGACTGTCGGAGATGTCTATGTCAAGCAGGGAAGCCAGGCTTACCCTGACCGGTCATGGGTCATCATCGAGTATCTCGTAGGTGAAGAGGGCAAGAAGAAGAGCGAACTCTTTGAACTTCCCGCCGACCCCGAGAACATCACGGACAAGGAACGCCAGAAGCTTGGCTACTATGTTGCCCGCCTGCTGGACCTTGGTGTCGAGCGTGCCGCCGTCAACGACATTGATCGTGACGACCTGATTGGTCTTCGTGGAAGCCTCCAGCTGTACTCCAACGCTGGTAAGGGCAAGAACGCTGGTAAGATGTTTCAGAACATCAAGAACGTGAAGATCACCGAAACTTCTGCTGCTCCCCAGCCGGCGCAGAAGAAAGCCCGCCAGACCGCAGCTAGTAACCCCTTCGCTTAACTAGCTCGGCGGGCAGTGGCCCCGGAGGTTTTACCTCTCTTTACTCCGGGGCCACACTCCACCAAGGACGGATGATATGACTGACGCAACATCGGAACTGAGAGAGTTCTATAACTACATTTGGGGTGAAAACCCTACTGTGGAAACAATTACGTTTGTGTACTTGCCTGTCGAGCATGAGGGTAAGTGGACCCCGTACATGTTTGAGTGGCCTCGGCAACGCGAAGGCGTAATCCGACACACCCTCAAGTGGTCTGCTATTAAAGCTAATGTGTTTTATTCACCTGCTTTGTTCAAGGCGGCTAACCCAGCCAAAGAGAACGTGTTGGGTAGTTGGATGTTGTGGGTAGACTTTGACGGCAACGCACCAAAAGAGTGGGCGCAAGAAGAGGAGGAAGGCAGTATTTTTATACCGCCGCCAACATTGATTGTTCAGTCGTCCATTGAAGGGCATGAGCACTGCTACTGGAAGCTGGACGAGTTTGTGTCGGATATTGAAGAGCTGGAAGATAAAAACAGGGCATTAGCCTATGTGATGCACGCTGATACGTCAGGCTGGGACGCAGATCAAATACTTCGACCCATTCGTACCACTAATCACAAACGCAATATGCCCGTGATTGTGAAGGAGTGGGAACGTGAAGAGCCGTTATAGTCTTGAGGACTTTGCTCATGTGCCCTCGGCACGAAAGATTGTTAGTACTGATCTAGTTTTTGGTGAGCTTCCGTCGTTGGAGGATGTGCGAACACTGGCTAAGTGGACGCCCGAGCTGGCAGACAAGTTCAACCGCGATGCCAAGTACTTTTCTGGGCCGCCTAAGAAGGATCGTTCGGCTGCTATGTCGGAGCTGGCCCATCTGGGGGCTGAGATGGGTTGGCAGGACGATCAGATTGCTGCGATTCTTTATGATGCTGATGACCGTTGGGGTAAGTATAAGCATCGCCGTGACCGGGACCGTAGGCTTACTGACTTCGTGAATCGTGCCCGACAGAAGCATGGTTACAATTCGTTGGAGAATGTTGACCTTACTAAACTGATAAGTTCGGCTAATCAGACGGCTCCTGTGATGGGGGAGTCGAAGCTGGTTTATGGTTACCAAGACTTTGTTGATGCAGAGTTCAAGATTGAATGGGTCCTAGACGGGCTCCTGGCCCAAGGTGGCTTCGGTTTGATCGCTGGGTACCCTGGGACAGGCAAGACGCAGTTATCTATCGCTCTTGGGGCGCACATGGCTTTAGGGGAGAAGAAGTTTCTTACCTGGAACAACGTGGCGGGTAATAAGAAGGTGTTGTTTCTGTCGTTGGAGATGTCAGCAGCCCCATTGAATCATTTTATGGCGACTATTGGTGAGGGATATGAGGATAAAAACACCCTGAACCGTAACTTCCTTGTGGCACCCTTTGGCACACCAATCAATCTCGACACGCCCGAGGGTCAAATTTTCTTTGACCAGATAATGAACGATCACATGCCAGACATTCTCGTTATCGATTCGTTACAGAAGATTAGCTCTAAAGAACTAACCGACGAACAAGCAGTCAAGAACCTCATCCACTACCTCGCAACTGTCCGAGCCAAATACTCTTGCGCCATGGTGATGATCCACCACAACCGCAAGAAAGCAAACGATGGGCAAAAGAAAGGCGTGGAACTGTCGGACGTTTATGGTAGTACTTATATCACCACTGACGTTGACTTCGTAATGTCGTTAAAAGTAATTGAAGGCAACCTGCTGCAAGTAGACACCCTCAAGAACCGGCTCGGACCAACCTTTGAACCGTTTACAATTACTCGCAACCCTGAAAACCTGAGCTTCTCGACAGACATGGGTAAAGTGTTCAACCAATTTGCAAAGGACAACGACTTTGAACTTTGATGACATAGAGGAGGAAAGCCTCAAAGTTTTACAAGTTTTATACGACAACCCCGACGCAGTAATAGCAGTAGATACTGAAACAACAGGCTTAAGTGTTGCCAGTAAAGAACACGTGTGCGTCGGTGTCAGTATTGCCACTGTGATCGACGGTAACCCCATCAGCCATTACTTCCCGGTCCAGCATAAAGTTGGTGAGAATGTCAGCAAACCAACTTTAGACAAACTAAAGTATGTGCTTGAGCGGCCCGGCACTGTACTTGTTTTTTGTAATGCACAGTTTGATCTGCTGTCGCTTGAAACAATTGGGATTATAGCTTCAGAACTATATTTTATTGACGTTCCGACAGTTGCCCACCTTATCAACGAAAACAAACCATACAACAAAGGCTTAGATTCTCTTGCACAGTTTTACCTAAAAGACGAAGGCAAAGTCAAAGACCTCGCCATCGATAAAGAAAAGAAAACAGGTTGGGAAAATACCACTTGGCAGATGATGTGGGATTATGCCGTCAGGGACGCCGAACTAACCTGGAGGCTGTGGGACCTACTTAAACAAATGCCGCAATGGAAAGAACTACCCGAAGAAATCTGGCCCCACAAACAAGATCTTGTACGTGCGCTCCTGTCGATGAAACGACACGGTGTACACATTGATGTACAACTTGCCCAGAAGTATGTACAACTGGGGGAAGAGCACATGGCTCGGATAGAAAAAAGCTTGGGGATCAACCCGGCTAGTCCAAAGCAGATGAAAAAGCTCCTTATTGATGACTTGGGGTTACCGGTTGTAAAGAGTAGCGTCAAAACGGGGGCACCTAGTTTCGACAAACAAGCCATGTTAGCTTACGATTCTATGCTTGAAAAGCTCGAAAACCCTGTTGCGAAGCAAATAAAAGAGTTCAGAGGTTGGCAAAAAGCCGTCAGCGCCGCGTACAGGCCCTATCTTGACCTACTTGATGTGGATGGTCGACTTAGGTGCAGTTATCGCCTCCACGGGACTGCTACGGGGCGTCTTTCTTGCGCCGAACCCAATTTGCAGCAAATACCCAAATCATCCGACAAACCATGGAACGGAAAAGTTAAAGACTGTTTTATTCCCGAACCAGGCTGGGAACTAATCAACGCAGACTTCAGCCAACTCGAACTACGCCTAGCCACAGCCTACGCAGGAGAAGAAGAACTCAAAACAGTATTCAACGAGGGCAGGGACATCTTCACAGAGATGTCAAAACAATTAGGCATGTCACGCCACGAAACCAAAACACTTGTGTACTCAATGCAATACGGTGCCGGTGAGCAAAGACTCATGGACGCCTTCAACGTCACCAAAGCCGAATCAAAAGCGATCAGGCAAAACTATTTCACCACCTACCCAAACTTTCGCCAATTCAACGAACGATGCACAGCCAAAGTAGAACAGTCAGGGAGAATCAAAATATGGACAGGAAGAGAACGACACTTTGAAAACCGTAACGACGGATACAAAGCAATGAACAGTGTTATCCAAGGAGGAGCAGCTGACATTGTTGAACGGATCATGGTCAAATGTTTTAAAGAATTGGAAGGACCTGACTGTCGTATGTTGCTTCAAGTCCACGACTCCATTACATTTGAAGTTAAGGAATCCGCAGTACCCCAATACATGAATAAGATACGGACAACAATGGAAGACGTAAACTCGGTGACGGGCGATGTCAACTTTGATGTTCGATTTGCAGTAGAGGTAGATAGCTGGGTTCCTGAGGAGGACGGATAATGATAGTAATTACTTACGAATGCCCTCATTGCAAATACATTGACAGTGAAGAAGAAATGGCAGCAAACCATTGCCTCGATAACAAAGGTCACTTGTGGTAATCAGTGTTGATCCCGGAGAAACTACGGGCATTGCTTATTGGAGCGACGCGGGCGAATTTGTTGAACGTGAAGCACTCACTCAGGACGAGCTACTCGACAAATTAGAAATATTAGAGAATGTAACGGCTGTCGTGTGCGAAGACTACCGCCTAAGGCAAGGCAAACAAATGGTGCAGACAGGCAGCAGGTTTGTTGCTGTACAAATTATAGGCGCACTCAAGGCTTATGCCAGACGTGTCGGAGCAAAATTCTTTTTACAGCCTGCCAACGTCCTAACAGTCGCGGCTTTACACAGCGGGGTTAAACGACCCAGCAACCACTCCAAAAGCCACGACGTAGACGCCTACAACCACGGGTACTATTACTTTGAAACTAAGGGCTTACTTCAACCAAAACCCCTGTGATAGAATTTATTGCACCCCCGGTTACCGTCCTAGCTGGGGGTGCGCTACTTTATAGAGTAAAGATGGTCCTCAATACGCTTCACTGCGTCTTTAATACTTGAGCCTCCATTAGTTTTAACCTCGTACTCAACACCCTTTAAACGTTCCTCTATTTTATCCAGCCGCTCGGGTAACTCAGAAATAATATCTATCGTATAAACAATTTTAGATATTGTGGGCCAAATTTTCATTAACACACCAATGATGGCGACAATAAGAAAAACGGTCCAAACGATAGGACCATAGTCTGACAAAAATTGTCCTGCTTGTTCGGGACTCATCTCATTTATTCTCCCGGTAATTTAACGGCGATGCCGTAAGTTTTTCCCGACCATAAAGGTCTCCTGGTCGTGCCTTTGCCGCTGGAAGCGTCCCAAATCATTCCGTTTCCAGCATACACAGCAATGTGGCTGTTGTCATTCCAAACAACTAGATCACCTGGTTGGAGATTACTAACAGAAGTTTTAGCTCCGGGAATTGTTCTGGCCTGTCCACTAACTGAGTGACTTTGGACATTAAAGCCAAGCTGGTTATATACAGACATAACAAGGCCAGAGCAGTCGATTCCCTTAACCGTCCTTCCACCAAGTTGGTAGGGGGTCCCAGCATAACTAGCAGTTGTGTTGAGGATCCGCTGTCGAGTGTCTGACAAAGTACCATCGGATTGATAAGCATTACTTGTCTCCCCCCGACCACTAGCATTAGCAGCGTTTTGTTTACGAGCTGTTTCAAGTTTTTGAACCTGTAAAGCGGCTTGATTAAAACGATCTTTTTCTTGTTGAATACCTACGTTTTGTTGCTCAATCCAATTAACGTTGTCTACCGTGTCAGTATTTTCTTGGTCAAGATTTGTTTGTGGAAAAGTTTGCGGCACATCATTGCGACCAATAGCGGGCTGAAACCTACCACTCATAGTGTCAGCTTTTCGGCTTTGTTGTAATTCCCGTTCGCGTTCCGTAAATTTTTTGGAGGACCCCAACGGGTTAGCAGAGTTATTGATCATACTCATGTTAGTTGCCTAGTCCTTCTAAGAATCCTACAAAACCCGTATTCTTTTTAGCTTCTTCAGCCGCTGCGTTTCTAGCTTCCAGCTCAGCAAAATTAATGTAGTTAGGCCTGCTGTAGTTTCTTACACTAGCACCAACAAGCCAGTTAAAAGCGCTCAAAGATCGGTCAAAACCTGTTTTGTTGCCAGCAGCAACCTGTGCTTGTTCGGCACCTAAACCTATGACGCTTCGACCTGTCACGTTGGAAACGTAGTTGACGCCGGGGATTGAAGAATCAAGGAAGTCGCTGATGTCGCGGATGGGGGCTTGGTTACCTAGTCGGGCACCTGCAAGTAGTTCAAGTGGTATGCGAATCATCGGGTTGGTTAGTTCGACAACACCTTCTAATACTCCGCCCGAGAATGTGTTGTAAATATCTAGTGAAGCAAAGCCGGGGCTGAATCCCACATATTTGCCGTCAACTTTGAATTGTGGTCCCGTCATTTCTTCGGTGAGGAAGCTGGGGAACATTTGGTCTGAAGGGTATGGCAAGTACATGGAGTACGGATCGACACCCATAGATACTGCAAGGTTGTAGCTTGCCTTGGGGATGAGGGTTACGGTTCTTGCGGGATTGAGCACTGTCGCTTCGGCAAGCGCGGCTGAAGCTAATTTAATCCAAGTGTAGAAAGGGAACAGACGGCGGGGGAATACTTTTTCCCACGACGACAGCATGTTTGGTGTGGGGTGATTCTTTAGTGCGCTTTCTAGTGCAAGGGCCCTAGCCTCAGCTAAATTTTTGGGCGCTGCGGTGTCGGCAACGCCACGAACAAACGGTTTCTTAGCAGTAGCTTCTGACGCTTGACGCAAAGCCTGGATGTAGTGGGCAACAATGTTACGGTGTTGCACATACCACGACACGTCCAAAGCGGCGTCTTCAATAGTTTTACCTCTGTATGTCACATAAGAAAGAGGTGCAAGAGGTGTGGGTGAGCCTTTACCGGCTCCCAACGTTGCAAACTGAAAAAACTTATTAACGTTTTCAGAAAAACGTCCTGTAAGAATTTGGTCTTCAAACAAGTCTTCCGCACGTTTACCTTCAATAAACAAATATTTGTGTATATCAGCCTCTAGATCACGAGCAGTAATGTTACCCAGAGGGCTTCTAATAACAACTTCACCGTCTTTAGGTACAGAACCAAGCTCCATGTCATTCAACATGTCAGCACCCGTGTAGTTGTTGCGTCGTGCAAGCATTCTAGCGGCTAAAGAATCAGATGGAACAAAATACTTGCCACCTAAAGCAAAGAAACGCAGGGAAAGGGCCCCCACGAAGTTACGAACATGGTGACCTGGACGGAGGACCGTAACTGTAGTTTTCCAACGGCTTAGGATAGGGTCAAAAAATTCTCTAACTGCCTTACCAAAAGGAGAATCTAAAGCTTTAGAGGGGCGCATAGCTTCATCCATGCGTTGGAAAATATCTGCCGCACTCTTATCTACGTACAAGTTGTCTGGCAAAAGCAAGCCGAAATGGGTGTTGCTTCCACCGGTAAGCCTTACAAAACCTTTAGCAGCTGCCTCTTTAGCGTTCCTAGCTGCCAAGTCCTGCTTTTTCATATACGAAGCAAAATTATCTACAAATGTTGCTTCCGCAGCCATCTGATGCAATGCAGCTTGTGACCGAGAAAGAAAATCGAGAGGCTTTTCAATGTCCCAGTCAGTCCACTGGTTTAGGGCAGCCGACAGTGGGTCAATATCTAGGTCTGCGGCATCTTGAACAGCCTTGTTAGCATCAATGAAAGAACCGCTTTCAGGAAGACGTGCAACAGTACCAGCCCGCCCCAATACCGCTTGTCGTGCAAAGAACCTATTTAAGGCTTCTGTGGGGATACCTGCCCGACCAAAGCCTGTGTTCAAAGCGGATCGTACAAGGTCGCCCGAAACGTTAAATATTTTACCTACTTGTGCCGTCAAGTCAGCGATAGCTTCCGCCATCATTGGGTTGGCTTGCACAGGTATTTCTTCACCGGCACGCACAGCCCGCTGAATTTCACGCATAGCAGCTGTGAGTATGGGTGTTTCTCCGTCAGCTAACCCGCGATACTTGCCGCGCAAAGCATCTAGTTCTTTCATCTTTGACATATACGTACCTGTCGAAACCCCAATTGACTCAAACTCAAGCCAAGCAGACAAATGGTTTCGCACATCCATGCCCCATTTAGCATCAAAAGCAGCTGCTATACGCAAAGTACCTCGAACTATGGGCCCATAACCGTTGTCAACAACTGCCGGGTTTCCAACATCAACCTCTTTAACAGCAGCAGCCATTTGTTTAGTAGCTTCGTCGTAATCCCTGGGGTTTGCTTGCACTTCGTCGGCGGCGTCCAAACCTTCGTCATAGTTTTTGGCGTAATCCTCGCCGTCCCGTTTGACTGCTTTCTGTCGGGCCTCAAATAAGTCGTCGCCTCGGTTTACTGCGTCAATAAAGTCGTTGCTGGACTGGGCTGTGTTACGCATAGAACTTGGGACAACACTGCGTATAGCACCTGCAGAGTACATGGCACCAATGTCAGTAGCGTCAATTGCCTTAGCGTAGTCAATAACGATTGAACCTAAATTATCGGTAGCCTGTAAAGCGCCCCGAGCGTCAGCCTCGTTCTTAAACAACCTTGTTAGTTGTTGGGCAACTTGCGGTGAAATGTAACGGAACTCCTCGACACCCCGAGCTAAATACTGTTGTTTTCTTACCTGAGAAATGTTCTCAATACCCACACGCGAAGCAATCATAGAATCCGCAATGTTTTCCGCCAACACCTTGTTATTCCACACACCATAATAACCAACAAGACGGTTGTTTTTCGGATCATACAAAGCTTCTGTCGTAAAACCTTTTACGTTCTCCGGTAAAGGGGTGCCCCGCGGGAAAAAACCAAACCTAGAGTTTTTTGAAGACCCAGCCAACCAATTAGCTCCTTCAGGAAGCTTGCGACCATACCGTGTCTTACCAGAAGTAAGAATCTTTATGATGTCGTCTCTACTAGCATCCTTCGTAAGAGCCATCACAGCGTCCATGAGGTGTGTACGCGAAATACCGGTATCGGCGTTAAACAAAGCCAGTTGAAGCCACCTAGGGGCGTCTGAGGCCCTTACAGTGCCGTCTTTAGCCAGTTCTTTGAAACCCATACGCAAAGACTCAATAACATCACTAAACCTAAGCGTTTCAATTGCACGATCACCCGTTTTAGGTGTCACATCCAACACAAGAGCCACGCCCTTAGAAGCAACAAAATCCTCCGCAGATTTCAAAGAAGCAACTGTCGCGTTTTGAATAGTCTCAGCCAAATCAAAACCCTTGTAAGCGTTATACGCTTTATCCCCCGGACCACCCCTCACATACGCAGGCAACTGCTCATACTCGTACACGCGACGACGACCTTTAGGACCGCCCACATAGTTAGCAATAATTTTGCCCGCCTCGTCACGAGCAGGAACACCCCTAAACAAAACACCAAACTCTTCCGACAGGCGCGTATAAAAATCGTTCTGAGCGTGAGTGTTGTACGAGTTAACAATACGAGCAACCCCAGCACCCAACTCTTCATCCGTCACATAAATCTGCCCATTCTTACCCACAGCAGGCTTATACCCACGAGCTTTCAAATCACTAGCATCAAAATTCTTTTTAAACGTATAAGCCAAAGCCCTACTAATAGCTCCTGCAGCATCCTGAACCATCTCAGGGCTACTCAAACCAATCTGTCGGAAACGTGACGTCAACTCGGCAACAAACCCGGCATCTTGCACCAAAGTTTCCATCGCTTCTTCAACAGGTTTAGCTGGTCCGACAGTCAACAAAGAATCTACGCGTTCAACCAAATCGTCATAAGCAGCCCGATACTGATCCAAAGAAATGTTAAACGCACGCAACAAATTACGCTCAGCACTACGACCACTAATCTTGCCCATACCCTCGACAAGACCATTCTGTCTAAGAATGTTTTGAGCGTTGTCGATAAAACCAACCATACCCTCAGGGTCAAGCCGGCTCATGCTGTTTAACAACGGGCGTGTAAACACTTGCTCTGCGTTAACCCGTTCAGTACCGGCCAACTCACTAATTCGGGCAACAACATTCTCGGCAGCTTCCGGCGCAGGAACTTCCCTAGGGGGACGACCCAACAAATCAACACGACCCGGCGAAACATCAAATGCGTTACTAAAACTTTCATACAAAGGACGCAAAACTTCTGGCTCAAAATTATCCCTTACAAAAGCTTCCTGAGCCTCACCAGAAAGTTTGTTGTAAGCTTTTTCCATTTCATCCAAAGTACCCAGTTTAAGTTTTATAGGACCAATTTGTTTAGGAAGTAAGCCATCCAAAACTTCCCTGGGAAGCTTGGCCCAACCAAGAGTCCAATCATCAAAACTAAGTTTTTGTGGAACGACAGGCAAATCGTTGGCGAGTCTTCCAGCTTCCCAAGACTTCAAGAAACTAGCCATCTGGTTGCGACGACTCAAAGGTTTCTTACCCCTAAAAATCTTTGAATCTTTAACTGTTGCACGCAAACTACTGGTAACAACGTTCTCGGGCAACAAACCTTTTTGAATCCCCTGCTTAACCCTCTCAGAAAACTTCAACTCTGCTGTCGCGGGCTTAGGTACCGACTCCGCAACATCCCGAAGATTGTTAGGTTTAGCATTAGAAACACGCTCAGAACTAACTGCTGCATCCAAAACTTCGTCAGCCTCTTTGACAGCTTTCTTACCCAAACCCAAAGCCTCAGCCCCAGCACGCGCACCACGTAAACCAAGATTAATACCTTTAGCAACTTGTGCGCCCGGTACCCACATCAGCGGATCAAAAGCAACATCACCCTGAAAACCTAAAACACCCTTAGTTACTGGGTTTACGTTATCCGCAACATCAACATAACCAGGATAGTTTTTGAAAGCGGTGTCGTACCCCTTTTCAATAATGTCCGAAGTATAATTTTTGTTTTCACGGCTTTGAGAAAAGAAACCGGTAAATGGGGAAGCCGCTAAAGCCCCTAAGCCCTGCAAAGTTTCACCTTGCTGGGCTCTTTCAGGAAGGTCTAGTGCTTTATCAGCAATATTTGTGACAGCATAAAGAGGTCGGCTAAGAAAATCAATTACCCCGCCCAAGAACCCCATTTCTGGTTCTGGCATAGCAGGAGGTTTGACATCACCAACGCTTCCCGCGGTGGGGGACGCAGACGACAAAAGCTGTTGCTTGTAAACTTCCCTTTGGCTTTTAAGGTAGTCAGATAAGAAAGAATCAGAAGGTCTTTCAGACACAACTTCTCCTAACTATATTCGACCAATAGATATTTCATAGTTTAGCTGTTCTTCGGCTTTATCACTATCACGAAAAAGTGCGTACAATTCTTGATAACGTACATTACGGGCCCGTTCCTGCTCAAGAGCAATATCAGCGGCAGCTTGTCCCTGCTCAAAAGCAAATCTTTCATAAGCAAGCTGTTGTTCGGGAGTCAACCCTTGTTCCTGATTAAGTTGACTTACCGACTGAAGCTGTTGCGCCAAACCGGGAGCCTGCATAGCACGCTGGTAAGCATCCTGCTGTTGCTGCATCTCCAAATTCATCATTTGACGACGCAAAGCATCCGTTACGCTGGTTTGATACTGGGCACCCTCCTGTTGGGCAACCTGAGCCATCTGCGAAGCAAAATCACCTGACGAAGCACCGTACCGTTCTGTAGCGCCCAAACCAGACGCCCTGCCCGACTCCAAATTAGCGACAGCCTCAGCCTGCGACAAAGCGGCAGGATTCAAAACTGCTGGAGCCGCGGCCTCAATGCCCAAGCGGGCCATTTGATCGGCGGCCTGTTGCTGCGCAGAAGCATAAGCCTGTTCAGTGTTAGCCGAGGCGGTGTCGTAAACGGAACCAATACCCTCAGACGCGCCACTATAAATGTCGCTAACACGTTGTACGTTTTCACCCGCACGAGAAGCAATCTGGTCATACATGGCCTGCAGTCTTTGGTTTACCAGGTTGCCTTCATCCATCCACCCTTGAGAGATGCTGGAATAATCTGGGGCAAATTGATTTTGGTACGCAATAGCCTCAGCCAACCAATCAGTAGGGGCCGGTTGGTTAGCGGCTTCTTCCTCAGCAGCTTCCTCAGCAGCTTTTTGAGCAACAAGTTGTGCAAGAGCATCTTTATCAGCTTGCTCTGCGCCGGGAACATAATACTGTGAACCTGGTTGAGGATAATCTCTTTGTCCCGTCCAGGTTCCCCCACCAGAAAGATTATTTACATCTAAATTAAGGTTTCCAGAACCCGCACCCAAAGCCGATTGTGCGGCAACGGGATCGTACATTAAATCGCCAAAACCGTAACCTATAGGAGCCCCGGGGCGTCCCGAAATAAAACGAGTAAAAGCATCGCCAGCGTTAAAAACACCTTTTACAGCGCCTTCTTTAAGACCGCCTAACTGCGACGTAAGATAATTAATTCCGTACTGGGGTGTTTTAGGCACCTGAGAAGCTGTGGGCACACGACCACTAACCACATCAATAGCTCTTTTAATAGGCGAGTCATCCCACCACGAAGGTTTGGGAGGTTCTACTTTAACGTTATTGGTCATTACCCACCCGCCAATGCTCGCATGTAAGCATTCATTTGATTTGTAGCAGCTCGCTGACTAGCAGCTCTCTCAGCTGCCTGGCTACGCTCTTCAGTACCAGAACGTTGCCCAGCAATCTCCGTCTGCAAATCTTCGCCAAAACGTGATCTTGACAGGTTCATTGCATCAAGCTGGTCACTGAGGCGGTTTTGGAACTCACCAAAAGTTTGTCCAAAGTCGCTAGAGCGCAAAGTTCCTCGGGCAGCGAACTCGTCGCGCAAACCACGTGTACCGCGGGCTGCGGAACTGTACGGATCAAATTGTCCTTCGAGGTCCCATTGACCCATTTTCTGTGGTTCTGTCGGGGCCGCCATTCTTGAAGCCATTTGGGGTTCTGGTGTTGCTAAGACGTCACCGAAACCTGTTTCGCCCGCAGGACGGTAACCCATTTGTTGTACACCTGTGCGGAAGTCTTGTCCGTAACGGTCAGCTCTCTGCTGGGCACCTGTTTCGTAGTCTTGTAGTGCTTTGTTGAGTGACGCAATTTGTGCGTTGTATTCTGGGTCTTTCCAGTTAGTTTTAAAGTCGTCAAGTTGGGGTGTGCGGGGTGTAGGGTCTCCTCCCCCTGAACTACCTCCTACGCGAGCCCCGGAAGAATCGATAAAACCCGTAGCTATTTGAGGGAGGTTGAGAAGGGGAAGTTCGGCAATCGGGGCAGGAGCTGGGGCAGTCAGAGTCGGGAGTCCCCGCATAGTAAAGCCCATAGCGGACCCAACAGGTTTAACAGGAGTGTAATTAGTACGAGTCTGGTTAGGAGGCTCGCCAGCACGCTTTTTAGCAGCTGCTATGCGCTCAGGCTCTCCTTTTTCTATTTGGCGAATACTAACCATTAGCGACCACCCTGCAAATACCGCATAAGCATGTCAAAAGGATTACTACCGCCAAACACCGCATCACTAAGGTCATCAGCAGGTTTATTGTAAGGAGCAATCTGCTCAGGCGTCATGTTAGGAATATCCGAAACCCTGGGCCCCTGCGGAGTACGAGTCTGCATAGGGGGCTCACCAGAAAACCCACCCATTTGAAGCTGCTCCATCAAAGCCCGTATCCGAGCCTGCTCAGGAGTCATCTGCTGAGGAGAAGGAATATTGCCGCCAAAACGAGTTTTACGGCGTCCCGGAGGCTCGCCATAATCTTCATCGCCGGGATACGGCAAACGTTCTCCATTGGGTCCAATTGGCATAATAACTCCTAAGAAGATGCCTTACCGGGCATAGACGACAAACGGTTCATCATCGCACGTTCACGAGCCTTCCTTTTCATCTCCTCATCAGACATGTTTTCATTCTTCTGAGGGGCCAAACGATTGCCCATAGTTGACTTATCTCGGTACATTATCCAATTCTCCTCATCAAAGCATCTTTTCGTGCAGCAGCTTTGTTGTCCCGCATTGTGTAACCCGCCCTATCAGTAACCTTACCAACAGTTGGCATAGGACGTCCACTCCCATAATGCTTCTTTCCAGCAGCATACGGGTTGAAACCACCACCGCCTTGAGCGGGTTGACTAAACTGAAGCCTGACTTGGTTCATTACGAAATTTCCTTAGAAACAGTTTGCTTGGGATTAACATACGTCATCAATGAAAACAGTCTAACAGGTGCAGTAGAAGTAGATCCGTCTGTTTGAAACCCCACACGAAAATAAATTTGCCTAAACCGTAAAGACTTCAAAAACTTGATAAACGTTCTCGTTAGAGAGTTACCCGACACACTAATATCTGTTTGTGTCGAAGGTGCCTCAGTTTGCGGTTGGCCCCACGTAAAGTCACGCAAAGAACCCCAATCACCGCCGTCATAAAGATCCTGCCACGGCACAGCAAACGAATATGTTACAGGGTAAGCAGTACCCTCAACGTTGCCTCGGAATGTTGCGTCCAAGCCCCACCAAAACAAACGCTTGTAAATAGAACTTGCCTGGTAATTAAAGTTTTTAGTTTCGACAACACATTCCATGTCCTCCGTCGCCGTACCCACAGCATCCGTAATGAACAAAGTAGGTGTTATACGCGACCCTCCCGAAGCAACAGCTGCAGAACTATGTGTTATTGCAACAGGTACTTCTTCGTTACCTGACTCGCGGCGCACAACCTTGCCGACAGCCCCAAACTCAGTAGACTTCCACGTAGTCCAAGTCCTAGTTCGCAAACTATAAACATACGTTGTGTCGTAAAAACTAAAAATAAGTCTTCGGTTAAACTCCGACACAGCAAACGGCAAATAAATACCTGACGTAGTATTTGCGCGAAAAGGAACTTTTACGTTAATTTGCGAAGCACGATTATTTGTAAACTCGTAAGCTTTGTCCTCGTGCATAAAATAAATTTCGCTCTCAAACTGGTCAAGAGCTTCCTTAGAGTTCAAACCCACATTAGGAACAACCAAAGAAACAACAGCAGCCGCCGGGTCCGAAGTATATTGCAAACCATAAATAGAGTTCACCCGAAAAATAAGCAAAGTATTAAAGTACACGGAAAGCTGAACAATGTTCTGCCCATCCCCGGTACCAATATCCACAAAATCGTTAGTTGCCTGCCACAAAGAAGGATCCGCAAGTGTCCGAGATCGGTACAGCCGAGTACCCTGGTTTGTGCTGTCCTTACCCTCAGAAATCCACAAACGCCCCTTAAACGTCACAATGGACTCTCCCAAAGGCATGTTGTTATCTGCAACAAAACCACCGCTAGGGTCCCAATAACCACCAGGCGTCAAACTACCCACAGAGGCCGTAATCCAAGCCTGGTCGTCATACTGCACCATTGCAGCACCAGAAAAAGTACTAGTAATAAGAGTCCACGTGTTGCCGTCAAAATAATATGTAGAGTTTTTACCGTCACTTGCCAGCAAATACGAGGTACCCGAAGCCGTGTAATAGTAACCCAAAATATTAATATTGCCTGTCGCGTCCAAAGGAAAATCAACACCCAAATCTTCAATAGGTGGGCGCGATTTCAAAGAACCATCAAGATCCAACTCAAAATTTTCACAAACAGTAAGTTCGTTATCAGCAATAGAAGTAGGGTCGCTGAAAGTATTAAGGCCGCCAATAAAAGGCCCTACCTGTATAGGCGCTCCTGGCATAGCTTCCCCTAAATAAGCTCGTAAACGGTGCCTTTTTCGTAGGTCATAGTTTGACCCAACATTTCACTCTGCCCGCGTTCCGCAATACTGTTAGCAAACTCAGCCTGCTTCGCAGCCATCATCTCCGGGTTCTCATCCATCTCATAAGCCCGCATCAAAACATAATTCACAACATCAGTAAAACAATCGTCAGGAACCGACAACACATCCGTAGCAGTAGTCGTCACATCAGTAGGCTTCGCAAAATAACGAATCGTCATCGTATAATCTTTATCCGGTTTAGGCCACAACGTAATATCCCCAGCCCACGTGTACCAAAACTGTGGGGCACCCGTTTCCGTAAACTCAGGATCAGCCAAAGAAATACTCTCCTCAGCCTGAGCAATATTGATGTTACCAATCCTGCGACCATTCAAAGACAAACTAGCCACATCATTAATCAACGGAGTAACCCCCGCAAGGCTATACGTGTACGTACCCGCAGTAATAGAAATAGTTGCTACAGATGGAATAACCCCGGCGGCTTCCGCAATTTCGTTTTGTGCGTCGTTAATCCAACGAACAATGTCGTCGTTGGTTAGTTGCACACCAGATTCGTCACCGAAAGCACGTTTTACGTAGTCGTAAATTTGACCAACAGTTTTAGTGGGGTTACTGTAGTTCATCGCTCAAACTTCTTTCCGTTGTGGGACATTGTGTGCTTCTTGTCGCGCCCACCGGAAGCCAAAAATTCGATATGTTCGATTCTATCTTCTATTTCGTCTTCTTGCTTTTTTGCTTCCATTAATTTTTTGGCGTTTTCTTCAGATTCGATGCGGCGCAAAACGTTTTCGGTGCCGTGTCGTACTGTGTCGCCATCAAACAACCAAGCAATAATTTTGTGTGGCTGTTTCATGTCTTCAGGCGACAGGAAACGCACGATATATTCTGGCATATTGTCCGGCTTATCGAGGATAGCCCAAGGCTTTTTCTTTTCCTCTGGGTCGGTACGGTTCTTTTCAGGGATGTAAACCAGCGAATATGTGGGCTTCAGGTCCTGCAAAATCTGGGCCATGTGCACATGGTCTTCGCTGATGAACTCTCCAAGATCAGAGTTCCATACTTGTGGGGATTGTCCTAGTGTAATAGTCATGGGGCTAGTTTAGCTTATTCGCCAGCTAAAGTACCCCAAGTCACCCCATCAGCGGGGATACCGGCATCACCGTTAACCCAAGTGCTGGAACTAGATTCGTACACAAGTGCTTGACCGTTGGTAGGAGTAGTAATGTCTGCCGACAGAATCTCCTTACCTGCGTTGTCAGAATAAAAGCGGTGCTCATAGTCTGCAAGGCTGAGGCCTTCAGGAAGTTCTGAGGCTGCTTGGTAAAAAACAAGTTTGTTTTCCATTATTTCTCCTAAAAATAAAGAACGCCCTGACCCCATTATAGGGCCAGGACGTTCTTTATGCGAAGCTTTAGGCTTCGGTGATGTCCGAGATCAGACCGTGGCTGTTACGACGGTCAGTACCAAGCTCGTGGTACTCAACCATGCGAGCGTAGTATGCGTCGTAATCACCACTGGCGTCACGAACTTGCTTCCACATCGAACCATCTTTGTCGATGAAGTGCCAGTCTTCGTCACGGTAATAAGTGAGCGCATCTTCGTTCACAAACCACTGCTTACCAATCGGTGCGTCGGGGTCAGCTACGACAGGGATTTCTCCACGGTCAGTAGTGAACGCGAGGCCAGAGAACCCACCAGTGAATTCCTGCGTGTTAACCGTCTGACGCAACTGCGAAAGAAGGTTGAAGTACGCACGGCGAACACCGAGCGACTGCAGGATAAGGGAGGTCGAACCACCCTTAACACGGATGTCATCTGCCATCTTAATCATCAGGCTCTCCGACAAAGCGCGTGCGGTTCCACCGTTAGCGTTAACGGAAGCTTTCCACTCAGGCTCAGTCGAGGGGTTGATGTTGTAGAGGGTACCGGAGTCGCTAATGATAGCGGCAAGACCAGTAAGCTCACGGTTACCACCAGCAGCCACACCAGAGCCCTTGCGGACAATGATGTCAGCAGAAGCAGTAGCGGTACCGGGAGTAGTCGTGAAGGTAACAGTGTTGGCACCAGCGGTCAGGTCCACAGAAGACACAATCAATCCAGTGTTGTCAACCGTGTTACCCGTCTGAGTGTCGACGACCATACCAATCTGGAACAGACGTGCATCAGCGACAGGAACGACAGCACCAGTGTTAGCACCAGTAGCAACGCCAATAGCACCGTTACCGGTACCGTAAATCTGGCGGTTCATGTCCTTCTTCAGGTCGTTCTTCAGACCCTCAACCTCGTTGTCCAAAGCCTTAGCAAAAGCTTTAGCATCGGTGTCAGAGAGGCTGATAGCCTGCCCGGTCAACTGAACTCCACCATAGGCGTATTTCAGTCCAACACGAGCTGCAGCGTGTCCTTGCTGACCGGGGGTCGGCAAAGCCTCGGACTCGAAACGAGATCCGATACCGCTGTTACGGCGTGTGTGAATGGGGAAAGTAACATACTTTCCACCAACTTCGTTGGTGACACCAGAACCACTGCGAGTAATACGCTTCAGAGCGACAATTTCGTCGCTCAGCTGCTCGCGGATACGTCCCTGGTACACCTCCTTGAGATATGACTCAATAGTTGCAAGGGTTGCAGCCATTTTATTTCCTTTCTGTAAGAAAGGAGATTAAACCTTTAGTTACCGGCCTTGTTCAAGTGAAGAAGCAATAAGACTTTGCACATCGTTTCTTGACAACTTTCCGAGCGGTTTAGCCTGTTGTCCACCAGGCATACCCCCCGAAGTGGGCAGCAATTTTGGGGCCGAATCTCCTGGTCGCGGTACTGCGCGAATTCGGTTTACTGTTTTATCGACATACTCATTAGCAACTTCTGACAGTTTTCCTGCCTTACCGCTACTTTGAAGTTGAAACGCCGCCCGCATCAAAACTTCCCGCACATCGTCCTCCGAAAAGTCCGGGTGTGCTTGCTTAAGTGCGCCGATTTCCTGTTCGAGTACGGAATCTGCTTCCTGCTGAACCCTTACCTGCTCCTGTTGGGCAAGAAACTGCTGCATTTGCTGCTGCTGTTGCTCCAACTGTGCCAAGCGAGGATCTTCAGGGGCTTCTCCGTGCTCATCTGTAGCTTCTTCATCTACCGCATCCTGCATTTCTTTAGCAGTTTCCGGTAGTCGACCATTTTGCTTTAGGAATTCACCTAGAGCGTTGTAGATAACTTCAGGTTCTGTGTCGAGTCTCTGAGCAATTGCAGAATAGTTCTGTAACTGTTCAGGTGATCCCAACCCAGAATATTCCTTAAGCTGTTGATTTAACGAAGAAATACGAGATTCCGCATTCTTGTCAAAATTCTTAAGGTCATCCTGAATGCTATGGAAGCTAACAGGGTCGAGTTTTGTACGCAAAGACTCCCAAGCGGGATTGCCTCCTGAAGAATCAACTTCGGGAGATGCTTCCGCTGTTTCTACTGGCCCTGAAGAATCCGACACTTCCGGTTCTGTGTCAATCTCTGTACCTGTAGGTTCGTCCATTTTGTACTCCTTATCGCCGTACCTCCCAGTGAGGCCCTAGCATTGTGGATTTAGTTTACTATATTTAGTTGTTATTTACACACGTTCTAAGAAAGAGCGTGAATTGCATACGTCAAATCGTTGTAAGTCATTTTAAGGACTTCAGCGTTTGTGTACGTGGTTGCGTCGATAGCCTGTAGCTCAGTCTTAAGTTGAGCTATCGTCTTACGACCATAGTTTCTTGTAGGACGGTACTCCATTTGAGGTACCGTGCTGGCAATAACATCAAAATCTGCCATAATTATACTCCTTGCGGTTGTTCAGGGGCCATATCGGGTACAGCCCCATTAGGTGCCATCATAGCACCTGCACCCATCTGAGGACCACCAATAGGCACTTCCATGTTATCCCCGCCAAGAGGTGGCCCACCCTCTTCCGTCCCATCACCAGGAATTGTTTGCAAGAACTGTTGCAACTGCTTCTGCTGCACAATCTGTTCGTGCATAGCCACGTGGTCTGCAAACTGTTGCTTAAGTTCGTCAGGCAAAATTTCGTACTCTTGAGACATACGGAACTTGTTATGCGTTTCAATATGGACTTCGTGGACATCAAAATCATCGACAGGGACGATCAGCGGTGTCGGCATGTTCTGCAACTCTTGCATGATCGTAGGATCAGCCATAGCCTCCGGCGGAATCTGAGTCATCAATTCTTCCATAGCCTGCTGGCGAGCCATTTCCAAAACATCTTCTGTAAGCATTTTCATTTTAATGTTTTCTCGTTGCGCTTTACGTTCAGCCACATTGAGAGTGTCCATAATTTTCTGTACCCCGCCAATTTCCAACATGCGAGCAGCCGCTGGCTGGTCAATGATGCCGACAGCAAACATATCCATCACACGGGCTTCTTGAGCAGCTTTAGACTTCGCAAAGCTAGAGCCGGGCTCAATACGAATATCTGTACCCGAAGCAATATCGGCACCCTGCAACAACATTGTGTCGAAAGCACCATCAGCACCAATCGTGCGAATCTTCCGAGGAATGTCAACATACTGCACAAACAACTCAATAGTTTGTATAGCAATCTTTTCCACACCAGCCTCAATACTCTGGAACTGTGGTGTCAGATACTGGTTAGACGCTTCCTGCAAATAAGAAATAGCGGTACCGGAAGTAACACCCGGAGGTGTGTCACCACGCGACACTTCCCTTTCACCAGAAATATCAATCCAGTCATTCAAAATACGATCCTGCTGCTCCAAATAATATTGAGGCAGCGGCGACAAAGGCAACGGCTCAGGCGGTGGCATGCCAGGCTTGTACTGAATCACCAAACCAGGCTCATTCGTCAACTTAGATGGAACAATAGAACCCATTGGTGCGATCAGCTGAGGCTTAGCCATGCGACGTCCGGCTTCAGAAATTTCGGATCGCAACCCGTTGTATTCTTTCTGCAACTGTGACAAGTCGACAATGGGGCTATCTGCGTAGAACGTGGCTGTGGGGATGTGCTCAAACTTTGTAAACGGATACATGTTGTGCCCGTAAGGAAAACCGTCTTTGTACACGCTGATCAGAATGTCGTCGACAGTAACGATGACGCCACCTTCGGGCATAAGTTTGTGTGCTCCGGGCTTAATCCACGTTTCGTACACAATCACACTGTCAGGTGCTTTGTTGTGCCCCAAGTTCAAATAGGCTTCATCCAAAATTTGGTTGGCACTGGAAACGCTGGGAGACAACTTAATATCACCCAATTCTTTGGCGAAATAGTATTGTGCCCATTCGACAGTCTTTGTGTAAGCGTTAATAACAAAAGGTTGGTCTTCAATGTCTTGTTCGCGGATGTCGGGAACAAAAAGATGGAAGGGTGTGACGTGCCCGAACTTGATGTCCCCCATTTCACCAGAAACTTTGTCTTTACAGTAAGGGTCCCAATGTGTTTTTAGGAATCCGTTGCCGGTAACAATGGTCCACCACGTTGCGCGGGACATGTGCTGACGCAACTTTTTAGACTCACTAATTGATGTCCAAGCTTGTTCAGCGGCAAACGCAGCACGCTGATCGTCATCTTCAGACGATGCGGGGATAGCTTGCGCCGTTGGAAAAGACGACAACATTTTTGACATTTCCCAACGAACATAAGACCTAATACGGTTAATAGTTTTACGTTCGTGGTAGTAAGGCTTCCGAGGTGTAAACAACTTGTCTTTGTAACCGTCAGGAAAGTTACCGCGTGTCTGCTCAACCCAGTGATGCCCATAAAACATTGACATGTTGTGAAACCATTGCAGCTGTTTTTGAGAACGAGCAGTTTTAGCTTTAGTCCATTCAGACTGTACCCAAGCAACTAGCTTGCGGGCTTCTTCGCTTTCACGGTACTTATCAAGGTTCAGCCCGTCTTCGGGTAATTTAATTACTGTAGAACTCTGGGTCAACCCCGGTGAGTTCTGCGAATAACTGTCTGGCGTCTCGGGCATCTAAATCTTCTCCTGCTGCTAAATTCGGGTTTCGACTAGCAATTCTTTCCGCCTCAGCCTCGTCGGATGGGTCATAGTCCTGGTAACCACTATAATCTAAAGTTTGATTCATCGCTTGAATTTGTTGAAACGCTAGTGGATCGCTTGATGCCACCAGTGCTTGCGCTTTCTCGTTCAACTTCGCCAACGTTTGAACCGTCTTGTGGTTCTCCTGCTGCTGTGTCTGAAGAACCTGGGACTGCTGCGCCAGCAGATTGTCCACTACCTTCTGGTGCCAAAGGTACTGCAGCACCAGCAGTGTTAGTAGAATCAATGAGAACACGCTCGACAAAATTATTGACAACATCGTTTTTTAGCTCCTTAATAGCTTCGTTATAGCCACGGTCATACCATTCTTTTTCTTGTAGTTCGACAGAAACAGGTTTTGCTTCGTCGAACAGCCCGGCAAGCTGAGCCATTTCGCGGATAACGTCCACCGCAAGGTATAGCCGTCCCCGGTCAATTACTTTGGTGCTCATGTCAATACCGGTATCGATAAACGGTCCGACAGAAGTTCGTGTGATGTAACATACGCCGGGATCTTTAGCCGGTGCGTTTATTACTGAGTATCTACTGGTCATTAGTAATATCCTCCTATGACGGTAAGTCCGTCCTCATTCGTTGCTTTGTCTTCTGCGAACTCGACGTTAGGGTCTTCTCGCATCTTCAACAACAACTCCTCATACCTTAGCGTAGTTGGAGCTTCTTCGGAACCACTAGCGTCTACGTAAGGGGTCAGATCGGGCCTTGTCGTAGCAAAGTATCGTGCCGAGTCAAAAGCGTGATCATCCTTTTTGTGGACAACTTCCTGCTTATTCATCTCATACGCCATTTTGTCGGAACTATATGACGACCACCGCAGTTTCTTCATCTCACGAATAAAGTTGGGGCAGTTACGGGAAACAACCCATTTAGGCCTGTTTTTACCCCAACGGGTGTCACCACGAAGCCTCATGTACGCCTGCATTTTTTCAATACCTACCATCACGTCATGGGGTATGCCCTCAACGTTCACGTAAAGCCCGTGGAGGGCATATTCCTGAATAATGGATGTCCCAGTCACCCCGTTGCGTTGACGCATCGCAGGGTCGCCCATACGCTCTATAGAGTCGGGTTTACGCCCCCAGCTAAGCTCACGCTGCTTCACAACCTGTGAATGCTCCGACACAATCATATTTGACTGGTAATGCTCCGCAAACGTCACAATATCCCCGTTAGGCGATACAGCGTGCCACAACCAAGCCGTAGGGTTATTCAACCCATGATCCACAGACGCATACACCGACCAACCCTTAGGCACATCACCCGGACCAAAATCTACAAGATGTTGTTCCAAATTTTGGCTAAAAGTAGGAAAAACCAAACCACTGCGAGCAACAAAGTTGCCTTTTTCACGAATATCACGTTCCTCCTTATTCATACCAATCGTATAAAAATTCATGTCTTCCATTTCAGCCTGAATGTAAGGGTTCTGCTCAGCCGACAAAGTGAAAGTATCAATCCAATCAGCCCTACCCTCCTTCGCAGGCTCCCACAACAAATCAAACGTCCAACCCATCCCCTTTGTAGGGGTAGCCGCAATCACCCAAAACCCGTTGTAGTCGATCAAACGCATCATAGACTCGTTAAAAATATGCTGAGGAGGCTCCTCATCAAAGAAAATACCGTGGCGAGGCACACCACCCAGCTTCATCATGTCCATACCCCACGTCACAAAATCAATCGTCGACCCATTCTCAAACGTCAAAATATAGTTAGAAGCATCCCAACTTTTAGACCAGTCACCCTCCACCAGCCAAGACCTGGGAATCCATCGCTTCATTTTTGGCAAAATAATCTGCTCAATGCCTTTAGCGACATCGACAACAACAAACCTTAGCTGGATAGGCCCAGAACCCCATGAAGCAGGTCGCTTAAGATATGGATGAGTATTTGTAGCCCAGTAGATAGACTCAACGACCTCAGCGTCGGTTTTTCCCCCACGGTTACCTCCAGAAATAAAACGTCCACGAAATTCAGATTTATGGAACCGTAACTGCTCCGGGTAATCCTTTTCACCATAATTCAAAATGTTAGGTTGGTGAATACTTTGATCAAGCTCAGCAACAGCGAGCTGTAAAAGCTCGTTTGCTGTCGGTTGGCGTTGTCTAGAAGGCATTAGGCAGTAGAGTTATCGGTTGCTCCAAGACGTACAAGAATAGCATTAACCGACAACCTCCAAGCGTCCGTCGCACGCGAACCAGAAATCGTTTCATTAAGCAACAAAAGCTCCGAATCACCACCATCATGCGTATGGTCGCCAGGAGAAGCCTGGTTAGGGTTAGGGCCTAATGTGTGGTGCAAAGACTCTGCACGAGAATCCGCGTCACTATTAGTATGAAAATCAGCTACCGCCTGCGCGGTAGGTTTTGGGTTTTCGTCCTGAGTAAAAGTACTAGGACTATTATCGCCCGACAACATAGACATAAAGCCTCCTAAATAGTTCTCATTGTACTGCTTTGCACGCTTTTACTGCCACGCTGCCACTTACCGCAATCTTTACACTGATACCTGCGGTACTCAGCGGCACCCGTCCTCTCCGTACCACGCGAATGCAAATTACTTGAAGCACAACTAATACAAGCCTCCGGCTTACCATCATGCAACCCACGATTCGGGTGGTTCTTAATCCACGGCAAAAACTTCTCATACAAACCAATAAGAATGTTCACGTCCTGGATCTGGTACTTCTTCATCTCCCGCCAAGCCTTCTCATCACCCGCCATACACTTAACCCACAACTCAAACCCACTATGTTTAACCTTCGCCCCAATACCCAACTTCTGAGCAACATAATCAAGTTTGTTAGAAGGAAACTTAAACCGTTGCCTAGACGTTTTCAAAAGGTCAATATCTTTATGCGGAGAAGGAGGCAACATGTCGTTCTCAATAAACTCACGATACAAATGCTTCGCATCAAACCCGGCAGAGTTCCAACCCACTACAGCATCTGCCTCATCTAAAAGCTCATGTATAGCTTTAAGCATCTCAACTTTACCGTCGTGATGAATTGAGCTAAACTGAACCTTCCGCTGTCCATACCAGCGGGCCCCAAAACAAATAACTTCTGTCGAATCAACTATTTGACCGAGAGAAATGTTTTGGTCCCAAAGGCCCCACACGTAAGCCAGGTTTGGCGAAGTTTCAAGGTCAAGGAAAAGTATTTTCATTGTCGTCCTTAAATAGGTTAGGGACAGCTTAGCGTGGATTGGAGACCATTGCATGAATGAAAACGATGTTGTCGGAGGCTACGCCTGCCCCATAGATCCGATGGAAGCATTAATGTGCGACAGTTGCCAATAAAAAAGGCCCCCGATTGGGGGCCTTTTTCAGTTATAGCTATTTACCGTCGGGGGTAAGGTTAGGCACAGCCCAAGTAGAAAAAGCTGTGAGTGCTGCCAGGATAAAAGTAATCCATCCTTGTGCTTCCGCAGGGATAATTTCAATTCCTAGTTCGGTGGTAAATCCGCTGATTGCTACAAGGACGCTTCCGACACCCGCAATGATTGCTTTGGAGTAGGCCTGTGCTTGTTTTAAGTTAAGTACAAATTCGTTCATTAGAATTTCCCATCGTTAATGTATTTTTGTAGGGCTGAAATAGTTAGTTTACCGGGGAGCCCATCAATTTTACCAGCATAATATCCTTCTTTACGCAAAATGGTTTGCTGGGCTTTCCACGTGCTTTTACCAAGTTTGCCGTCTTCGACCAGTTTGGTGGGCGTCTGTTCCGCGAAGTGTGGTGCCGGGTCAGTGTCGCTGCCCCATTTGCGGGAGGTTCTTACTTCGAGGTGGAGGTGGGGTCCTGTGCTGGCACCGGTTGATCCTGACAAATATATTTTGTCGCCGGCTTTTACTTTGTCGCCTTTGTTGAGTGGTGTGCGGTGTGCCCCGTGGTAGTAGACGGTGTAGAGGTCGCGTTGGTGTTCGATGATGACGACGTGTCCTCCGCCTTTGGGTGACCATCCGATGTGTACGATTTCTCCGTCTCCGGCTGAGAGTACGTCGAAGGTGCCGCCGAAGTCTGTGCCTCTGTGCATGGCACGTTTTTTGGTGATGGGGTGGATGCGCCAGCCGTAGGGTGAGGTTACGGGGCGTCCTGGGGCGGGGTTATGAAGTTTCATTAGTTGCTCCTCCCGTGAAAGTTGAAAACAAAAACGTGGGGGCCCCAAAACACATCAACCGTAAAGTGCCCGAACCTCTGAAGCAAAACACCCCACTGTCTTGTACCGCCCACCTGAGGATGGTAGTGGATGTAGTGGACTCTCCCGAACCAGAGGTTTAGGTGCCGGTCTTTTCTGCCTGTTCCGAGGTTAGCTATTTTCATCGGTGACCTCTACCCAGTCACCAGCTTGCTCATCCCAAACATGCCCACCATCGGCAGGATAATCTATGGGTGCCACCCATTGACAGGTGTCCTCATCGAGTACCCAGGAAGCGTATGGTTGTGGTGGGATGAAAGCGTCACGGGTTTCATCGTAAGTGAAACCTATCCCCGCATAGTTGTACCGGAGCGCCTTCGACTGGTCTTCGCTTAACTCCCCATCCGTGTAGTGGATACCGCCGGAAGTGTTGTAAGAAGTTTGCTTGACCGTGAAGCCCTCGGGAGCGTAATAGGTTTCCCAGTCGTCAATACCTGTCACAACATCATCGCGTCCCACAAACACCATCGTGACAGTGTTGTCAGAATTGAGTACCGCGTAATGAGCCATAACCTTATCCAATCGTCACTGTGTCAGTAGGGCCAGCAGCTGTAACCGTGTAAACCTTGTTCACCCCTACAACCGCTGAAGTCTGTGTGACACCGCCAGAGAAAGTGACACTAGCCTGAACCGGAAGCGCGAAGATGACAACACCGGAACCACCACCACCACCCGCCGCAGCGTTCGCTCCGCCGCCGCCACCACCGCCTGTGTTTACCGTTCCATCGTTTCCTGCCGCGCCGTTGTTTGACCCTGCACCACCACCACCAGCACCACCAGTACCAGGTGTGTTGCCACTGTAAGCACCACCCCCGCCACCACCGGCACGGGTTACAGAAGAACCCGAAATAGATGAGGCAACACCGTTTCCACCGTTCCCGCCGGTTGGTGCAGAAGCGTTACCACCGGCCACACCGGCACCACCACCACCACCACCGCAACGGGTTACAGAAG
>Ga0222634_1000295_pt1 | contig 26741 bp, 58 predicted proteins | sample AntAcemetageno50_FD_179807 | JGI IMG/M metagenome (GOLD analysis project Ga0222634, IMG submission 179807) | Saline water microbial communities from Ace Lake, Antarctica - #50 | ecosystem: Environmental > Aquatic > Non-marine Saline and Alkaline > Saline | place: Antarctica: Ace Lake | collected... | reverse complement strand
TCCAGGTGCTGGAGAGGTAAAGAATTTAGAAAATATATGTTATGAAATATTAGAGCCTGTAAGAGCAAAATTTGAAATGCCTGTAATCATTAATAGTGGTTATAGATCATTAGAAGTAAATAGAAAATTAGGCTCATCAGATTCGAGTCAACACACTAAAGGTCAAGCTGTAGATTTTGAGATTAATGGAATAGCAAATATAAAAGTAGCACATTGGATTAAAGATAATTGCGACTTTGACCAACTGATTCTTGAATTTTATGATCCAAAAGAAAAAAATGGTGGTTGGATTCATTGTAGTTATAATGAAAAAGGTGTTAATAGAAAACAAGTATTAGTCTTTGATGGTAAGTCTTATGAAAATGGATTACCTGAAATGGAATATACATTCGATAAAATGGGTAATGAGGTAATAAAATAATGTGGTTAAATTTATTAAGTATGGGAATTAAAACTGGTGCAAAATTGTATTCAGATAAACAAAAATTTAAAGAAAATATGTCAGAAGCTAAACTTCTACATTCAGAAAAAATGCGAAAAGGTGAAATAGAATATAAAGGTCAAGTATTTGAAAATCAAAAGAATGACTATAAAGATGAATTTGTTTTATTGATTTTAAGTCTGCCGATTTTATTACTTGCGTATTCAGTCTTTGCAGAAGATCCTGAAATATCTACAAAATTAGATTTATTTTTTGAAAAACTTCAAGATATGCCTTATTGGATAGTAGGTCTTTGGGTTTCAGTCGTAGCAGCAATATATGGAATTAAAGCAACTGACATCATTAAAACCAATAAAAAATAAAGACGATTTAAAAGAATTTAAAAATTGGTTTTTAAAAAATAATACAATTCAAGTTCCTTATGATAATCCATTAATGTTTATTGATGGTATTGCAGGAATAACTTTATATAGAAAAAAACCTTATCAAGTTCAATTATTTATCTGTGAACCTAATAATTTAATAACAGAACACTCACACCCAAATATAGATTCCTATGAAATGTTTCTATATGGAATGGAATTTTCTCATAAAGGTAAGATAATTATTGATAAAAGAATGTCATTATTAAAAAATAAAGATATTCCTAGACTTTCAAATATTACATTAAGAATAAAACCTAATGATTTACATGGTGCTAAAGCATCAGAAAAAGGTGGTTCTTTTATATCAATACAAAAATGGATTAATAATATTAGCCCTACTCATGTTTCTAAAGATTGGGTAGGAAAACCTTTAGGAAATAAACATAAAAAACAATTAAATGAATAAAAAATATGACTAAATGGGTATTAGTATTAATTATATGTTCTTTTCAATCTAATACTTGTATGCCACCACTTGAATATCCTATAAAATATAATGATGAATATGATTGTATGGTAGCTGGTTATAAAGAATCACTTTTAAAAACTGAACAAATTGGAAGAAAAGAAATCAATGAATATAACATTTATATTAAGTTTGGTTGTACTCCTATTGACATTATCTAAAAACTTACATACCATATATAGTGTATGACTAAAAAAATTTTAAAAGTTTTAGTAATAGGAGATACACACGACTCTCCAGATATTCCAGATAAAAGTAGATTTGGTTGGTTCGCTAAACATATAACAAAAACTAAACCAGATATAGTAGTTCAGATAGGAGATTTTATAACTCTTGATAGTTGTACTCACTATATCAAAGACGATACTTACACAGCTAGAATTGAAAAACCTATCTTCCTAAAAGATATGGAGTCAATGGATTTAGCTATGAAAGAGTTTGATACTCATTTAAAAAAATTAAATATTAAAAAATATTATACTTTAGGAAACCACGAAAAAAGAATGTTTCGTAAAGAGGACAGCAATCCAAGTTTTTATGGAATGTGTCAGAAAGAATTTTATGCTATCTGTAAGAAATATCAATGGGAAGTAATTCCTTATGGAAAATATCTTATGTTAGGTGGAGTTGGTTTTATTCATGCACCTATAAACCCTATGGGAAAAGAATATGGTGGCGAGGCTAGTGAAAGACAAATTGCTAATAAATCAAAAATAGATATTGTTTTTGGTCATAGTCATAGAGCGCAAGATAATAGAGTTGCAAAGATAAGCCCTATTCCAAATGACTTTACAAGAATTATAAATGTTGGTTGTGCTATGCCATTTAATCATATTGAGAGTTATGCTAAACACAGTTTAACTGGTTGGACTTATCAAGTATGCGAATTAACAATATGGGATAACCATATACAAGAAGTAAATAATATTTCTATGGAAACTTTGGAGAGAGAATATGGCAGAAAAAAGCATTGATGATATTTATAGAGATATAGAAAACGAAGTAGAAGAAGATTGTTTTGATAGAGAAGATTTAAGATTAAAAGATCAAACACCTTATGCCATAGTAGGTAAATCAATGAGTGGTAATATACTATTAAAAGTTGGAGATGATTTAGGTTATGATGTTGTTAAGTCTTTAACCTTTCCAGAAGCATTAAAATTAATTAGTGATTTAACTATTGCTGTTATTAATAGATATGCAAAATGAGTTTCATTAATCCTGAACTAAAATCTATCAAATATAGAAAAAGAAAAATTTCAATTGTTTATAAAAATCTAGATGATTGTTATGGATTATATGATCCTAATAAACAAACCTTATACTTTGATCAGAATATTAAAGGCGAAAGATTATTCAATACTTTTTATCACGAATTATTCCATGTGATTTGTTATAATGATGGTATAGATGTTAATCAAAGAGGAGAAGAGCCCATAGCCCAAGCAGTAGGAGATGGTTACACAAGAATCTTTAAACAGAATCCCAAACTATGGGATATTTTGCAAGATTGTTTATATGGTTAAGCCTCTATATTATTAAATACATCTTGTTCATCAGAACATATTCCATAAATATTAGAATGATATAAAACATATTTTACATCTTCGTCAGCATTTTCTGTGTAATGTATTTTTGAATCTATTAAAGCTGATTTTTTTGTATAAACACCCTCGTCAAAAGATACTAACATAGCTTCAGCATTATTATTAATATATGCTTCTTGTTGATCTTTAGGAAGTTCTTTAAAAGTAAGATTTTCTTTTATAACTTTAATTACTTCTTTCATATTACGCCTCCTTTCTTTTGTTTAAATATTTATCCCAAAACAAATCATCATCTTTTTCTCTAGCATAATCTGTTTTTTCTTTTTGCTCTTTAGTTATAAAACCAGCAAGAAAAAAATTAGTAGTCATTTCTTCAAATGGCATTTGGTCATTAATTTCCCAGAACACAATATCATTTTCAATATATGAACTTTTAAAATTTTTCTGAACTTGTTCTAATGTTTGATGTTCTTCAAACTTTATTTCAGCAGTCATATTATATCTCCTTTTTTTTGTTAATAAGAAATATTATAAACTATTATAAAATAATTAAAAACATTATTAAGTGTTGGTATTAAAGCCTTATTTAACCTATTTTTTATTAATTAGGTATCTAGCCGAACTTTCTTCTGTTATTCGCATATCTTTTAAAGCAATTAAATTATTATAATAATCTTTAGAAAGGGTAAAATCCTTTTCAGCTTGTGTATAGGCTATTAACCATTCTTTATATTTTGTTTGTCTATATGCTTCATCAGTTAATTCGGTTTGACTAATCTTATCATGGTTTAATCTTAATTCGTTTTTAAGTTTAGCCAATATAATCTTTTCAGACTTTTCTAATTTTCTATATCTAAAAAGTGTTTCTGCTTTTTTCTCTGATGCTTCTTGTAGTTTATTAAATGTATCTTCTGTGTTTAATACAAAAGTTTTATGATTGTCCATGTTTTCTCCTTTTTTTGTTATTACCTAAATTTAGAGTACAGCTTTCTTAATCAACCATTAATAGTTTCTATTAACTCTAAATAATTTTAATTAGAACTTATTTAATATTATTATTATTATTTTCAGTTCTAACTATTTCTCGTTGTACTCCACGATATTCACTAGCTTTTTGACTAGCGATTGGAGTAACCTTTCCAAAAGTTTGTATGCTTTTAACATACTCATTATGCTTTTGGTCAAGTGTATCAACGAGTTGTCTTATTTTCTCGTTCAACATTTTCTTCCTCTATGGTTGCCCTAATACCTTTTGGCAAACTTTTAGAAACCTCTTGTACTAGGTCGTCTACATTTTCACTCTCCCATTTTAAGGTTGAGATAAAATCCACGTTATCACAATTCCATAGTTTTATCAAGTATTTCATTACAACCTTAAATAGAGTTATGGGGTAGCAATATTTATTATCACTTAACCCCATAAAGACCATACTAAAAGTTGATGTCATCATCAAGGTAATTATCATCTTGTTTTGCAACTTGTTCTTTAGTTGGATAATTAATATCTCTATTAGAAACACCACCTTTATCTTCTCTTGGAACATGATTTGATATTTTCAAATGTGGATTTGGTTTTCCATCATTTTGATTTGTGGAATTACCCCAAAATGTCATATCAATTTTAGTTCCTGCTTTAATGACTATATCTTCTTTGACAGTAAATCCATTCCAACTAAATGTTGGTGCTTTAGGGTTTTCACTCTCAACTTTATAAACATTAAAGTATATTGGTTTGTCTAGCATTTTTTCCTCCTTTCTTTTTGTTTGTTTAACATATTCGTCATATTCTTTACGAATTTCTTTATCTTTCTCAAAAGTATCTTCATAAGCTATTTCCTTATTTAGTTTAAATTCAAGATAGTTAATTGGCATTTAATAAACATTAGAACCTGAATATCTTTTTTTCTTTTTAGGCTCTAGTGCAAGTATTTTACTATTAACTATTTCAATTTTTTCCCAGATGTCAGTTTGAAGATTAACTAACGCATTCCTCTCTCCATAAAGTACACATCTAATTTTAAAAATTTCAAGTTTCTTTTGATCGGTTATAGTATTATTAACTACTATTTTAGGTTTATCTGTCATTATCTATTCTTTTATTTCTTTTAATATTATAAAAGATTGTACTGACAATTTTCCTTTAAAAATTAATGTTAGTGCTTTAACTACTAATTTTGCTTCTTCTAGTTTTTCATATTGAAAGGGTGTTTTTCCTAACATTTCTGTTTCATCAACAGTATCATTAAAAAGATCATTAAAATTTCTTATTTCTAATCCCTCGTCAGAATCGTATTTTTCCATTATATGGTACATATTATTTCTCCTTTTTTGTTATTAACTAAAATCACTCATTTGTTGTCTAACTTTATCCCAAGGGTTTTCAGTAAATTTTTGAAAATAAAACTTACCACCACTTTCTTTAGATTGACACTTAACCCATATGCTAGGTAGATCATATAAATGCCTACCTATACCAAATGATACTGCTGCCCTTTTAAGACTATCTGAAATAGCACCTTTATCAGCTTCAAATTGTGTATCTCCTGCACCATCAGATCGCCACACCCATTTATCATCTAGGAATAAACCTAAATGGCAAATAGTTTTAGCACCAAACACTTCATGTTTGCATTGCCAATTAGAACCCATCACTTCATTAAGCCTATCTTGAACTTGACGAACATTTACATATGCAAGTGCCATTCCTGCAGTTCCATCTCTAGTTAACCTCTGAACTCTCCATTGAATATCTTTCTCTGGAAACTTTTGAGATAATTTAAACATTATATCTTCTGTTTTATTTACTGATACTTTTGCCATACTTTTTCTGCCTCCTGTTTTATGTTAATATCCCAAGCAAATGGATTGGGATCAGTATTTAAAGGAGTAATTTTAATTGCCTCCTCTAAATTATTATCACACTTTATAATATAATTCTCTAAAGATTTAAAGTGATTAAATATTTGATTATAGCCATTTTCTATATCGCTTTCATTTAACTCATAATACATTGTTTTCTTTGGTGTTGCGTATAACAATGCAGTAGGTTTGCCATATAATTTTGAATATAAAGCCTGTTGTCTTAAATGATCTGGTTTTGGATAACTCGGCATTCTCATTGTAGATTTAGCATCAACAATAATATTAGCAAATTCAAAATCAGTAAATGCTCTAACTGGATATTTTAATCCATCTAGTTTTTTTACCATTTCTGCTTGATAGCCTACTATATCTCTTAATTGCCTTTCATATAATACTTTTTCAAATTGTTTAGCAATCTCAATAGCATTATCTATTTCTTTTTCAGCATCAAGATACTTAAACTTTTTAAACTTATGTTTAATTAATTTAGAAAATGCCTTATCATCTTTTTGTTGCATACCTCTTTTAATTTTATAATAAGCACCAAACTCTGATAAAGTACCTCTAGTCATAGCAGGGCTACCAGAACTTCGTAATTTTAATCCATAATTACATAACCATTCACAAGGACTTTTAGAAAATTTAGTACCAGAACTAAAGCTATGTTTAAAATCTTCTTTAATGATTTCCATGACCAAACTCCTGTAATATTTTTTTCTTTATTGATTCAAACATTTCTTTGGTTTTATCTTTATCTGAATAATCATTAGGCATTACATTTGCACAAACTCTTAAAAAATGATCTATGTGCATATCTCCATATCTAATCATACATTGTTTAGATTCAGAAAACCTTTGTTCATTTAAAAATTCCAAAGTATCAGAACGAATTGCTCTTTTATCAACTATACTTTGCAACTTAACTATTTGATCTAATGTCATTATTTATCTCCTTTTTTGTTAAGCCATTTCATTTGACCACCCATTCTTTCCAAATCATCAAGAATTATTATTTGTTTTATACCCTCCAAATCATCAATAATTTTTAACAATTTATCGTCTTTAATATTTTCCAAATCAGATATTGATTTATCTAATTTTGTTTCTATTAAAGTTAAAACTTTATTTTCTATTACATTAGCCATTACTTATCTCCTTTTCTTGTTATTATTTTTGCTCTAAATGTATCTAACCACGCATTATGTTCTCTCCATGTCTTATGTTTTTTTACTTTTAATTCTCCACTTTCATCATGAGTTGTACTTGATCTTACCTCTCCAATCTTCATAGGTTTGTAATCTGCTTTTTTTTTAACTATCTTTTTTTTCAGAGTCATTAAAAAATCCTGTATGTTGTTTTAAATTTTCTACTTCATCTATCAGTATAGATTGAACTTTATTAGTAACTTTAGCCAAAGACTTCAGTTCACTAATTTCTTCTTTTGCAGAAGTAAGTTCTTTATCAAATAATTCTTTTTCTTCGTTGGTAAGTTGTATAGTCATATATCTCCTGTTTTGTTAAGTTCTGTTATATATTATTTTGCATTAAAGTAAAATTATTTTTTTTCCATAGTTTCCTCCTTTTCTTTAATTTTAGCACCTTCTGGTAATTGTACTGTTAAATTCATTTCCTCTAATTTAAACTCATCTAATACTCTATCTAATAACTTTTTATTAGCATTGGAACTTGTGTATCTAATATTAACATTACTCATATACTCACTATATTTTTGCATTTTCTTACAAATTTCTATAGAGAATCTTATAAGTTTATTAAAATGTTCAGGATTTAAGTTTGCACTTTCTGAATTTGTATCAATAGCTTTTAAACTATTTTTAATTTCATCAATTAATCCTACTGTAAATTCATCACCCTCTATTCTATTAATAAATTTATTAAGATGACTTTGTAATCCACTTAACTGTGTTGCTAATAAACTTTCATTTTCTTTATTTAACATATTGCTCCTTTATTTTTCTGTTATTTTTTTAATTAGTCTGCCTATTTCATTATCTTTTTGTATAATGTCCATTTGATGAGTTTCCTTTTGAAAAGCCATATCTTTTTTTAATTGATATATTTCTTTATCTAATTTTAAAATATGAATCCTTAAATCACCATTTGTTTCCTTATGTATTTTTTCTAACCCAGATAGATTTTTAATTTTTTTATTAAGATTTTCTATCACAAGGGTTAAATCTAAAGAACCTCTATCATCTGATGTAGGTTTAACTTCATTTTCATAAGTTTTATCTTCATCTATCATACTATACTATACCATAAATTATCTTAATATTGTATAACCATATTCTAACATACATTTTTTAACAAAGAGTGTTTTGTCAGAAATACCTAATTTTCTTATAATTAAAGAGGTATTTTCTCTATGTATATATTCACAAACTTGTAAATCTTTATAATAATTTCCACTTATATTATCTCCATTAAATTTATCCCTAGAAGTCTCTGGATTAATTAAAGGTTTTTGAGCACAATTAGTTAAAAATAAAGATAATAATATAAATAATAATATTTTTTTCATTATATTTTATCCTTTGGTTGCAATATTGTCATTTGCAAACCTTTTAACATTGTAGCACAAGATTTTTTACCTTTTACAATCATTTCTTCATCTGTATTTTCAGGATAGAATAAATGAATCTTATTTACTTCTTCTATTGCTTCTCCATATTCATCAAAAAAAGATTTACAACACTTATCTAATGAAGTGTCAGTAAATGACTTTTCTCTATTTGTTAGTGAGAATGTTACTGTTAGCATTTTGATCTCCTTTTTTAGTTATTTTTGGTCGCCACATATTAACAATCTTTGATTTAATAGGCTTATTTTTTTTAGCCAATTTAATTAAATTAAAGATATTAATCTTTTTCAACATTTTGCTCCTTGTTAATTTCTATAATTGGGTGTTGTTTTTTATTCCACATTTCAACATCAATAATTTCCAATACATCTCTAGGATTAGTATTAAAGAATACACAGCATTGTCTAAATTTAAACAAACCTAAACCATTAGCACCACTTTCATACTTTTGAATTTGCTGAAAGGTAACTCCTAAATGTTTTGCTAATTTAGTTTGTGTTACTACCATTGTTCTATTTGTTAATGGATTAATTTTTGTTTTTGATAATCTAGTTTTTTTTAACCATCTACCAACTTCCTTTTCAAACAAGGCTTGTTCTTCTGTTCTTTCAGATTTATTATATAGATTTGTCATCTTTATCCTTTTCCTTTTTAGTTAGTTTATCAACTTTCTTTTTTAATTGTACTATCGTAAATTTAGGCTTTTTAATTGGTTGTTTATCAAGAGCAGGAAAGTGTTTATCTAACTCTGAATTACTCATAATAAAATGTGCGTTAAGCATATTTATTGATTCTTTAACTTGTAGTATTAACTTTTGATGGTTTTCTATTTCTTTCATATAAATAGTCATAGAAGCAAACCAAACTTCCATATCTCTACGAACATTTAGTAATTTTTCATCAACATCAGTATTTCTTTTTTGTTTATTAAAAAGATTCATAACTAATAATATAATTAAAGTTACTACCAAATATTCCATTATTTAGCTTTCATGTGTGGTTCTAGTATTATCAATATAGAGTTAGGCAAACTTCTTTTTTCTTTGTCTGCTTTCTCTTTAAGTGTATCAAATTGTTTTTCTGTTACAGGAATCTGCAACATTTTTGTTTTTTCTTTAACTTTAGTGTTCATATTTCTCCTTTTTTATTATTAGTGATTTTTTTATATTATTTTTAATTAAAAGTAAATAATTTTTAATAATAAAGACAGGTGGAACTAACACAGTCAGGAGATTGCAAGGATTTGCGTATCTGTTGAACTGCTGGGGTATTACTACGAACCAATTCCACCTATCAAGAATAGGAGGATTGATCACTCCTGAAAATTTTTTATACATTATATCACTTTTAATTGCAAGTAAATATTTAAGTGAGGGAATTTTCTCAAGGTTTAAGGAGCTAAAGAACTCCCCCACTATTCTATTTGCATAGAATTTTTTAAGGTGGCGGAGAAAGGTTACGCACTTGTATCGTCCTCTCTTTAATAAGCCTAAACTAGTATTACCTTGCGATAACCACCTTTGTTTATTAAATTTTGTCATATTTTTTTACCTTTATCAATACTGTGACAAACATAATTATTTTTTTTATTAGTATAATATATAGCACCATTATATTTAGGATTTATTGCTACTAAAGACTTTAATACTTTTTTATAAGACATATTTTCAGTATCAGTCATTACTCCAGTATCTCCATCTAATATTTTAAATTTATATCTCATATTTTTTATATATCTGTTCCATCTTCATTTTTTTTATATTCATAATCATCAGTAACCCATTCGCCATCTTCCATATCTTCTTGTTCTTTACCATTATCATCTTCATATGTTGAGGGAATACACTCTGCTATTTTTTTTATTTTATCATCATCTTGTGCATTTTCTTCATCTACATGATAAGAGTCAACTTCAAGACATTCCAAATGACTATTACCAAATCCACTATTAAAAGTAATTTGCTCTATACCAGAAGTATCTTCTATGATTGTATCAGCATCATTTATATTTTTAGCAGTTACTTCATAATCAACTCTAACAATATAAGTTTTAGTCTTTTTAAATTTAGCATAACCTATATGCTCATCTAGTTTTGGTTTTTTTTCTGGTGTACTACTTTTCATTTTTTTCTCCTATTTCTTTCCAATAATAATCTTTATCATCATCTGTTTTTTCAAATGAAACCTCTTTAACTATAGTATCATCATAATCGCCATCACTTTCTTCTTCATTCCATAAAGTACATTTATAAAGAGGACTTTGGTTTTGACTTGTTGCTATATCTTTGGCATCTTCTTTGGTTTCATTTTCTACTAACCAAGTTTCAGTTTTAGTGTAGGTGCAAGTTAATGTGACCATATAATTACTTTTATTTAATTCTTTATCTACAATAACTATATTTTTATCTTTAATTTGCATTATTTACCACCAATGTTAATTTTCTTTCTTTAATAAACTTATCAACATGACTACCCATTAAAATTTTAGAGGTAGTTTGTCTAACAGTTTTTACTTTAGGTATTAATTTTAATTCTCCAAAATCCATAAAGCCAAACATTGACTTATTATAAGTTTGAGAAAATATTTTATATATATTTATATCTTTAGCTTTAGCCATGATTAACTCCCATATATTTGTTTGCCATGATCTGTATTATGATAAGGACTTTTACCAGTTATTGAAATAATATGACCAAGATCAGTTTTAAAACTTTGACCAACATTAGTATTCCAAATTTTATCAGCTAATTCTTCTGCTTCACTTATGAAAGTAGAATAGTTATCACTAACCAACCAACAAAATTGATCTATACAACAATTAACTAAATCATCTTTATTAGAAAAAGATTTAACTTTAATTAAGTTTCCTGTTTTTATATTTATTTTTAGCATTTTTTTATCTCCTTGTTTTTAGTTATAAGAAGAATCTATTACAAATAATAATAATTGTAAACAACTAATATTAAAAAATATTAATTTTTATTATATATATAAAGAACACAGAAAATCGTTGTTTTCCTCGTTTTCCTAGTTTTTATCGTTTTTCCTCGTTTTTTTACATTTATTAACAAATATTATAAAATAATTATTTTTATTATTTACATTATATAAAGAATATTATAGATTAAACTTATAACTAAATAAGGAGATATAAAAATGACAAACACTAAACTAAAAAAAGACATTATGAAAATTGCAAAGGAGGCAAGTGCTACTGAATTTACTATTGTCTGTGGTACATTATTTGCTAAATTTGATGTTTCTATACATGAAGAAATGGCAAATACTTTAAAAACAACTTTACAAACTTTCTTTGATAAAAGAAAAGTAAATGATTGTAATGTTCAAATGTCAGGTACATTACCAGATAATGAATATGCTTATGATTTTCACCCAATCGTAGATTTTAGAATGGAAGGTATATTATAATGTCAAAATCAATAGTTCAAAGAGTTAAATATATATCAAGAAAACAAATAAGCTATGATGATAAAGATCAAATTGAAGAAGTTACATACTTAAATGTTTTTAAATTTAACAAAGTTCTTTATGGCTGGAAAGAATATGACATGAGAATTGGAAAACCATTAAAATCTGATAATTGGAAATTAGGTTCTTATATGGATTTACAATTTATTCCTAAAGATTATTATAATGCTTATAATGGTCAACTTGTTAAAATTATCCAAAGACCAAAGGTTGTAAAATCAGAAACTCAATTACTTATTGAAAAAACTCAAAAGGTAAATATTAAATCTTGGGAAATTAAACAAGGTTTAGCAATTTTGAATGGTAAAAATAACTAAAAAGGAGAAAGTATAATGTCTATAAAAATAAAATTAAGAAATTGTTCGGTATGTTTAAAACCTTTTAAAGCTGGAGAAAGTATAAAAAAAGAAAGTCGTTTTGATGGTAAATTAGGAATAATACCTATTTCATTACATAAGAAATGTTATAATAAGTTAATGAAGTTTGACGAACTAATACTAGAGGATTATTCATGAATATATTTCATTTAGATAAAAACCCAGAATTATGTGCAAGGTATCATTGTGATAAGCATGTAGTTAAAATGATTTTGGAAACAGGTCAAATGTTGTGTACTGCTTACCAAAGACATTATGGTTTAAAAGATGATTTATATAAACCTGCATACCCACATCACCCAATGACAAAATGGGTAGGAAATAGTGGTGGTAATTTCCTTTTTACCATGAAATTGTTTAATCATTTATTAGACGAATATAATTATAGATATAATAAATGGCATAAATCATCAAGAGTAATTCTTCTTTTAAATAGTAAATATAAAAAATGGCACAATATGACTGAAGAATTTACAACTCCACCATTATGTATGCCAGACGAATATAAATTAGATGATTATGTACAAAGCTACAAAAATTATTATATTGGTGAAAAAATGTATTTTGCTAAATATAATTATTCAGAAACACCACATTGGTTAAAGGAGGTTATAGATGCAAGATGAATTTAGTTTTAAAAGCAAATACCCTTATCAAGCAGGACATAGAGGTCATAGAAACTCAATAGCTAGTGCAAATGATACTAATAAAAGATTAAGCAGATTACATAAGCAAATATTAATTGAGTTATATAAACACCCAAAAGGATTAATTGGTTCTGAATTAGCCAATATTTTAAATGTTAACTTATTAACAATTAGACCTAGAACTACTGAACTAAAATTACAGGGTATAATTATTGATACTGAAAAAAATAAAAATAATGAGGGCGGAAAACCTGAATCAATATATAAGTTAAGATCAGAAACTTTACTAGAGGAGTTTGATATAGATGTATCAGAGCATAAACCCAATACGAAGTAGAAACCATTTAATGTTTGTTGCCTCACAACCTTGTTTAATTTGTAGGAGAGATGATGTTCAATCAGCACATATAAGATATTCTGGAGCAGGAACAGGAATGAAACCTTGTGATATTTTCACAGTTCCCTTGTGTATAGAACATCACAGAGAGCAACATACCATAAATGAAAAAATGTTTTGGCTATTATATAAAATAAATCCTATTGCAAGGGCTATGGCTTTTGCTTTAGAGTCACCAGATAAAAAAATTAGAGAGAGAGTTTATGAACATTTTAAAACTGATAAATATAGAAAGTTTTTTGAAATATAAATTATGGTTATTAATTCTTATTTTTGCCTTATTTCAAACAGGACTAAATTTTATGGATAATAAAATACAAGCTAGAGAACCAGACTTTTTTTATAAAAATTCTAAAGAATTTATTGAATCACTTAATGAGTGTATAAGTTGGCAAGAAAGAAATACAACCAAATGGCAAAATATACCTCGTGAAATAATTATTGCACAAGCTGTATTAGAGAGTGCTTATGGTACAAGTAGGTTTGCAACAGAGGGTAACAATCTTTTTGGAGTAATGACTTTTAATTTAGATGAGCCACATCTTAAACCTAAAGAAAGTAAAAATTCTAAATTTGGTGCCAAAATATATCAAAATAAATGCGAATCTGTCAAGGATTATATTATTGTTTTAAATACAGGAACTGCTTTTCAAGAATTTAGAGAATTAAGATTTCAAATGCTTAAAAATGATGATTTAGATGCTTTAGTTTTAGCAGAAACATTAACTAGATACGCAACTAATCCTAATTACATAAAATTATTAAAAAAAACAATTAAATCTTTAAGAAATGAAAGAATATCAGCTACAAATTAAATTAATTAATTATTTAAAGCAAAAAAAATTATCAAAATTAAGATATTTTCATATACCTAATCAAGGTGTTAGATCATTTAAATATAAGATGCTATTGGCTAGTATGGGTATGAAGTCTGGTTGTCCTGATTTAATTCTTGAATTTAAAGATGGTAAATTTGTTTATATAGAACTTAAAACCAGCAAGGGTACTTTAAGTAAAAGTCAAAAACTGTGGAAAGTTATAAGTGATATATTAAAAACACCACATTATATATTAAAAGGAGGCGATTTTATTGATTTAAAAAAACAGTTAGATGATATATTAACAAAACATTATAAAGCATAACTAAAAAATAACTAAAAAAGGAGCAACATGGATAATATAAAAGATTGGAATTTACTTTCTGAAGGCGAAAAAGTATATTGGACTTTAATTTACAAAGGTCATTCAAAATTAAATGGTCATGATCTTGTACCAGATAAATACATACAACATCTTGAAAAATTACAAAAAGATAAAGAAATAAAAGACTTAGAAAAAGATAAAAAAGATAACCCTTGGAAATATATTAAAACTTATCTTGGTAAAAGAGGGAGGGTTAAATAATGACAACAGAAAATAATAAATTTCACGCATTACAATTATTTACAGATACATTTAGTGCTGAAACAGTTCATTTAACTAATGATGCTGTTGGTAAATATATAAGATTACTTTGTTTTTCTTGGACTAAAAATGCAAAACCTTTTAAAACTGAATCAGCTTATAGAATTTGTCAATGTATTGATGATGATTGTAAAAAAAAGGTTGATGAAATATTATCTGAATTTTTTATTTGGGATTCTGTTAATGAAAAAAAAGATTATGTTTTATGGACACACAAAAGATTAATTAAAGAACATGAGTATTTAACAGCTAAATACAAGAAAAAATCTGATGCTGGTAAAAAGGGTATGGAAACTCGTTATGCTTCTGTTAATAACAAAACGATAACCCCTATACCTATACCTAAACCTATACCTAATAAAACAATAGAGAAAGATTTTGAGTTATTTTGGAGTTTATTAGATATAAAAAAAGGTTCAAAGCATTTAGCACTAAAAAGATACACCATACACTGTCATAGCCTTGATCCTAGTGACATTGGGGAAAGATTCAATAGATATACCTCAACTGTTAAGGATAAAGAGTTTTTAGCCCATGTAGCGACTTGGATTAATCAAAAAAGGTTTGAAGATGAGGAAACAAATAAACCTATAAAAATAGTAGAACCTATTTACGAGTATGATGGTATAAAATTAAATAAATATGCTGAATCTGGAGCATATATTGAGTTAAAAGATGCAGGAGGTAATAAATATCAAAAACATAAATGGAATGGAACTCCTATTGAAAAACTTATTTAATATTTTTAATAAAATTTAAAATATATTGTTTTAATTCTATTTTTCCATATATTTTATATACTTTATTAGAAAGATTAGCATTTACTAATTCTGATGAGTTTCTTTCTCCCTTTCTAGAAGCTAGTAATTTAATTTTACCACCAAATAATTTAGCAACTTCTAAAATTGTATAGCTTTTTTTATTTGATATAGCATAATGCCTACATTTATTTTGTTTCCAAACTAGATAACAAACTTTAATTGTATCTTTAATATGTGTAAATCTTCTTGATTGATTTCCAGGTTTTACAACTGTTAATGGTTTTTTGTTTTTATATTGATTTTCAAATATACCTATTACAGTAGCCATATTACCTGTACCAATTTGACTATTACCATACACATTGTAAAAATAAATTATTTCATACTTAAAATTAAACCATTTTTTTAAATTTTCTAAAAGTTCAAGATTTTTTGCTTTTGAAAAAGAATAAGGGGATAAATTTTTATCTTGTCCATTATTACCTAAACTTGCAGATGTTGCAGAATAGATTAATTTTATTTTGTTATTTAAGCAAAAATCAAACACTTCATATGATCCTATTGTATTGTACTTAAAGCAATCATTAGTTTTTAAAAAACTTTGATATATTCTTGAAAACTCCCCAAAATGAAACAAGGAATGAATATCTTCTTTACAGTAATTAAGTATTTTTTTTATATTTCTAGTGTCTGCCTTAACATATTTTATTCTTTTATTTTTTATATGATTTTTTTTACTTCCAGCAGAATAATTATCAATACTGATAATATTAAATGTTGTTTTTATTAATAGTTCTTTTATTAAATTTACCCCAATAAAACCAGCACCACCAGTTACAACAATTATTTTTTTCATTTAAGAAATTAATTTGAATTGTATTTTTGAACAAGTTTTTGTAATTCTTTACTTTTAACTTGCTCCATTGCTTTTAATTTTAAACCATAATTATTTGATTCTTTAGATATTTCTATATCTTTTCTTTTAATCAATGGTGTATCAAAGTATGCCCATTGTTTTTTAATTTTGTGCTGTGGTCTGCCAAATCTTCTATGAACATCAACAACTTTTGGCCATAATCTTTTTAATGAGTTAGCCATATCCAATCTACCATCACCTTTGTATAACTCTGTAAAATTACCACCTTTAACTGTCATAGTCGCTGCCTTATCGATTAAAAAAGCATTTATTAATATGGTACACCACTTACCAGATAACACTTGTAAGCATAAGTCTGTATCTTCATTATACTTACCTCGCCATCTGTAAGGTAAATCATTTTTAATTAGTAGTGTTGAATATACATGAACATTTAAAACAAAAGGAGATAATCTATTTACTGCAAAAAAAGTATAATTTAATCCAGCTATTCCAATATTCTCATAACGATCTGTAAAATCTTCTGATGCTCTTAAAGCATTATTTGCATTACATCTAATTCTTTTTTGATGATGCAATCTTCTAATCATTTTTATATTGTCATCTAAAATCCAATGTCTTTTTGCACCAGCTTTTATAGAATGCTCCCAAACCCAATTCCTAGCAGGAATAGAACCTTTACCTAAATTAGAAAAAGGTAAAACTAAAACTCTATGCTCACCATATCTTGATTTATATTCTTCTGCTTCTTGAGGCTCTACTACTAATTTAAAATCAACCTTATCTTCAATTAAAAATTTTGCAGTTAAGTTTCCTTTGAATCTACCTTTTGATATTACATAAACAGGATATTTAGGTTTATGTTCATTCTTCATTTTCAAATTTAACAGATTTTAAATCTTCATTTTCTCTAGGTGGAAACCATGTACTCCAAGTTTTACCTTCCATTTTACCACCATCACAATTAATTAATTTTTTAAAATCTTCTCTTTCTTCTTTTGTTCTAAAATTTATAATCCATTTGGGGTTATCTTCTTTGGCTTCGTACTCTGGCATACCAACCCATTCTGCAGCTTCATCAAAATCTTTAACTTCACTATTTGGTCTAGTTACAAATAAAAGATTTGATAACATCATTTCATCATAACCAGTTCCTAATAAATCTCCTGTATTATCCAAAATATCTTTTAACACATCTGATAAAGCTCTCTCATCAACTTCACCCAAATGAGATACTTCGTTATCTGCTGTTAATAATTTTGTTGCCTTTTGATCTGTTGATGCAATATTTAATTTTAAAGTTGGTACAGATTTTATATTTAATTTTTTACAAGCCTGAACAACGCCATGACCAGCAAGTATAACATCATCACTTGAAATAATAATATTTCTATAAATACCATTTTCTTCTATTGATCTACAAATGTGTTTAAGCTGATCTTCTGGGTGTTTTTTATAATTTTTTGGGTGTGGCTTTAAAGTTTCTATATCTTTTATTTGATATGCTTCTTTATTAGGTATTGCATTATTTTCCATAAATCGTTATTATTAAATAATACATGAAAGATCAAGATAAAAAACAAGAAATAATTCCACAACAAAGACACGAATTAACCTCACAAAATAAGAAATATACAACTGTTGTTATGGTTAATGTAAGAGAATGTGGGCTTGATTATATGTTTCATAAACATCTTATAGTTGATTATCAACATAAAGCAGGAATAAAATTTAGGCAAATATTTGAAGCAAGTGCTATTGGGGGAATGAAAGGTAGAGATTTAAGTCTTTTTATTACAGGTGGTGCTAAAGATAAAGTTTCTTATGGTGCTTTACATAATATTCAACAACTTGTTGAGATACATAAAGTGTTGGGAAACAAAGGTTTTGAAATAGCAAGTTATATTTGTGGACAAGATTATTCATTAAAACAAACAAGAAATATTTTACATATTGACCAAAGATATATGGGAAACAGATTAAGAGAAGTTTTAGACGATCTTTCTATTCATTTTGGTTACTATAAACAAAAATTTTATTGATTTATGTGTACACCTATGATAAGGGATAAAACATAATGAAATAATTGTAAAAAAAAAACCCTACCACCAAGTTAATGATGGCAGGGTACAGAGAGATTAACTAACTTTTTTTAACTTTTCTGATTGTAAATCTTGAATATAATTTACACCAGCTTGTGCCAAAGCACTAGCTTTAAAGATAGTTTCTGGTTTTGCCTTAATTCTATCTTTCCAGATTTTTAAATATTGAATTGCATGAGGTGTTGGTTCCATTGTTATACCTAACATACAACATTGAATACAAGCACCAATTTCTGCAACCAATTCTTCAAAAGCATATTTTTCATTTGAATCAAAGTTTTCAAAGTATTTAGTTTTATACTTTTCAGTTCTATCACATCTAGATTTATGACCAGTCCAATGTGTTAGTTCATGAAGTAATGTAGCATAAAAGTTTTGAGTAGCAGATGAGTTGTCATTACCATTAAATAATTCTTTGGAAACCATTCCAATGTAATCTTTACTTGGTACATAATAACAACTGTTTGATACAAAGATATTATCTTTTAGACCATATCTAATATCAGCACCTGTATTCTTAACATATTGCTCAACTTCTGGTAAAGTATCGGCACCATCTGCTTTTTCAGATTCAATATTAATACCAGTAGTTTGATTAAGATTAAAAACAAAATAACTTCTCATAAGATTATATTGAGTTCTAATAGAATCTTCATGAATAGTATTTGGCTTTTCACCTTTTTTTATATCTCTGAACAAAGATGGTTGCATATAAATAACTTGAGTGCCTTTAGCACCTTTATTTATTTTGCCACCTTTAGATCTGATTTGGTTAAAAGTACCCCAACTGTCAGAAGTAAAACCCTGTTCTTCTTTAGAAATCCATAGAGCAATAGTATTTATTCCTCTGTAATTTCTGCCTACAAGATTTTTAGGCATTCCTAGAGAAGCCCAAGGTTTTAACCAGTTTTTACCATGTTTGTCCATATTGCTAATAACTTTGTTAACAATATTTTCCATCATTGTTTGTTTGTTTGACATTAATTTGCTCCTTTTAAATTATTTAGATATTTAAATGCGTCATTTACATATTTAAAGTTTCTACCAAAGACAGCATATTCAATTTCAAAGTCTAAAGTATTATCTTTGTACTTATAAATTTCAATATTGCCTTTTTGATTATCTGTAACTTTAAAGAATCTTTCATCTTTAAGTTGAATCAAATAAGAAACATGATCAAAAGGTTTAGTTGCCAAATATGCTTTTTTAAATAAAAAGTTATTTGTATTTACATTTTTAGTCATTTGTTCTCCTGTTTTAGTTATTGTTTTCGTTTTCATATATAGATTTTATATTGATTCTATGGTATGTAAACAATAAATATTAATAAATATTAATTATTATTACTTCTAAAAGTCAATAGAACTGGGGTTTTTAAGGATATATACAATAATTTAATTAATTTCGTAATAAATGTTATTATTTTGACCTATTTTTTAATAAAAATCATTATATCTATTGGCTAATTAATTTTTTTCGGTTATAAAAAAGGAATGATTAAACGAATATTATTATTGATTAACCATGTATCATCTAAAATAAGTATTTGGAGTTGGCAAAAATTATGGAGTAATAGAAAGACAGGTTATGGATACAGAAAATAACGAAGTAGGCAGACCACCTTATATTAAGACAGAAGATGATGCTAAATTAGTTGAAGCATTAGCAATCGCTGGAGTAACACAAACTTTAATAGCACAGATAGTTAAAATAAGTGAACCTACATTAAGAAAGAATTTTAGAACTCAACTTGATACAAGTAAAGCCAGAGCAAATGCAATAATATCACAAGCCTTGTTTAAAAAAGCAAAAGATGGTAATGTAGTTGCACAGATATTTTGGTTAAAGACACAAGCAGGTTGGAAAGAAAAAAATTATCATGAACTTACAGGAAAAGACGGAGACAACTTATTCGGAGAAGAACGACAGCTTATTGAAATCAGAAAAGTTTTTGACGAAATTAACTTCACCAAACCAGAAAATATTATTGAAGCACCTGAATTGGTGCAAGATAGCACGACAGAAACAAATAACTCCTAAAGGAGATTGGAATGTTTGGTTAATATTAGCTGGCAGAGGTTGGGGTAAGACCAGAACTGGTGCACAAGATATAGCATTTTATGGATTGACCAGACCTCATTCTAGAATAGCAATCGTAACACCAACATTTGGAGATGGTAGAGATACTTGTGTTGAGGGAGTATCAGGTTTACTAGGTTGTATTGATAGAGAATTAATAGAAAATTGGAACAGAAGTATTGGAGAGTTAGTTCTTAAAAATGGAACTGTATATAAAACTTTCTCTGCTGAACAACCAGATAGATTAAGAGGACCACAATTTCACAGAGCATGGTGTGATGAGTTAGGAAGTTGGAAAAATGCAGAGGCATGGGATCAATTATTATTTGGATTAAGACTTGGTGACAAGCCACAAGTAGTAATAACAACAACACCCAAGCCAACAGATTTAATAAAAGAATTAGTAATTAATAAAGATTCTCTTGTAACGAGAGGTAGCACCTTTGAAAATAAGGATAATCTTGCAGAGTCCGCAGTTAAAAAGTTAAAAGAAAAATATGAAGGAACTCGGCTGGGCAGACAAGAATTATTCGCTGAAATTTTAGAAGATGTTGAGGGTGCTTTATGGAATCGTAATATGATTAGTAAGGCACTCATTAAAACAACAGACATAATACCTAACTTTACAAGAACAGTAGTTGCTATTGATCCAGCAGTTACAAGTAATAAACATTCAGATGAAACTGGAATAGTTGTTTGTGCAAAAGGTTCAGATGATAAATTTTATGTACTTGATGATGTCACTGGTAGATACACACCAGACCAATGGGCAAAGATGGCAGTAGAAACTTATTATAAGTATGACGCAGATAAAATTATAGCCGAAGTAAATAATGGTGGAGATTTAGTTGAAAGAGTGATAAGGACTGTTGACAACAATATAAGTTATGGAAGTGTTAGAGCAACTAAAGGTAAGTATTTAAGAGCAGAACCAATATCAGCATTATACGAACAGAATAGAGTTAAGCATTTAAAACCATTTCAATTTTTAGAGGATCAAATGGCAAATTATAATCCCACTACATTTGCTGGTTCGCCAGACAGATTAGATGCTTTAGTATGGGGAATAACAGAACTGTCGCAAAGAACAGGCAAAGTTAATTGGAGAATTAGTTAATGGCAATATATGACAATATAAAAAATATTTTTAAAACAAAAGAACAACCAAAGGTGCAAAGAAAGGAAGCACCCATAGTTTATTATAATTCACTAGGATATGATTCAGCACCTAAAATTTCTTATGAAGATTTAGCAACTGATGGTTATTCTGAAAATGCTATTGTTTATAGATGCGTAAATGAAATAGCAAACAATGCTTCAAGAGTTAAAATTAATTTATTTAGAGGTGATCAAGAAGTTGATAACCACCCTCTATTAGATTTATTATATAATCCTAGTCCAACTATGTCACAAGTTGAATGGTTTCAGGCTTTATATTCTTACTTATTGATTGCAGGAAATAATTATATTTTAAGTGTAGGAGGAGATAACTCTCCACCAACTGAACTTTATAATTTAAGACCAGATAGAATTAAAATTAGAGCAGGTACAAGAGCAATGCCAGTTGCTTACGACTATATGTTAAAAGGACAAGTAGTTGAAAGCTATCTTGTAGATCAAGCAACAGGTGGTTCTAAAGTTAAACATATAAAACTTTTTAATCCTTTAGATGATTATTATGGAATGAGTCCTATGGGAGCATCTAGTGTTGATATTGATCAACATAATTTAGCAAACAAACACAATGTAAATTTATTACAAAATGGAGCAAGACCAAGTGGTGCTGTTATCTTTAATCCTAAAGATGAAACAGGTGGTCATGTTCAATTATCAGATGTTCAAAGAAATCAGTTAATGAATGATGTGAACCAAAGATTTAGTGGAACTGGCAATGCTGGTAAGCCAATGTTATTGGAGGGAGATTTTGAGTGGAAAGAAATGGGCTTATCTCCTAAAGACATGGACTTTATACAATTAAAAAATATGTCAGCTAAAGATATTGCTTTAGTTTATGGAGTACCAAGTCAGCTTATAGGTATTCCTGATTCACAAACTTATTCTAATTTTGCAGAAGCAAAACTTGCATTATATAATGAAACAATTATTCCTTTGCTTGACAGAATACAGGGCGATTTAAATGAATGGTTAGTTCCTATGTTTAATGAACAAGGTTTAGAATTAAGATATGATATTGATTCTATTCCAGCTATGGCAGAACAAAGAAAAAGAGTTTTTGAATCTGTTAGTGCAGGTGTTAAAGAAGGTATCTTAACTCGTAATGAAGCAAGAGAAGCATTGGGCTATGAAACAATGGAGGGTGCTGATAGTTTATTAGTACCAGCTAATTTAATGCCACTTAATCTTGCTGATGATATGACAGAAGATAATATCAGCGAAGAAATTGTACCAGAAGTTATTCCAGATGATTTAATTGAAGATGAAGATGGAGATATTGATGAAGTTATAAAAGCTATATCAGATATAAATACAACACCTACTGACTCAATGGTTTCAGAGGCTAAAAAAGGTATTGCTTGGAGAAAAGAATTTAATAGAGGTGGTACTAGAATAGGTGCAGTTAGAGCAAGTCAAATTATTGCTAAAGAAAAATTATCTCCTAGTACAGTAAAAAGAATGTTTAGTTTTTTTAGCAGACATGAAGTTGATAAACAAGCAGAAGGATTTAGTGTTGGAGAAAAAGGTTATCCATCAAATGGTAGAATAGCTTGGGCATTATGGGGTGGAGATGCTGGATTTAGTTGGAGTACAAAAGTTAGAAACCAATTAGAAAAAGAAAAAAATAAATTTTTAGAAGATGAGATAGAAGAAAAAGCAATTTCAGAAGCTGTTAAAAAAGGTCTTGCTAAAAAAGTAGAAGATCATAATGAAGAACATGGAGATAAAGCAGGTAAAAAAGTAAATTTAAGAATGTTAACTGCTGTATTTAGAAGAGGAGTTGGTGCTTATAATACAAATCCAGGAAGTGTTAGACCAGGAGTTACTTCATCAGATCAATGGGCTTATGCTAGAGTAAATGCTTTTTTATATGCAGTTAGAACAGGTAAATTTAGAAATGGTAAATTTGATTTGGATTTATTACCAGATGGACACCCATTGGCGACATGAGTGCAATAAAGCAAACAAAATTATTTATAGAAAAGAAAAAAAATAAAGATGAGTGCGAAGTAGTAGTAAGAATAGGAAAGTTCAAAACAAAAGTAGAAGCAGCACATTATGCTTCTTATATTACTATGACTAAAAGTATTGATTTTGATGCTGATAGTATATTAGATAATATTGCTGAACTTGAAGAAAATTATTATGGAGTTGATAATAGAACATTACATTAGAATAGTTTTGATTTTATTTCTAATTTCTATGAGTGGTTGTGTTTCAGTAGGGAAAATGGATTTTAACCCATCAGGAACTTTAATGAAATATATAATAAAAAATAATAAAGAGAATAAATAAAATGTTAGGACAAAGTAAATAATGTTTTTTAATCGCAAACAATTAAAATTGTTTAAAGGTGTTAGAGAAAGAACTTGGTATCAACAAGAAAGATTAAGAACACCTTATAGACGACAATATTATAAAGTATTAAATAGATACTTTAAAGAGTTTGCAAACAAAATTGAGATAGCATATCAAACAAGAAGTCAAATCATGTTAGATATGGAGTTAAGAAAACAAGCAGATAAATTAAAACTTATTTTAACTACACTTTATAGAACTGTAGGTTATGCTTTTAAAGATTATGCTTTAGGAAGATTTTTTTCTAAAGATTTTGATGATGACTTTGAAGAACAGTTGGCAGCTTTTGTAGCATTAAATACTGGTGTTTGGGTTGCTGATATAGACGAAACAACTAGAAAAAGATTAGCTAAAGTAATTGATAACTCTTATGCTAATGGATTATCAGTAGAGGCTACTGGAGTAGCTTTAAGAAATACAGTTATAGGTATGGGTATATATAGAGCAAACCTTATATCAAGAACAGAAGTTCATAGAGTTGCAGGTTTTGCAAATGAAGCAGTAGCTGAAAATATGAATATAGATGGTACTGTTAAAGAGTGGGTTGCAATTCAAGATGCTCGTACTAGATTAAGTCATTCTATTGCTGCAGGACAAAGAGTACCATTGGAGTCTGATTTTGTAGTTGGTGGTGAAAGATTAAAATATCCTGGAGATCCAAAAGGTTCTGCTGGGAATACAATTAACTGTAGGTGTGCATCAATTTATATTACACCTGATTTTTTATAGGAGAAAAAAATGGAAATAATAATAGGAATAATAATTGGTATTGTGTTATGCAGAACTAACGACAAATATAAATGGTTTGATAATTGTTGCAAAAAGGTTATTAAAAAAGTTAAGGGTAAATAATGCCATTAGTAAAACCAAAAGATAAAGAAACGAGAGAGGACTTTATGAGTAGATGTATGTCAGATGACAAGACTACTTCTGAATTTCCTACAACAGAGCAAAGATTAGCTGTATGTAATTCTCAATATAAAAATAAAACAAAGGAGAAATATTCAATGAATGATATTGAAAAAATGGGCGAAGCTATAAAATCTTTGACAGATGTTATCTCGTCTAAAGCAAAAAAACCAATGAATAATGAAGATGGTTATAAAGCAAAAGATGGTTACGATAATGAGGGTAGTGCAGAAACAAGAGCAAAAGAAATAGGTTGTGTAGGAACTCATACAATGGAAGATGATGATGGTAATACAATTTATATGCCTTGTTCAACTCATGATGAGTATGAAGAATTGGTTGATGAAAAAACTTATGGAGAAGAAGAAGATAAATATCATAAACCTAAAAAGAAAAAGCCTATGAAAAGTGTTTGTGTATGTCAAGATGATGGCATTTGCCAATGCGATACAGAATTAAAGAAATTAGTTTTTGAATCTGAAATTAAAGCTGAAAGCAGTAAAGGAGTATTTACAGGCTATGGCTCTATATTTGGAAATGAAGATCAAGGTAATGACATAATGCAAAAAGGTGCATTTACTAAATCATTAGTGAATAGACCAGTAAGCAAAGTTAAAATGTTATACCAACATAAAACAGATGAGCCTATTGGAGTCTTTACAGATATGTATGAAGATTCAAAAGGATTATTTGTTAAAGGACAATTAGCTATGGGTACTCAAAAAGGTCGTGAAGCATACGAACTTTTAAAGATGGGTGCGTTAGATGGTATGTCAATAGGATTTAGAGCAGATCCCGAAAAACAAGGCTACAACGAAAATAAGAGAGGAGTAAGAACTCTTAAAGAAGTTGACCTTATGGAAATCAGTTTAGTAACTTTCCCAATGAATGAAAGTGCTTTAATAGAAACTGTAAAAGGAAATGCTAAAAATATTCGAGAGTGGGAGAAAATCTTGCGTGAGGCAGGAGGTCTTTCTCGGACAGAGGCGAAGATTGGTGCGAAAGCATTATCGGAATCTTTATCACAGCGAGATGCTGGAGATGACAATAAACAATTAGCTGACTTAATAAATAAAGTTGCTAATATAATTAAACAATAAAACCAAAAGGACAATTATGGACAACAATGAAGTAAAATCTGCTGTTGAAACTCTTGGAAAAACTTTTGAGTCTTTCAAAGAAGCAAACGACGAAAGACTTGCACAAGTTGAAGCTAAAGGAACTGCTGATCCAGTAACAGAAGCGAAATTATCTAAAATCGAAAAAGATATGGATAAATTTGCTGATTTGGAAGTAAGCATGAAAGCTCAATCTGAAGCACAAAAGCAAGCCCAAGAATCAATGGCTAAATTAGAAACTATTATATCAAGACCAGGATTTGCAAATGATTCAAAATTAGAATCAAAGCATGTTCAAATTTTTGACAAATGGTTAAGAAAAGGTAAAGAAAACCTAACTCCAGATGAAGTTAAAGTATTAACTGTTGGAAACGATACAACAGCTGGTTACCTTGCTCCACCTGAATATGTAAGAGAACTAATTAAAGGAATAGTTGAATATTCTCCAATTAGATCAATTGCTAGAATCAGAAGCACATCTCAAAGAAGCATTCAAGTTCCTAAAAGAACTGGTGAGTTTACTGCTCAATGGGTTGCTGAAGAAGGTACAAGAAGTGAAACTACTGGATACACAGTTGGTTTAGAAGAAATCGCAGCACACGAAATGTATGCTTTGGTTGATATTTCTGAACAAGAACTTGA
>Ga0222634_1000291_pt1 | contig 26941 bp, 24 predicted proteins | sample AntAcemetageno50_FD_179807 | JGI IMG/M metagenome (GOLD analysis project Ga0222634, IMG submission 179807) | Saline water microbial communities from Ace Lake, Antarctica - #50 | ecosystem: Environmental > Aquatic > Non-marine Saline and Alkaline > Saline | place: Antarctica: Ace Lake | collected... | reverse complement strand
GTATTTAGAAATTTCAAATATCGCTGCCGCCCTCGGTAAAAATCCATATGAATCCCGTGAAAAAATGCTTTTAATTTCTTGGGCACGTCATTGTCCCCAAATTGTAATGAAGTACTTAATTGATAATAAATGTATTTTACCACTTGGTATTAACGAAGAAACATTTTCAGAATTACAAAAAGAAGTATATAAGGAAGCTTTACCAAAAGATTTTGATGTTAAAGATTTTCCACAAATTGAAAAAACTATAATTCAAGAATATAAAAGAAAACGTAATAATGAGCAAACAAAAGAAGAATTAGATAAACTACAAGAATATACAAAAGACCTTCTTAAAAAGAATAATGGTAATTTACAAGAAACTAAAATTATTGAAAAAGAACATTACATTAAAGGGAATGATAAAATGTATTACTATAATGTAATGCCGGATGCGTGTATAGGCGGTAAAAATGATGCCGTAATTGGTGATGTTTTAATTGAAATCAAAACTCGTATTAAAAGGGCGAATGTGCGTAGAAATGATTATGACCTTTATCAATTAGTTGGGTATTTAATTGCGACTGGTATTAAAAAGGGTAAAATTGTTCAGGTATACAATAAAGAAAAATTTGATAGTGACATTGCGGATGAAAAAGAATATGGACTTATTGATATTACGGAAGAATGTTGGAGAGAATTATCAGATGAAATTATTATTGGTCTAAAAGAATATTTTAATGAATTAAGTAGTTTAATTAATTCGTCAAAATTTAATTATCTATCTGGTGTTATTCCTAAAAGTGTTCGTCCAATTGCAAAAATTGACAATGAAATCGGATTTTGTGAAGAAAATATTAAGTTTAAAAATTTATTAAGATTTTTAAATAAATAAAAATAAAATAAAATAAAATAAAATAAAATAAAATAAAATAAAATAAAATAAAATAAAATAAAATAAAATAAAATAAAATAAAATAAAATAAAATAAAATAAAATAAAACTTTGTATGTTAAAATTTAATAATAAATAAATATCATATTTAAATAAATGACTAAAATTTGTTTAAATATGATAGTTAAAAATGAAAGCAAAATAATAATTAGATTATTGGATTCTGTTTTAACTATTATAGATAATTACTGTATATGTGATACGGGTTCAACTGATGATACAATAAATATTATAACGAAATATTTTGATGATAAAAACATATCTGGAAAAATTATTCACGAACCATTTTTAAATTTTTCATATAATAGAAATATTGCGTTAAAAGGGTGTTTGGGATTATCTGATTATATTTTATTATTAGATGCTGATATGTGTCTTGATATTAAAACTTTTGATAAAGAATCTTTAATTCATGATTATTATTATGTATTACAAGGTTCGGAAGATTTCAGTTATTCAAATATACGCATAGTAAAAAATAATGGTAAATTCAAATATGTTGGATATACTCACGAATATTTAGATGTAACGAATGTACCGAATGAAACGAATGTACCGAATGAAACGAATGAAACAATAGATAAAAATAGTTTATTTATAAATGATATTGGTGATGGTGGTTCAAAAGAAGATAAATTTAAAAGGGATATAATATTATTAGAAAAAAGTATAATAGAAGAACCACATAATCAACGTTCATATTTTTATTTAGCAAATAGTTATAAAAACGTGGAAAATTATGATGAAGCTATAAAAAATTATAATATTGTTTTAGAACTAAATGGGTGGAATCAAGAAAAATATTGTTCATGTTATTATTTAGGCGAAATATATTATAAATTTCATTTTATTGATAATTCAATGAAATATTGGTTTAAAACACTTGATTATGACAATGAAAGAATAGAAGGAATTATAAATATCGTGGAGCATTTTTACAATAAAGATTTACATATAATGGTAAATTTATTATATAATAAATTTAAAAATTATAACAAACATTTAAAAAATAATAAATTATTTTTATACAATTATAAGTATAAATACTTATTAGAATATTATAATAGTATATCAGCATTTTATACCCATGATTATGATTCAGGATATTTATGTTGTAAAATGTGTATTGAAAATAATGTTCATAAGGAGCAAACTTTAAAAAATATAAAGTTTTATAAAGAAATAATAGTGACAGAAGTACCTGTAATAAGTAATAAGTAATAATGAATATTGTTTAAAATCGTTTTCCGGTCATTAAGTCGCTACATGTAATTTCAAATAATAATAAATGTTCTTTACCGTGAAAATTATAAAGGTCAGAATCCGAACTATTATTATCTAATTTAGTAAATTTAGTAAATTTAATTGCGATGTCAAATATTTGTGCGACTGGTTGTGGAAATTCAACTATTTTACGATCAAAATCCGCACCTTTCATTGCTTTAAGTTGCCCAGGGTGTTTATTATAACTAACATTTTGTGTGCCGGAATTGCCAGTTAATTGTTTTACTTCATTGTTAATTGAATCATAATTCATAAATGTTCCAAGACCATTATTATTATCAGCAAGTGACCCAATAGTAGAATCTAATTTACCAGATGAAACATCTTGTAATACCGCTGGTTGTACCGTATCATAGATTAGACAAGCGAATACTCTATCTATATTGGTTGATGGTTGTGAATCAACTCTATCATTAATGCCAGATATGGTATTACCACCATATTTAGGTTTAAATGAAAGTACAATATATTCTGGATCTCCGAATAAATAATAATCATTTTGAGAGGAATATGTTAAAGCAGATGGAATTAATGTTGTAGTTTTGTTTGAATTTATATGTGTAATTTCAATGCTATTATTATGAGTACTTTTATATTGATTTTGTTTAGAAAATCCAAGAAGTCCCGAACTATTAACTAAATTGAATTCACCAGTAGCATTTAATATTTCCCATTGAACTAATTTAATATTATATGTTTGTACATCTATATCATTTGTTAACCCGTCCCAATATTTACCGCTTACATTTCCAACACTTAATGGTTTATCCAGTTCACAATATAATATATATTCATCTGACCCAGGTATTTGTTTATATTTTAAAATATTATAATTAAAATTACTATCTTTAAATCCGCCAATAGGTAAATTAGTTGATTTAAATATTAAACAATTTGACAAGTAAATTCTATTAAATTTACAACTATTAGTTTCAAAATTATTAATATCAGTACGTTTACCAGTATATGTATCAAGTGTTGGATACTGTGACATTAATCTTGCGGTAAATAATAATAATCTATCATTTTTATCAGTTGAAGTTGGTGCGGTAGAGTTTGATGTCCATGATGTTCTACTATAACAATGTGTTGCATCTTCTAATATAGAATAACTCATAGCATTTTCCACTTCACATAATAAATTACTTGGTACCCAAGATTGGTGTACATCATTGTTTTTATTATCTGTAAATTGTGGATTTCCTCCAATTACATATTGACCTTCTCTTAATTTCGCAGTATAATTAAATCCAATTACAATATTAAAATTTGTATAATCACCCAATGACGCACGTGGTGGTTTTGATTGTAAATATCCAGAACCAGGATTGATTATGTTATATGAATTTGGTATAATATTAGAGTTTATATCAATATCAACTTCAATAACTGCTTTTGTACCTGGCAAAGTTGGTTCATCTATATTTAATTTTACACCAGATTGTTTACCATATGGTTTACCTTTTATTTTAATATGTGAATTACCCACAGTACTTATTTTATATATAAAATCGCCTATACAATAGTCGATATGATTATTAGAATTATTTACGTTATATTCTGTGCGTGGTAACGTTGCGGCTTTTAATTCAATTGCGGTTACATTTCTATATCTATCTGGAATAGCCATTGTATAATTATTTGCTTCTGGGTAAAAATCATAGTTTCTTTGTCTTGAATCTATTGCGAATATATGTTTTGATATTGTTGGTTTGTCACTTGGGTGTGTAACTCTATTAAATGGGGCATTTTGGGCGGGATCATCATATTGACCATTATATGATATAGTTGGGTTATTATCATTGTTAACAAAGTTTTGCATGACTTATTAATATATATATAATTAATTATTATTTAATTTTAAATAAATTTACGATACTTAAAATTAAATAATAAATAATTATAATTAATAATTTATTATTTATTATTTATTATTTAATAAATGGAACACCAGGATTATAATAATGTTGTATTTAATAAAAAAGACAATATTTCCAATAAAAACAAAGAAGTTCAAACAAAAATTAGTCAATTGGTAACTAATAAAGAAGAAGTTAAAATTGAAGCAGATAAAAAATTAGGTAAATTATTATCACAGGCACGATTAGTCAAAGGATTTAACAAACAAAGTGATTTTGTAAATGAATTCAATAGTAAATCTAATTTAAAAATTTCTTTACAGATTTATACAAAGTGGGAAGCTAATAAAGAAATTCCTACAAATGAACAAATTGCGAAAATAGAAAAAGTTTTATGTATAAAATTACCCAGAAATAAAAAAATTCAAATTGAAAGTAACTGAAAGTAACTAAAAGTCCCAAAGTAACTTAAAGCCCCAAAGTAACGTGAAAATAACGATTTAAACATAACGTAGATATATAAACATAACTAAATATGGTTAATGAAAAAGAAAAAGAAAAAGAAAAAAGTAAAGTATTAGATTTTTCTGAATTATCATATAAATTGACTAATAAAATAGATAAAATAGATAAAAAAAATAACGGTATTTATTTTACACCACCAGAAACAATTAAGAATAATATTAAATATATAGAACCATTATTAGAAAATATTAAAGAAGTATTAGAACCTTCGTGTGGTTCTTGTGAATATATATTACAGCTTAAAGAAAAAAATTTAAATATTACAGGAATAGAATTTAATAAAATAATATATGATTCTATTAAATTTATAGAAAATGATAAAATTAAACTTTTAAATTATGATTATTTAAGTTATGATTTTAATAATAAGTTTGATTTAATTATTGGAAATCCGCCATTTTTTGTTATGAAAAAGGAAGAAGTAGATAATTATTATTATAATTATTTTGATGGTAGACCAAATATATTTATATTATTTATTATTAAATCATTACATTTATTAAATCCAAATGGTATTCTTAGTTTTATTTTACCGAAAAACTTTTTGAACTGTCTATATTACGAAAAAACTCGGAAATATATAAATGAAAATTATAATATATTAAATATAATTGAATGTAATGATAATTATATTGAAACTCAACAAGATACTATAATTATTATAATACAAAATAATAAATTAAATCATAATAACATTTTATATAGTATAAATATTTCAACATATACTATATTCGGAACAATTAATAGTATTTCAAAATTAAAGGAATTATATAATAATTCAACCACATTATTTAAATTAGGATTTGGTGTTACAGTTGGTACAATAGTATGGAATCAATGTAAAAAAGATTTAACTAATGATAAAGATAAAACCTTATTAATATATAGTACTGATATTAAAAATAATCAATTATCAATACAATCTTATAAAAATACCGATAAAAAAAACTATATAAATAAAGTAGGTTCAAAAGAACCATTATTAGTAATTAATAGAGGATATGGTATTGGTGTTTATAAATTCAATTATTGTATTATAAATGGTGAAAATGGCAATACTGAAAATGGCAATACTGAAAATAATTATTTAATTGAAAATCATCTTATTTGTATTAAATATACAAAATCAATAACGGATGAAAAATTAATAAAAATCTATAAAAATATTATTAAATCATTTGAAAATGAAAAAACTAAAAATTTCATTGAAATATATTTTGGTAATAATGCTATTAATACCACCGAACTATGTAAATTTCTTCCTATTTATAATGTTGAAAATATAAATTAATAAATTATACCATTTTCATTTAATTTTTGTAAAATGGCGGGTTTTAGTTTTGGTGGGTCAATAATATTTTCTACACATAGTAATTTTAATTCATTTACAGAAGGTATTTTACGGCTTATTTGAAAAGCAGGAAATTGAAGACCGCAACCATTTTTAAATCGGAGTTTAATTTGGAATTTTATCCCTGAGTCTGTTAAAGCAATATAATTAGTTGGTTCACGTTTTATAATTTCTTTTATTTTAAAATGTTTTGAATCTATTTTTTGTTGCGTAAAATTACCATCTTTATATAATATATATTCTTTACCATTTTGACTATCAAATAGATAATTAGATAATTCAACTATATTTATATTTGATAATTTTATAAATTTTTCAATGGCTTCTTTATCAATTTTTTTGCAGTGCTCTCGGAAATTTTTATTTTTATCATATAGAACCTTGAAAGGTTTCATGCACTCAACTTTGTTACTATGAATTTGTTTCAAATATTCTTCTTTTGAAGGTATTTCGTATTCACATTGTGATATAATTTTTGGTAAATAATTATCATAATACCATTCTTCAAAATTTTTGTCTAAATATTGAGACGGTTTAGAAGGAGATACAAATTGTGGACACTGATCAACATTATTAACATTAAATTTAAATTCAAGTTTAATTTTTTGATTTTTTTCATTTAATATAAAAAAATCAAAATGATTACCCCTACCCGCTTTAAGTTCGCATGTAATATTCTTTCCATATAAATCTTCTAAAAATATATTTAATTTATCTTTTAATTCTTTCCATCTCAATGAGCGTTTATAATAATCTTCATTAATTTTTTTATTAATTATTGCTACCATAATTTCTTCACGTTTTTTATTATACGGGTCATTATCACCAATTTTAGATTTATTAAAGAACTCAATATCATCGTATTTTATGGTATCTTCGATTTTTTTACTCATTTGTTTCTTTAAGTTGTGTTCTTTAAGTAGTATAACTTGTTTAATACTGTAATTATTTGTAATTATTTTCAGTAATTTAAGTAACTGAGTACAAAATATATTAAACTACTAAATGTTATCACTTTTTTAATTAAAGACCCATCTTGTGTAGAAATACCCAATATAGAAAAATCCATCCATTTATTTGTTGATAATTTATCTAATATTATCCAATCAATTGTGGTTGCGTTTTCTTCTTCTATACATAGTATAATTTTCAATAAATGTTTAACTTCGTTTGAATCTTTACATTTATTTTTGATTTTAGTAGTTGACCACCTGGTTAAAAATTTATTTATAAACGATGGACTTTGTATCAATTTAATTAATCTATTTCTTAATTCTGAATAATATATTACATTCCAAAAAAATATTAATTGTAAAAATAAATATAATAAAAATGTATGAATTAAATAATAATCGTGTTCTTCAAAAAATTTATAATTTGTGTTATTTAAATAATTTTCATTTAAATCATTTAAATCAGTTAAATATTGTTTATTTTTAATATACTTATGTCTTATAAATAATGATAATGAAATGCTACCAGTTATAGTTATGGTTGATAATAATTTATTATAAAACGCAATACTAATTTCAACTGAATGTCTTAAATTTGAGATATTCCTAATTAAATTACCCAAACAATGTGTATCTTCCATATCAAATTCATTAAGAATAATTTTGCTTATAAAATTTTTTATTTGGTTAACATGATTGCAAAAAATAATTGTAAATGCACTACTTGTTAATGCAAATAATGTTCTTGTATAAATCCATTCCAGTACTACTATAAATATAGCTAAATATTTATTTAAATAATTAATGTAGTAAAAATTATTATAAAAAGAATCAATATTTAATAAATTTATCATAATACTTATAAATACGCACAATAATATAATAATAACATATGATAAACAGTTATATTTACACGTATTATTATATAAATCAAAATGATTTGTACTAAAATAATATTTTGCCCATATATAATTAATTGGTACATTGACATTAATTAAAAAAGTTATAAAAGTTTCTTCCGTGTGTTTATCATTATTAAATAATTTATATAAAAGATAAACGGGTTGAATACATAAAAATATAAAAATTAAAAATGAGTATAAATTATACAGTAATAATTTAATTTTAGTTTTAGTTGTATTTTCTTTCACATTGAAAATATTCATATATAAATTTAAATTTGGACTATTTGAATCATTCTCCATAAATTCAATTAATTTTTTATTATTTTTAATTGGCATTAATAGTTCTTGGTTAATTTGTTTCTTTTGTAATATTTTTTCAAGAAAATTCACACTTTTATAATTCCATGAATAAATTCCTAAAAAAAATAAAAGATAATTATATAACATAATATGTACCCAGAAATTTTTATCGTATTTTTTATTTTATGTATAATTTATTATATTTTTATTTATGACCCAAGAATTGATTTTATAGCATCTGATGGTAAACCTTATAAAATTATTGATTCAAATAATAAAGAACTAAACACTAAAAAAGCAGAAATGTTAGCAAATTTAAATACAAAAGCACAAAAAATTGTTAAAAATTTACATGTAAATAAATTACCGACGGAAAAAATCGCAAATACCACTTATAATAGGTTTATAAATTGTGTAATAGGTGAAATATTAGAAAAAGACGGTGGTGGTTATACAATTAATAAAGGAACTAAAATGGGTATATGTTTAGTTACAAAAGGTAAATTAAATGATGAAAATGATGCTTTTTTTGTTATATTACACGAATTAGCACATGTAATGAGTAGTTCATATGGTCACGGTGTGGAGTTTAAACAAAATTTTAATTTTATTGTTAAACTCGCAGTTAAACTTGGATTATGGATAGAAAAAAATTATAATATAGACCCGGTAGATTATTGTGGTGTTAAAGTTACAACCAGTCCATGCACGACAGGTGAGTGTAAAGAGGATAATTTAGATTATTATTATAAAGAATCATTATTGTCGTATAAATAAAATAAATCATAAAAAATCATAAAAAATCATAAAAAATCATTATTGTCGTAAAAAAATCATTATTGTCGTAAAAATAAATTATAAAAATTAAAATTTAATTTAAAATTATAAAAATTAAATTTTAATTTAAAATAAATTATATATATATATATCATTAATGGAAAGACACAAAATTGGTTACTATATTTCAAAGGGTAAATGTTTAAATGCTTACGCCAAAAAAAAATTAAATAAACGCACTAAAAGAGTACAAATTAAAAAAGTTAATTCAAAGGGTAAATTAATTAAAAAAGGTACTAAAATATATAAAAAAAAATCAGACTGTTTAAAAAAAATAAAAAAGACAAAAGCTAAAAAGACAAAAGCTAAAAGTACAAAAGCTAAAAAACAGCCAAAAAGAAAAGTAAGAAAGGAAAGAAATTCTCGTTTCGGTGAAGTATGTGCGTATTCAGTTCCATATTTTGGAAGTATGGTTCCGTCTGTATCTAAATTTACATCTGGAACACCCAATACTGGGCGTTCCAGTATAGCGTGGGCATGGCCAACACCACCGTCTGCGTTAGGGTTAGATAAACAACAAGGGGGTTGGTTAAAAGCGAGAAATATTAATTAAATTTAAAAATTATTTTCTATAATTTTATGTTGTTCTTTCGTGAGTGAATTTGGATAAATTATTTTAAATTTTATATATAAATTACCATATGTACCAGTTTTAATATCATACATACCTTCATGTTCAATTAATCTAATCGTATTCGGTTTTATAATATCATCAGAACTAATCGTTAATAGTCTTGAATCAAGATGATGAAATCCTTTTATAAAACCAATTAGTGATTCTTTAAATGTAATATCCATAGACGCATGTAAGTCATTATTTTTAAGTTTAAATTTAGGATGTTTTTGTAAATTAAATGATAATATTAAATCGCCATTATCACCATTAAATAAAGGTAATCCTTTATCTAATATTAATTTTTTTTCATTATAATTAAATCCCCTTTCAATCTCAAATTCAATTGTTCCAGTATTTGGTAAATATAAATTTAAATAACCCTGACCATTACATTTATTACAATAATCAATACTTTGTATTTCCATTGGTCCTAATTGTTGCATTACTTGAATTTTACCTTTACCTTTACAAAAAAAGCATTTCTCATAATTATTATTAATAATTTGTGTATCATACGTTAAAATATATGTATTGCCTAAAAATATATCTTCAAGAGTTATATTAACCAATTTTAATATATCTTTACCCTTTGGTAAAGTTGCTTCATTTTGTTTAAACATTGATTTTAATAAATTATGTAATCCAGTTTCTCTATTTGATTCATTTTCAAACAAACTTCCGCCGTGTCCCATTCCACCGAGTCCCATTCCACCGAGTCCCATTTCACTGAAAAAATTATTAAATATTTCATTAATATCTATATTCGTATCATTTGTAGATTCTGGGTGTAATATTTTTTGATAAGCTTCTGTAATTTGTCTAAATTTATCACTTGCTTCTGGCGAAGAATTTTTATCAGGATGCCATTTAATAGCTAATTTTTTATACGCTTTTTTAACTTCTTCTTCTGTCGCATTCGGATGTATTCCTAATATTTCATAATTATTCATTTATTAAATTATATTAATTATGTTAATACAAATATAGTTTAACTGTTTAAATAAACTTATAATTATAGTTCAATTAATTGATTTAAAATAATTCTATAATTAGAATAATTATAAATAATTACAATGGTAAATTTAATAATAGGTGGAGGTAGTATAAAAGGGATTGCGTACACAGGTGCATTAGAATATTTATATAAAAATAATTTACTAAATAATTTAGATAAATTTTACGGTTCATCAGTCGGTTCAATTATTGGTGTTTTATATTGTACCGGTTATAAACCATTTGAAATTTTACAGATATTATTAAATTTAAACTTTGAAAAATTATGGGATTTTAACTTCAATAACATTGAAAAAAAATATTCATTTATTTCCGATATATTATTCATTAAAATTAAAGAAATTTATTCTAAAAAAGAAGATTGTAAAATAACATTTAAAGAATTTTATGAAAAGTACAATATAGATTTAAATATTTACGCAACATCATTAAAATCCAGGAAAAATACCTGTTTTAATAAAGATACTTATCCAAATATTGAAATATTGACGGCAGTTCAAGCGTCATCATGTATTCCATTTATATTCCCGCCCGTTATAATTAATGGTGAATATTATATAGATGGATGTATAAAATGTATTGATGGTGTATGCTCAACTATAATTAATAATAATATAAATTCTGTTAATTATATTATAAAGGGAAATTATAAAAGTACCGAAATAAATTCATTTATGGATTATTTTTCAGAAGTATTAAATTGTACATTACAGAATGATGATGAAATTGATAATGAATATACAATTAATATTTTATTAAGTGATAACTATAAACATAAATATAATTTTAATGATATTGATTATAATTTCAAACTACAATTATATCATCAAGGACTTTTACAAGCTAAAAATAAAATTCAACCATTAATTAATAAGAAAGAAACCGAACCAGAAAAAGAACCGGAAAAAGAACCGGAAAAAGAACCGGAAACAGAACCGGAAACAGAAGAACCGGAAAAAGAAACGGAAACAGAACCAGAAAAAGAAAAAGAAACAGAAGAACCAGAAAAAGAACCAGAAAAAGAACCGGAAAAAGAAAAAGAAACAGAAGAACCAGAAAAAGAAAAAGAAAAAGAAGAACTGGAAAAGAACCTTAAAATTTTTATTCCCTTATGAGAAGTTCAAATACATAACGCATCAGTTCAACCGTTACTACTGTACATCTAATCATTTATTAAATGGTTTTTTTTTCTTTTTACTTTATATATATGGCATCATCACGTAATTTAGACTCACGATACTTTGACAAACTCGTTGTTAATCGCCTTGAAGCACTCGCTATTAAATCTACAAGTACTTCTGATTCTTCAGGTCCTGTCGGTCCTGTCGGTCCTGTCGGTCCTTCTTTCCTTTTCTCTCTTCTTTTAAAAGACGCTACATTTATACCTACTAATAACGGTGGTACTCTCACATTTGATTTACCCTTACATTCCAATGATAATGTTATTATGTTCTCCGATCGTCCTTTCAGGCAAACTTCCCTTATTTCATTTAATGAATTCATTTCTGCTTTCACCACTGACAATTCTAATAATTCCTTTGAAAAAGACCCACCTAACGCCGTTCTTGTACATTCAGAAGAACAAAGAACTTATATCGTTAGATATTCAAGTAAAGATTCAAGTACTGATTTAAGTACTGATTTAAGTACTGATTCAAAGACAGTAACGTTTAATTTAGAGTTATTGCCAGGTGAAAATAATGGGTCTGTGGGTGTAATATCGGGTAGAATGAATTTGTTTGTTGATCCTCATAAACACATAACACTGGGACAATTCAGGAAATTTAAAAAATCCTCACCACATTGAATGAGTTATCTATAATAATTTAATCTATTATGTAAGAATTGTAATTGGTTTGCTTCTTTAATAGTTTTTTTAACTTGTTTTTCTCTTTTTATTTCATCTTTATCATATAAAAGTTTAATAGAATTTTTAGATTCAACGGCGTGTCCATATGATGATTTAATTTTATTTTTAATAGTAGGACTTAAACATAATGGTACTACTTGTTTTGAAGAATAATTTTGATTATATTCTTTATAATCAAAATATTTAATATCATATTGGCATTCTTTTGGTGAAATACTATTAATAATTTTTTTAAAACTTAATGATACATCAATTTTAAAAGAATAATAATCATTTTCACGATTGTATTCTCTAATAATACAATATTTAATATTATATTCATCACATAGTTGAATTACTAATGACGGTGGTGTTAAATATTCGATATTATTAGAAAAGATTATCCATAATTCGCATAATTTTAACATATTTAAAATTGTATTACATAAATTATCGGAATAATGTCTAATAAGTTGTATATTATATTTATTAGAACAATTATTAAAAATTTCTAATGTTTTACCATAAATTGCATGAATTTTAAATTTTTCAGGGCATATTTTTTTAAATTTTTTATCTATTAAAATAAAATTATCCCACGTTGTATCACATACGATACCTATATTTAACATATGTAAAAGGTATATATATATATATATAGTATTAATGTTTAAATTGTTTAATGTTTAAATTGTTTAAATAATATATTTTTTGTTAAAAAAATTAAAAATAAATTATAATTAATAATATATATATATATATATAAAAATGGATTATACGAGTAACTTAAATTTAAAAGGTAACAGTTCAATGAATAAAGAAACTATTATTAATATTATATGTGGAATTTTATTAATTGGTTTAATAATTGTATTAATGATTTGTATATTAAAAGGTAATGATAAATTTTCAAATCAAAACCCCAATCAAAATAATGAATCAGATAAAGACGACGATGTTTATATATTTATAGATAATCCAAATTGTGGATATTCAAAAAAGATGAAAAAAATTCTGGAAGAAAATAATATGAAAATTGGTAATAAACGTGTTGTAACTATGGATATTAACGGTAACGGTTCTGAATTAGCTAAAAAACATAAAATAACGGGAACTCCTGGTTTTATTTGTCCAAGAACTGGGTTAACCATGATGGGATTAATCCAAGACCTTAAAAAACTGGAAAATACCCTTGAAGGTAATAATGGTAATGGTAATGGTAATGGTAATGGTAATGGTAATAATGGTAACACTATAAAGGTTGTTGGGAGGGATGGTTGCCCATTTTGTACAAAATTATATAAATTTTTAGAAGAAAATAATATAGTATATGATAAAGTAGAGTCGGATTCACCAGAAGGTAAACATTTAATGGAACAAACAAAATCAACAGGTGTACCATTATCCTTAACAATGAAAAATAATCAAATATTAAAACATAAGGTCGGATTTCATACTGATAAAAGTTTTTATTCTGTCTAAAAAAAATAATAGTAAATTATAATATTGTTTATTATAATAATACATAAACTCATCATATGTATAATAATAATAAAATAATAGCAATTGGGGATATTCACGGGGATTATTATATTTTCATTGAATTATTAAAATTGGCGAAAGTTATTGATTCTAACTTAAACTGGATAGGTAAAGATACATATGTCATACAATTAGGAGACACATTAGATGGTAAACGACCGAATATAGTATTAAATGCTGAATATTTAAATACCCCAGGTGAAATAGAAATTATTAAATTAATTTTATCATTAGATAAAAAGGCGTATAAACACGGTGGTCGTGTTATATCAATTCTTGGTAATCACGAACTATATCCGCATTATTATTATAACGATGAAACTTTTAATCAACAATATGTAAAAAAAGTAGATTTAGATAATTATAAAAAATTATATAATACCACCCGATTTAATTATTTTAAACCAGGAAAGGGTGAAGGGGCTAAATTATTAGGTAAAACAAGACCGTTGATATTACAATTAGGTCAATTTATATTTACTCATGGTTCATTAAATGAAAATTTTTTAAAATTGTGTATAAAACATAAATTAAATAAATCGGAAAAAAATGTTGTTAATATAACTAAAATAAATAAATTAATGTCAGACTGGTTAACTGGTAAATCTACAACAATACCATTTTTTATAACCAGTGGTGAAGATATAAATCCATTATTTAATAGAGATTTAACTGATCCAAAAAAATTAAATAAAACTCAATGTAAGAATTTAGTTGACAATATTTTTAAATATTTTGAAAATGGTAAGTATGTAGTTATGGGTCATTCAACACATAGAAATATAAATACATTATGTAATAATACTGTATATAGAACCGATATAGCAATATCACGGGCATTTGGTGAAACACTTGAAAAAAATATGAAAAGATTACAAGTACTTGAAATTAAACAACAAAATAATTGTATAAAAACCAATATAATTACACCAAATGGTAAAATTAAAATCATTTAATTAAAAAAATTAAAATTTAAAAATAATTAAAATTTAAAATTTAAAACTGTATGGAAAATACTAAATCAAGAAAAAATAAAGAAGAACCAATAAATGAACCAATAAGTATAAATAGCACAGAAGAAACAATAAAAGAACCCAAAGAAGAACCCAAAGAAGAACCCAAAGAAGAACCCAAAAAAGAACCCAAAGAAGAACCCAAAAAAGAACCCAAAGAAGAACCATCATTAGAATCATTAATTTTAAATTTAAAAATTATATCCAAACTTAAATCTGGATACAAATTATCATTAAAATGTAATGAAGTGTATATTGACCATAGTTATTTACAAAGTATATATAGATTATTTAGTGATAATTCGAGGGAATCAACAATATCTTTTTTAGAAAATTTAGATTTAAATATTTCTAAAAAGATTGAAAATTTAATAAATGACAAACATTATAATATGTTTTTAGATTCAAAGGAGAATATTTTATTAAATTTAAGTAATTATCTTAATTTATCATTAATTGGTCTTACTAATTTAAAGAATACATATACAGATGATGAATATACTATATCTAAAATTGAAATGATTGTACATAATTTTGAACTTAAAATAAAAAAAATAAAAATAGTACTAAAAATAAATTAAAATTACTAAAAATAAATTAAAATTACTAAAAATAAATTAAAATTACTAAAAATAAATTAAAATTACTAAAATTACTAAAAGTACTAAAAATAAATTAAATAAATTAAAAAAAATCTAAAAAATAACAATTAATTCTTTCCGAAGACTCCGACCTTGGTAATTTAATTTTATTAGTTTCATTTATATGTGTACTATTGATAAGTACATTTAGTGTTTTAATATTATCGTGTAATTTTTTACGTTTAAGATTAGGTATAATATATTTTAATTTTTTTGGTGATGGTTCTAAATTATTACCATTATACATATTTTTTCTTTTAGATGTTGTGCGTAACATTATTATTTACAATTATTTAATTTATTTAAGTAATTGTAAATAATTCAGTAAAATAATAATTCAGTAAAATAATTCAGTAAAATAATTCAGTAAAATAATTCAGTAAAATAATTCAGTAAAATAATTTTCAAAGAACATTTTCAAAGATTTAAAGATATACAGTATATATATAATATAGAAATAATAATGGAGCAATATTATCGTAATAAAGTAAAATTGCCGAAAAATGAAACATTAAAATTTCAAGTAATATCGTGGGAGAAGTTCGACAAAGAAATAAATGATGATGAATATGAATTAGACTATAAAATTTATGCGTTTGGTGTTACGGATAAAAATCATAGCATATGTGTTGAAATTAATGATTTCACCCCTTATTTCTTTGTTAAAATACCGGACGACCAACAGAATAAATGGAGTGATTTTAAAACCGACGAAGTTAAAAAGTATATTAAAAATAAATTATATAAATTTAGAGATTCGTTGTTAAAAGTATCAGTCGTTGAGAAAAAAGATATAGATGGTTTCACAAATGATGAAAATTTCAAGTTTTTAAAAATCATTGTTAAAAACGAAAAAGTTTTTACTAAATGTAAATATATTCTTTGTCCGGGTAAAGGGCGTGCTAAACCGGTAATTACCAATATATCACCACGCGATATAGATTTTAAACTTTATGAAGCCAATATTGAACCATTTATTCGGTTTTGTCATATTCAAAATATTAAGCTTAGTGGTTGGTGTGAGATTGAAGGAAAAAATTATTTAGAAGAAGATAATTCAAGGTGTCAAATTGATATTTCATGTAAATGGAAAAATGTAAACCCGATGGATATAACCGCACCTGCGAAAATTTATATTTTAAGTTTTGACATTGAGTCTTATTCTGACCGTGGATTTCAGGCACAAAAAAATATTTTCCCAGACCCAGATATTGAAGAAGATATTGTTACACAAATAGGTAATACATTACATATTTATGGTACAAATATTAAGACAGAGTATTGTTTTACGATAAATAGTAAAACTGATAACTATGTAGAAGAGCAAGAAAATATAGTAACCTTAGTATGTAATACGGAAAAAGAACTTTTACAACAATGGATTAAATTCCTGCGTAAATTAGACCCTGATATTATTACTGGTTATAATATAAATGGTTTTGATTGGAATTATATATATAAAAGGTGTAAATTACACGATATTGATTTAGAACTACAATATTTAACGAGGTTACATGATTATCCTGCGAAATTTGTGGAAGAAAGATTAATGAGTGTTCAAGCGGGTGAAAATATATTTAAATATGTTAAAGCACCGGGTCTTTTAAATAGTGATTTATATACAATTATTAAACGTGAGAAAAAACTAACGAGTTATAAATTGGATTCCGTAGCAAATGAATATATAGGAGATCAGAAAGACCCTATTACACCATTAGATTTATTTAATATGTCACAGGGTACGGCGAAAGAGATTGCTATAATTGTTCATTATTGTATTAAGGATTGTACATTAGTTATAGATTTAATACTTAAACTATGTATTATTACAAATAATATTGCGATGGCGAATGTAACGTGGGTGCCGATTTCATATATTGAATCCAAGGGGCAACAAATTAAAGTACATAGTCAACTTTTATATGAAGCACGTTTAAATAATTATTTAGTTCCAACCATTCCGTATAAAGATGCTTCTGAATTAGAAAATGATGAAAAGTTCACGGGTGCTACGGTACAAGAAGCTGACCCGGGTGCTCATTTTGAGCAAATATCTGGATTAGACTTTGCCAGTTTATATCCATCAATTATGATTGCTAATAATTATTCATATGAAACTATTGTAAAAAATAAAAAATATGATAATATTGAAGATATTGATTATAAAGATATTATCTGGACAGAAGATAAAGATACACCACAAGAACGGGTTGAATGTGTAAGATTTGTTCAAAATAAAAAAGGTATTTTACCAATAATGTTAGAAAAGTTATGGACAGAACGTAAATCTATTAAAAAAGAAATGAAAACTGTAAAGACGCAATTAAAAGAAGCTGTTACCGAAGAAGAAAAAACTACATTAAGTATGAAATATGATGTATTAGATGGGTTTCAATTAGCAATGAAAGTATCAATGAATAGTATTTATGGATTTACGGGGGCAAATCTTGGAAGACTACCAGAGAAGCGTATTGCGGCCGCAACAACAGCAGAAGGACGTAGAATGATTCAAGCGTGTAAAGAATATGTAGAAGCGGAGTATGATTGTAAAGTTGTATATGGAGATACAGATTCTATATATGTAAAATTCTTTACTAAATATACGGGTCAAGAACATATGAATGAAGTATTTAGACTTTCGGAGGTAGCGTCAGAAGGGTGTTCAAAATTGTTTAAGAAACCGGTAGAAATGGAGTTTGAAAAAGTAATGTGGCCATTTATTTTATTCTCTAAGAAAAGATATGCGTGTGTTGTATGGACTAATGAACATAAGCACGATTATATTGATTATAAAGGTATTCAAGTAGTGCGTAGAGATAATTGTCCATATGTAAAAGAAAAATCAATAGAAATATTTGAGAAAATACTTTTAGATAGAGATATACCTGCGTCAATAGAGTTAGGTAGAAAATTCTCGCAGAATTTGTTAGACGGTAAAGTTCAAATAAAAGACTTGGTGATTAGCAAATCGTTAAAAGGTTATGGTTCATATGAATTTGATAAACAGGTTATATGTAAAGAATGTGGTAAAAGGTGGTATTCGGATGAAACCGGAAAAAAGGTTTATAAGATTCCAATGAAAGAAACTAAAACATTAGAAGAAAATATTAGAGAATTTATTAAAACGCAAAGATATTGTTTTACGTGTAAAAAAGAAACAGAATTTACAACGAACCATGCAAACATTCCACACGTAGCTTTATCAAGAAAAATGCAAGTACGTGACCAGTATAACTGTCCACAAGTTGGTGAAAGAGTACCATATGTATTTAAAAAAATGAGTAATCAAAAAGCGTTACAATTTGAACGTGTAGAAGACCCGCAGTATTTAATTCAAAATTGTATACCGATTGATTTTGAGTATTATTTTGAACATCAGTTTAAATCAGCGATAGAAACAATATTTTATCCTATTTTAAAAGAAGAACTGGATGAAAAATTGTTTAAGGGTATTGTACCGGAAAAACCACCAAAACGAACAAGAAAAGCAATTAAATAAAGTATTTTTCTGGTCGGTTGAAAGTAAATTAAAAAAACTGCTGGCATCTAAGGATGATATTAGTTGTGTGTTAAGAATATAATTGTAAAAAACTTCAATATTTTTTTTTTGTCATAACATTAATTAATGAACTTTTCTGAACTTGTGAAAGTGAAGTATAAAATGTATACGCACCAGCTAAGTTATTATTATTTACAAGCATATTTAATCAGGGTTGATGGTAGCATATGAACTTCGCTGACCGGTTGTAAGTGAAGCATTAAATGTATTCGCATCAGGAGCGTAATAATTATCCAGACCATAAGGGTTACCACGAATATAACTAATAAAACCAACAATATTAGTTAGTATCATATTGGTGGTATCCAATGAACTTTTCTGAACGGCTGTAAGTAAAGTATAAAATTTATACTCGGCAGCATAGTTCCTATTATTTACAAATAGTACTAAAAAACCATTGATATTAAGTTGGTTCATACCGGTGGTAGTAAATGAAGTTTGTTGTACTGGTGGAAGTGAATTATAAAATGTATTCGCTTCAGCATATTTACTATTATTTATAAGAGATGTAAATAAAGCATTAACAGTAGTTGGTGACATTTTTCCAATCAATGAAGTTTTTTGTAAGTTTGTAATTGAATTATAAAAAGTAGAAATAGTTGATGGTGACACACTGTTAACCAATGAACTTTGTTGTGTTGAGTCAAGTTTATTATAAAAATTATACGCAGCAGTAAACATTAATGTATTTACAAGATTTGTAAATTTTACGTTATTGGAAACACCAGTAATAACACCAGTAATAACACCAGTAACCAGGGAAACACCAGTAAGATCGCCAAAAAATGACCAGACTTTATTCCAGGAGTTATCAACAAACAAATTCATTCTACCCGATATTACTTCCAACGACACATTCGTTTCACCTGCCAATAACTCTAAATTAAACGTAACTGTGGTTGAATCTAAATCAGTGGTTAAATCTTTACTTGAATATCTGACAATATAAGTTCTTTGTTCTTCTGAATGTGTAAGAACGGCGTTAGGTGGGTCTTTTTCAAAGGAATTATTAGAATTATCAGAGGTGAAAGCAGAAATGAATTCATTAAATGAAATAAAGGAAGTTTGTCTAAACGGACGATCGGAGAGAGTCTAAAATGCGAGAGGAGGCCATAAGTTTTTTTTATATAAAGTAAAAAGAAAATAAAAATAAATTTAAATTTTAATTACAAATGTTGTGTGAGATATATTATTCAGTGGCCAACGTGCATCCACCCGTTGCAATACAAATTCCAGCAATTATAGTGTTTTCACTAACAGCAGCTTCACCAAATATCAAAAATGTTACTATATCGTTTATAAGAGTCTGCGTACCGACAGATATTTTAATGTTAAATGGAGAATTCATTAACGTGTTGTAAACACCAGTAGTTAAGCTTGACACAAAAGTGCTTTCAATATTATTCAAAATAAATTCAGCAACTCCTTCTGCTATTTCATTTGCTATTTCTAATGCTATTTCTTCAGGGTCAAAATCTTTTAATAATTCTATTATAAACATAGCAGCACCAATCGCGACTTCACACCACCAGCATCCACTGAATAATGCAGCCGCTTCATTTGTATTACAATGTATTGTTATAGTTGCATTTGTATGATGTATATCTTGAAAATTAAGATACTCATTTACAGTACTATTTGTATGTGGTTTTGAATGACTTGAACTTTTGGGTTTTGACGTAACAATAGGTGATCTTATATCAAATATAAACTTATGATCATCAAAATCATAGTCCATATCAGATATAATGTATGATTTTTTTTCTATACTATTATTACTATTATCTTTGTAGTCAACAATGATATATAATCTTTCATTATGATCTTTATTACGTGAATTATATATGATTCCATGTTTATAATTATATACCATATTTGCAAAATGTGTATAATCATTCCTTTTACCTCCTTCACGCTGTCCTAATGCATTAGTATCATTAGTATAGTTATGCTTATCAAATGTTTCAAAATGTACATGATTAGAACTAACATCGTCATTAACAGTCATACTTAATTTTTTATGTTTTTTGTCATATGTTACATCAGTACCTTCAAATGTTAATACAACACTTCTCAAATATGCAGGGTTTTTATGTGTCTGCGAATGATAATATTCCATTAAACTTTTCAATGTAATTTTTTCCCCGTTATCTAATACATAAATTTTATTAATAAACTCCGGATCACTAATATCCAACTTTTTAAGTTTCTCAATATTAATTTCAACATTTTTTTCAACATTTTTAAGTTTCTCAATATTAATTTCAACATTTTTTTCAACATTTTTAAGTTTCTCAGTATTAATTTCAACATTATTTTCAACATTTTTTAGTTTCTCAGTATTAATTTCAACATTTTTTAGTTTCTCGGTATTAATTTTCAACATTTTTTAGTTTCTCGGTATTAATTTCAACATTTTTTTCAACATTTTTAAGTTTCTCAATATTAATTTCAACATTTTTTTCAACATTTTTAAGTTTCTCGGTATTAATTTCAACATTATTTTCAACATTTTTAAGTTTCTCAGTATTAATTTCAACATTATTTTCAACATTTTTAAGTTTTTCAGTATTAATTTCAACATTTTTAAGTTTCTCAGTATTAATTTCAACATTATTTTCAACATTTTTAAGTTTCTCAGTATTAATTTCATTAGCGGAGAGTTTGTCAAAATAACGAGAGTCTAAAATGCGTGAGGAGGCCATAAGATTAGTTTATATAAAGTACAAAGAAATAAAAAGTAAAAAAATAAAGATTAATCATCAGAATTATTATTAATATTATCTATACTTGTATTAATATTATTAATAATTTTTGTGTATAAATACTGAATTTTGTTGAATTCCCATAAAGTTTTTTCCTGCGTATTATTGAAAATTATCCTTTGACAAAGGGTTTATGTACTGATGTAAGTGAATAATAAAAAGTATTAACAGGATATACAATTACCGGGTTATGATCCAGGTTTTCTGGAAAGTTGTAAGTGAATTTTTAAATTTGTAAAAATCTGTTTTTTTATAATCAGTAGTTCTATTATCTAGCATATTATATATATAATTAAAAGTATTTTTATATTTTGTAGACGTCAATGAATTTGTATGTTCTGTTGAAAGTAAATTATAAAAATTATACGTAGCGGTTAAAGTTTCAACATTAGCATTAAAAGTATTATTCGCGCTAGCCGGAATTACCGGAATTGCCGGGATTAAATTATCTATATATAATGATAAATAATCATGCTTACCTTGTATATTAATATTAATATTATTTACAAAAGTTGTGAATAAAGCATTAATAGTATTTTGTGACATCACATCAATTAATGATTTTTTTTGTGGTATGTCAAGATAATTAAAAAAAGTAAAAATAGTTGATGATGACACGGTGTTAACCAAATAACTTTGATGTCCTGAAGAATAATAAAATTTATACGCTTCATTAATAGCTGTAACATCAGTATCAGAAGTAATATTATTTACAAGATGTGTGAAAGTCATGAAAGCCGCAACATCATTCGCGGCAGTATTCACATCAGTAAAAATACCGCCTAATAAAAAATCCCCGATCAAACTCCCGAAGTTAAAGTCGTCAACAAACAAATTCATTCTACCTGATATTACGTTCAACGACACATTCGTTTCACCTGCCAATAACTCTAAATTAAACGTAACTGTGGTTGAATCTGAACTTGAATCAGTACTTGAATATCTGACAATATAAGTTCTTTGTTCTTCTGAATGTACAAGAACGGCGTTAGGTGGGTCTTTTTGAAAAGAATCATTAGAATTATCAGAAGTGAAAGCAGAAATGAATTCATTAAATGAAATAAAGGAAGTTTGTCTGAAAGGACGATCGGAGAACATAATAACATTATCGCCGGAATGTAAAGGTAAATCAAAGGTGAGAGTACCGCCGGTAGTATTAGGTGTAAAAGTAGCGTCTTTTAAAAGAAGAGAGAAAAGGTAAGAAGGACCGTCAGGACCGGAAGAATCAGAAGTACCATTTTTAATATTATCAGATTTAATAGAGAGTGCTTCAAGGCGATTAGCGGCGAGTTTATCAAAATAACGAGAGTCTAAAATGCGTGAGGAGGCCATAAGTTTTGTTTATATAAAGTAAAAAGAAAAAAAAAGTAAAAAGAAATAAAAAGTAAAAAGAAATAAAAAGTAAAAAGAAGTAAAAAGTAAAAAAAGAGAAAAAAAATAACAAAAAAGAAAGTAGGTTAAAGGTTAAAAAAGAATGTAAAGTAAAAAAAGAAAGAATGTCTTGTGGAATATGTTGCGAGAGATATAACAAGAGTAGTAATTTATGTATAGAATGCGTAACGTGTAAAGAGGGTGCTGTGAGGTGTTGTCGGCGTTGTGTGGAACGTTATATGTTGTCAGTAAAGGAGGAGAAGTGTATGGTGTGTGGAATAGAATGGGAGGATGAATTTCTAAGTAAATATTTGACGAAGAGTTTTATAAATAAAGAATTAAAAATTCATCGTGAGAATAATTTAATGGAGAAGCAGATGGGATTAATGCCTTGTACGCAGGTGTATGCGGAGCAGGTGAAGGTATGTGATGAATTATTAAAGGAGAAAAGTAAATTATTATTAGAGAAGAATAAGATGATGGGAGAGATATTAAAGATGAATAAAAAGATGAGTGAGACGGATAAAATAATAGAAAGAATAAGAAGTAGTGAATATGTGGGTATAAAGGGTGGAACATTTACATATAAGTGTCCGATAAATAATTGTCAAGGTTTTCTAAATGAAAGATATAAATGCGGAATTTGTGAGAATGCGATTTGTAAAGATTGTATGGAGATTCGTGAAGAAGGTCATGAATGTGACAAGGAAAAGAAGGAGACAGTGGCGTTAATAAATAAAGATACGAAGCCATGTCCGAAATGTGGAGAGATGATCAATAAGATCGTGGGGGGATGCGATCAGATGTATTGTATAAGGTGTCATAGTGCGTTTTCGTGGAGGACGGGAGCGTTAGATGGTGGAACGATCCATAATCCGGAGTATTATCGTTGGATGAGAGAGAATGGAAAAGAGATAGCGAGGAATCCATTAGATGAAGTAGGAGGGTGTGGAGAGAATATAATAAGTTATATGACATTATTAACAATAATGAGAATGTATTTTGTGCCGGAAAGGATAAATCTATTGAATGGTGGAGTAAAAACGAAGGATAATATAGAAACGATAAAGGTGTTAAATATGCATAGAATGATAAACCATATAGTGCATTTAAATAGGGAGTATGTGAATGAGAATAATAGGGAGGAAAGAACATTAAGAGAGATGAGGGTAAGTTATATGTTAAATAAGATAACAAAGGAAGAATTAAAGAGAAAGTTGCAGATAATAGAGAAGAGGAAAAAGAAGGAGAAGAGATTAAATAATGTATGGAATTTATTAAAGATAGTATTGACGGAATATATAGGAAAGATAAGTGAAGAGAGAGAGAATAAATATATAGTAAAAATAGTAAAAGAGATAACTGAGGAGTCAGAGAAGATTCGTGAATATAGTAATATGTCATTTATGAAAGTTGGAGAGATGTATAATATGGTATATCCGGGTATAACGGTGGAATGGATACAAGTACCAAATTGGTTAAATTATGTTCGTCAGCGTCAGGGAGTGAAATAAAAGGAAAAGGAAAAAGTAAAGGAAAAAGTAAAGTAAAAAGTAAAGTAAAAAATAAAATAAAAAATAAAATAAAAAAGTGATCTTCGGGTCAAAAAGGAGTGCGTAAAAAGGAGTGCGTAAAAAGGAGTGCGTAAAAAGTAAATAAAAAAAAAATAACAAAAAATAATAATTTTTAAAAAAGTAAAAAATAAAAAGTAAATAAAAGAGTGAATAAAGAATGTCAGAGACAATGATGGAACGTATGAATGAGTTTGTGACAAAGTATAAAATAGATGAGGAGGGAAAGTTAGAGATGATAAAAATCTTAAATGAAAGTTTGATGGTAATATCAGAGGGAATATTAAAGAGTGTGAAGGTGAATAAGAAAGATAAAGAGAAAGTGAAGGAGGAAGAAAAAAGGAGATATAAATCAAAGAAGGCGGAGGAATATGCGATTGAGCATGGATTAAAGATGGATGAGTTTGAAATGAATGAAATATCAAAGAAGGATGTTGAGAATCTGGTGCGTGAAAGAACAAAGAATGAAACAATGGATAAGATAGTAAAAGAGAAGAGCGTAAAAAATAAGGAAGAGAAGGGAGAGGAGAAGGAAGAAAAGAAGGAAGATAATAAAAAGATAAGAGTTATATGTAGTGGAATAAATAAGAAGGGAGAAGCGTGTAAATCGTTGGGAACAATAAGTCCAGTGGGTGGAAAAAAGAAGTATTGTTTCCGTCATAGTGAAGATTGGAAGTCGTTTGAATGTGATTCAGATTCAAGTGGTGCTGAATCAAGTGATGAAGATAAGGAGGAAGATAAGGAGGAAGATAAGGAAGAAAAAAAGGAAGAGAAGAAGAAGGAGGAATTAAAGGAAGATAAGGTAGAAGAGGAGGAATTAAAGGAGGAGGAATTAAAGGAAGAGGAGTATGAATAATTTTTTTTTGAAAACCACACGGTAAAGAGTGTTGTACTTAAAAGAAATCTAAAAAAAAGGAATGTAAAAAAAAATAAAAAATAAAAGTACCTTTGGGTACAAAAGAGTTAATTTATATAAGATTGAGTAGGTGAAAGTTATAATTATATTGAAATTTTTTTTTAAAGGAAATTCACAAATAATAAATAAAAGTAAAAACCTGGAAATAATCATATGAGTGCGGAGGACTTAAAGGAAATGGGACTTAAAGAATACTGGATTTATTATCAAAACTTTTAATTATTTTGAAATTTTTTTTTAAAGGAAATTCTCAAATAATAAATAAAAGTAAAAACTTGGGAAATTTTTTTTTAAAGGAAATTCTCAAATAATAAATAAAAGTAAAAACTTGGGAAATTTTTTTTTAAAGGAAATTCTCAAATAATAAATAAAAGTAAAAACTTGGGAAATATCATATGAATAGTTGAGGGACTTAAAGGAAATGGGACTTAAAGGAAATGGGACTTAAAGGAAATGGGACTTAAAGAATGTTGGATTTATTATCAAAACTTTTAATTATTTTGAAATTTTTTTTTAAAGGAAATTCTCAAATAATAAATAAAAGTAAAAACTTGGGAAATATCATATGAATAGTTGAGGGACTTAAAGGAAATGGGACTTAAAGAATGTTGGATTTATTTCCAAAACTTTTAATTATTTTGAAATTTTTTTTTAAAGGAAATTCTCAAATAATAAATAAAAGTAAAAACTTGGGAAATATCATATGAATAGTTGAGGGACTTAAAGGAGATGGGACTTAAAGAATACTGGATTTATTTCCAAAACTTTTAATTATTTTGAAATTTTTTTTTAAAGGAAATTCTCAAATAATAAATAAAAGTAAAAACCGGAAAATATCATTGAGGGACTTAAAGGAGATGGGACTTAAAGAATACTGGATTTATTATCAAAACTTTTATTTATTTTGAAATTTTTTTTTAAAGGAAATTCTCAAATAATAAATAAAAGTAAAAACTTGGGAAATATCATATGAATACCGGGACTTAAAGGAAATGGGACTTAAAGAATGTTGGATTTATTATCAAAACTTTTATTTATTTTGAAATTTTTTTTTAAAGGAAATTCTCAAATAATAAATAAAAGTAAAAACTTGGGAAATATCATATGAATACCGGGACTTAAAGGAAATGGGACTTA
>Ga0222634_1000290_pt1 | contig 27067 bp, 14 predicted proteins | sample AntAcemetageno50_FD_179807 | JGI IMG/M metagenome (GOLD analysis project Ga0222634, IMG submission 179807) | Saline water microbial communities from Ace Lake, Antarctica - #50 | ecosystem: Environmental > Aquatic > Non-marine Saline and Alkaline > Saline | place: Antarctica: Ace Lake | collected... | reverse complement strand
ACACCCAGGTGCCAGGGCATGTTTGTTGAAAAACGAATTCGTTAAAAACTTAGAAGAAATTAGGATTAGCTTAACTTAGCTTAACTTAGCTTAACTTGGGTGATTAGATGAATCGTATTTTTTTTTAGGAAAGTGCTACGGCAATCGCGAACGCTTCATCCGCTGTTACAGAAGCACCGGCAGAAGTGGTAGCAGTTATGTTTAACCATGTTGCGCCGTCTGAAAGTTGAAGATTAGTGCCGTTCCATCTAATCATTCCGGCTGCGGCGGTGGCGACGATTCCAGTTCCTCTACCGACTTGCAGTGCACCATTTGTATCACCGATGGTGATGATACCGTCACCTGAAGTAATGGTTTCGGTTGAGAGATTGAAATCGATCTTAGCCATTTTCTACTCCCTTAGCTTACCTTGTAGATATTATTAACCACCGACCAATTGATCGTATTCGCTGCGTTTTGTCCTGTCACTGTGATCTGTACAGAGTTAGAGTTGGCCGAAACTGCAACCGTCCATGGCTGGGTGCTTGCCGCACCTTCAAGAGCGATGGTTGTTGTTGATGGAGAACCGACGATAGCAACGCCAGCAGCACCTGCTCGTCGTGATGCACCTACAATTTCAAATGCTCCGGTATCGGTTCCAGTGGTTGCATCTCTAGCAATAATTTTTATCTCAAAATTCCATGCTGTTGATTCTGCCATCGCGAACAACACACTGTTCGATGGCGTACCTGAAGAAGTTGAAGTGGTTTCTACCAGTTGTTCAACTGCTGATGGATCCGGAGGTCCAACTTCAATCCAGGATGAACCGTCAAAAACTTCAAGCTTTCCAGAAACAGTGTTGAAATACAAATCACCGGTTGCAGGAGAACCGGGAAGAGTAGTATTAACAAATTGGATCAGTTTCCAGGTTGTAGGTGATTCATTGATACATACTCTAACTTTTTTGTCAGTCTTGTTATAGTACATTTGACCGACAATTGGACTAGTTGGTGCAGTAGTGTTTGCAAAATGTTCCATCAAATGCAAGAAGTCTTCGTTTTGAACCTCACCAAACCCTGTTGTCTTTTTTCCGACAAATTTTACAGATCGGCTCGTGTCAATCGTATTTTCTGCGACTGAGACTAAAAGCGTTCCATCTGTTCGATTAACATTATAAGCCATTCTTTAACTCCACGTTCTTTCTAGTATTTAGTCGATCTATTGAAGAATTTTCCAATTGTTTCTTTTGAGATATATACTTGATTTCTCTTTAATCCCTTAGAGCAACGACTATTAGACTAATTGATTCCTTAGAGTATAAACGATCTCTATTTCTCTGTTTAGTGACTTCTGAATTGGATGAAAAATAACATGAGTCAACAAATTCCCAGAATAATCTTTAATTCCAATTTCGTCAAATACGAAAGTTCCTTCAGTTGACGAAGCAGTGTCAAAATTTTCCTGTCCTGTTGGTTCACCAAAATCCAAGGTTGTGGTAATTACTATGTCACTGAACAGGTTACCAGAAACATGACTAACTTCCATCTTGTTATTTTCTGGATCAGCATTTGAAACATTTTCATCATCAACTATTTTTGAATAAGTTGGATTGTAAAGATCTGCAGATTGGCCTATAGTGTTTGCTGGAAGATATGTGATTTCGCCGATACCATTCACCGTAGATCCACCATTTCCATAATAAATTCGTTCAATAGGACCGTTTGCTTTATCTGCAAGTGATCTTGCAACTGCCAAGGAATAATTCTCAAAATGAATATGATTGGATTTATCAAGTAAAATTTCTTTACTTATCTTGTCACGGATTAGTAGGTGACCAGTCACTCTCAATGACACTAATTCATTTACTTTATCTTCAGGACTCTTCATTTCTACATCCTTTTTTTCAGGTACTTTCTTCATGTTATTTATCTATTTAAGTCCTCTGGATTTCCTGGTGCCTTTTGTAGGAATTTTGTGATAGCAGTATTGCTAGTCTGAATCTCATCTGGAAAGACGATAGTGCTGGTATCTGGCTGATTTTGGATTCGAATAAGACTCCCAGTGGTCGGTTGTTGACCCAGAATAAATTTAATCTGATTTCCGGTCACGTTATAATCAGTTTCATACGTCTTCAACTCTTGTTTAGAACCAATGATAATCTTTCCTGTTAGATAGATTACATCTGGATTGATCCCTTCAAATAATCTATTAAAATCACCGATAATATGTTCGCCAGTTATACTTGGATCATAATATCCGAATTCAATACGTTCTTGATCGATCCAGATGGATCCTTTTGTTGAAGATCGGGTTCCTGCTGCCTGAAGAAGAGTTCCATTCACTGTTAAAATAGTTGAAGCTAAACTCGATGCAATCCCTAATTCTGTTAAAGCAGTACCGGCCACGTTCATCAATGTGATTGCGGCAGCTTCAAGATTAATGATCTGTAACCTGTCATCTTTATCTCTAGCTACGATATTATCAATAGCTGCATTGTTTATATCAGCGACGACGTCTGCTAATGTGATCCCAGAGAAAAGAACAGTGGAGCCATTAATACTAATTCCCTCTGTTCCACCCGCAGTGACCGTTGGGGTGGTCACTGTTCCTGTTGTCTGTCCACCAAAGAGGTCTTGAAGTGCATAACCTGTCTGATTTTCAATAATCAAATCACCACCACCTGCATGGGAAAAAGAAATGATATCAGTCGTCACGCTAGCAGTAAGGCCGGCATCAAAGAGAGGAGGTGTTGCTTCTACGTTTATTTCGACTGAACTAGCATCGTCACCAACTAAGGTGACAAATTGATAAGATCCTCCGTTCAATTGAATACGAAGAATATCGCCGACTAATATAGAACCTGATGGTGATGCTACATCGGAAACCAGCGTTGTGGCACCGGGTAAAGTGAAAACATTGGAATCAATCACTGTTAATTCAGTGTCGGATGGATTAAGAGTGTTGACTAGACTAGTAGCTTCTCGTACCCAGACCTTTACCTGAGTTGGATCTGTAAATTCTCCCAGAATTGTGTGCCTCAAAATTCCAGAAAATTGTTCTCTGAAATTCAATCGACTTTTTCTTTTCATCTCTATCTTTTTTGGTAGCAACTGTTTTCTACTTGCGTCAATCACTTTACTACCGGATGAATGTGTTAATCCCATTGATGTTGCATTATGGCCTGGACGAAGATTAGTCAATTGGTGCGGATTAGAGGAATAATCTATACTCCAAAATTCTACTAATTCATTGTTGATCCAGACTCTTCCCGGAATTCTTTCGATTGGGTTTACCGTGATTGGTGAAGGTTGTCCCAACACTGCTGCGTCACGAACACGAATTACCTGATCAATACCTGATTGGAAATCATCCATTAATTCAGTGGTATGTTTGTCAGCTATTCGATACAATTCTATTTCGCCTTTTGGTCCGTTCGAATAACGATAGCCCACTGGTCTATTGGAAACTTTTTCTACAAAATAGGTGATTTGAATAATTGAATTTGTATGATCACTGCTTTCAATGAACTGTATTGTTCTAGTATCTGCGATTTCATCTACTTCATAGACATAATCAACTCCTTCATATTTAAAAACACCGTCCAAGTAAATCCACATCAATCTGTTTTCACTTGGGATGTTCCCTACATCATATTCTTTACTTGACAACCCGTGATATGTTTCGGTGCGCATTCCCATACTTATGTCTTCTGGGAAGGTAACGACACGCAGATCGGAAGCATCGGCTACACCATTTTCTAATAGAAGTTCGTCACCATTTTCCAAAAGAAGAACACCTGATTCATCTTCTAATGTAAGATAGTCTTTTCCAACCAGCGTGAAAGTGTCGTCTGTCGCGACTGCGGTCGAAAGCAAGAATTCTCCGGTTCCCGTCTTATGAATGATAATTTCTTCATTAAGTGGAGGAACAGAAGTGAAAACAATGTCAGTTCCGACGACGTTATAATCAACACCTGATGTCTGCTCTATTCCATTAAGATAGACATCAAATGCACCGGTCGACGGTGCAGAACTTGCGTAGGTGTCTTCTCCTGCTTCTGCAAGATGAACCTTTGTATACGGGGCATTCAACCTAAAGCCTGTCGCCTTGTCCCATGCCTGTACTCCCATGTAACCCGGGACGGTGGAAGATGATGGATTATCTAATGTTATGACTGATCCATTTTCTTCTTGAGAAAAAACCTCAGTAAATTCAGAATCATTAAAAACAGTAATTGCAACAGTCGACCCCGCCGCCACAATTGGTGTATTGATCGTCACCTGTGAATCATTGACGGTGATCGTAGCTTTGACGCCATTCACTGTTGCAAATACTAGGTTAGCATTCGTGATAGTGACGCCGGTTTCAAACAATGAAACGTTGGTGTCATATTCTACCAATCGTTTCTGGACAGTTGCTCCGCCAAACCCGTAAGACATGAAGGTTATTGGTGTCGTATTGCTCGGCGGACTCAACAAAGTAATTCTTGGGTTTGTGATATGATCATCCCTTTCATTGGTGTCCGAATAAATTGGTTCTACCCAAGAAACGGTGTAATCATTTGTTTCATCAAGAAGAAGACCATCTGAAAACACAAAAATTCCCTGAAGTGATTGTGGTCTAGTTAATAATTCATGAGTTGATTTAATATCTTTCATAAAATGAGATTCAGTCGTTACATCTGGCCCGCCGCCAGTAGTTAAACTAATATCATCTTCCGCGAGATCATATCCTAACGTATCATAAGGAGATTCGTCGTAGCCGGGATCAGAGCCGGGATCAGAGCCGAGAACCTGTGCCTGATTTGTGTAAACTCTGATATCCAGATTCTCAAGGACACGGATAGGGCTTAACTCTTGTGGGTGGTTCCGATCCCAATGAGGTCGCATGAAACCAGTTCCATCTAGTGTTATTTCTTGGTCTCCTACCGTAGGAGACCAATCTTCACCAGAAACATATACCTTGTCATACAAATAATCGTAATCCAATACTGCAATGTAGATTATGATGCCGATCGGGGGTGGCGTATCAAAGACGACGTTTAAACCCGACACAGTATATGGATCTTCTGTTAATGCTCTAGATCCATCTGCTTGGTCGTAATATACCAATACCTTTTTCGTTTCAAAGATGACAAAAGGTAAAGGAAAAGTAGTAGACGACGCTGGGGCAAGAACCGGTTCATCTATCGTCCCCCAATCCAAAGTGTTCGTCACCGCATCATTGATGAACCCATAGTCATCGGTATCAGTTGCTGCGTCAATCAATGTTTCGTATTCTGTGAAGTCCAAAATAGGAGTCGAGGTGATTTCGTAAAAAGCTTCATTCACTGGAACGTCGTAACCAAATCGTTCAAAAAATTGTGCGTCGTAGCTGATATCGTCTATGTTGATTGCCCCGCCCGAAACCAGATATCCTTGAAAATCACAGTCCATAAGCTCTTCAAGGCTTTTCTTCTCATCATCTGAGCCCGGATCATAATAGATTGAAATCCGGTTTGCGGCATTGTTGAGATTTGCAAGTCGAACATCAAAATGATCAAATCCTATTTCTTCACCTGCAGCATCTGGCATCGAATCATAACCGCCGGTATCAAATCCAGGAAGATCAGTTTCACACGAAACTCTGTCGAAATGAATAGTAGTCTTCGGGTTGATTATTTCAGAGACAGAAAGGCTGGCGTCTTCTCTGGTGGCCGATTGTTGTTCTGTCAGCCCACTAAAGTTCGTGTGGTAAGGTTTCGCTTCGTTTAGATATTCAAGAATATTTTCAATCTGATTTTCTCGATCGATGGCGGTCTGCTCTAGTTTTGCATTAAACCCTTTGACGAAAATTAAACTTGTTTTGAAAGCCCAATCAATGTCTGGCTGTTCTTGATGAACATGACGCAACATTGAAAAGAAAATTTCATTTTGATCACCCATCGACCTTCCCTAAATCTTTCTATACCGATATTTATTCTTTAAGAAGAAAAGATTTTAACTATCAAAATAATCGACTAATTTCTCAGTTACGATCTTCCCTTCGAGTTCTAGATCAGCGTCGGCTAGATCAAAAGAAAAGAGACGATTATTTAATTGAATGGTTCCATCTTCAACCGCAACAGTGCGCCAGAAAACGCGCGAACCATTGTCTTGATACTGTGACCAGATCCAACGACCTTCACCGTTATCAAGCACTATAACGATATGACCATTTGGATGAGTAAGATTGTGTTCTGCAATAATCGAATCTGGGTGTGAAGCGTCTCTTTCAGCTGTAGTTGCAAAAATAGTGGTTGGCGGTGAATCAATACTTACACCGTCACCTGAATCTGAACCTCCAAGATTTTCCAAATCTGGATCATACCAGTCAGTATAAGACCAATAATTCTGAACATCGTATTCTTCTTTATCAATTAATGTGAAATCTACGCCATCATACGACCAGTGACTCCATTTGTTGTCATCCAGTTCATCTTCGAGGATTAGAACCGTCATCCCCGCTTCGAACAATGGATTAGAAGACAGCGCATCTCGTTCTAATCTAGTGATTACCTGAAAATCGAAGCTTGTCGGTTCTGGATCTTTATCCATAAATGTCGTTTCCCAGTTAGAAACATTGTCGACGATGTTTGATCGTAGGAAGATACGATTCGATTCATCAACAAACGATCGACGTGCGTTTTCTCTATCTTCAAACATTGACTGTCTTGGACGGATGTTGATTCCATATTTTCTAGATTCATTCAAATTTGAGTCAGGAAGGATCTGTCCTAGATTGTCCTCTCCTACCAAACTGTATTTCATCTTATTCCAGATAGAATCATCTATATTGTCGTCACTGTCTTCTCTAATCAGAACCCATTCTTTGTAAACGTTTTCATCATCTTCTGGATTTTTTCGGAAATTGATCTGAAGGATGACGTCATCGTTGGTGACTATGTCGGTGATGTTCCCAACTAAGAAGGTACTAGAATAGATGTTAATCAACGAACTAGATTCGATTGGACTGAAGAACAGAACGCCGGCAGAATACGGATCGTCAATGATTGTCTTGACTTCGAATGCTGATTTCCTTCTGAATGGCTTATTTGGACGGAATCGTGGATTCAAAACCCAAAAATAATAGAACGTCTTATTCTGATTTGATCTTTTATCAAATTCTACCTTTTCAACCCAGGCAGGATTTTCTGAATTTTTCACTGTACCAGATGGAAGATAATCACTTGATGCGTTTGCGGCTTGATCGGAGACAAACTCATTCCATTGGGCTGGAGGAACAGGTGACCGTGTCCATTCGTAAATATCAATAGTTGATCCAACCAATTTTCTTCCCCAATATTTTCTTCTATAGGAAAGTTCACCCTGTTCATAATCCAGATAGCGTACCGCATTTAAATCCCACCATAGTCTTCCAGCCTGTTCGATGCTCCAGGATCGATTATTATTTTGAACGACGCTAGTATCGTCTCCTGCATTGTAAACCGCAGGATCTACTTCGATCGTGTAAAAAATTTCAGACATCGCTGTTCCGGGGATGATTTTCTTGACCGGATCCCAGGTGAACATTTTATTGATAGTCTGGTTCGAAATCTTATCAAATAAATAGACCGACTCAATCAACGGGGTGTCGATCCGGTCTTCTTGGTGACGGATCTTCATCCAAGAAGAACCATTGTATTCATAAACACTCCATCTCTTGTTTCCGCTAGAAGCAAGACCGAGATTAATTTCTAAATCAGCGTCGACAAACTGTCTATCACCTGACACCCAACCATCTAGAGGAACGATGGTTCCGACATTCGAGACCGACGATCTTCTCATAGTCGCCCAGGTGAAAACGTCTGGTCCGAATTGATCTCCAGCGTAGATTTCGTCGAATCCTAGGTCTTCTCGGGCGGTTCCAGCGAACGTAAGATCTCCAGTATCTAGATTCTTAAAGGTTAGAAAACCATCAACGCTGCTAAATTCAACGTCTGGAATTGACGCTGCAGAAATTTGAGTGACAATCTCCGCGTAGGAAACAATAGATTTGTACTCGGAAGAGAGACCAAGCTTTGTGATGGCTGTTCCAGAAACTGCGATAATTTCACTTGCATCATAAGTGAAAGCAATACTACCATCTGCTTCTTCTGTTGCGGTGATGCCGGCACCTGTGACCTCACCAACGATCTGTGTGATCGTCCTGGCTGGATAAGACGATCGAAGACCGAAGCTAATTGATGGCGTGCCGGTTGTGTCTGAAATGATTATTTCATTTCCGTCTTTTTTCTCTAGCTGAATTTTTCCAGCAAAGTCGGTTGCCTCAATGTCGGATGTATCAATTGCTGTATTGATATCGGAAACGTAATCGGCTGTTGTTTTGCCTGCAAAAGTTTGAGTGAAGCCAAGAACCTCTACTGCATCTTCCGTAATATCGATGTTGAAGATGAAAATATCACCACCGATACCGTGAGTGATTTCAACTGCTCCTCCAACTTCTACTGCTGCGGTGATGTTGGTGATCGCAGCAGTGGTGATATCATTTACGACTGCCGCCGCGTCACCGGCGCCAGTGAAGACAACCACCGTTCCGTTGATGTTGATACCATTTGATGCATCAACCGTGACCGTAGGGCTAGTGTTGGTTCCGGTAGCAGTGGTATCGAACCCAAATCCAAGCTGCTCTAGTGCGTCTTCGATAACACCCACTGATCGTAAATCAATCTGTTCATCTGCAAGGTTCCATAATTGAAGCTGGTTGTTTCCTACTCCGCCTTTTTTAGCAAAAATTCGATTAATTGTCGCAGAGTTAATATCAGAAACTATTGAGTCCAGATCACCGGTTCCGGTCCACACCACGTCAGTGCCATTGATATACATCCCGGAAGAAGCGTCAACAGTGACCGTCGGATTAATAACTGAACCAAGCTGATTGGTATGTTCGAATATAATCGGATAATCATCTAATATCATCGCTGTAGAAATTTCGGTTGATCTTATTTTTGGATTTGTCTGAAGACCAGTGACGATGTTTCCAACGAAGGTCAATGAATTACCATCTATCGTCAGCGTCTTCCCACCGAGGTTTAGAGTATTTGGGCTTGGTGCTGTCGAAAAGGTATTCGGATTTATCGTCGTCAACAGGATGTTCGTACTATTAATGATGAAATTTTCCCCATAGAACGTCACGGGGGATTGATCAATGCTGGTTGCAATTGTCGTCCAAACCTTTCCTTCGGTTGCTGGTGTAGAAATCTGGAATTCATAATCATCGACAATAGCAGAAACTGTCTGTGTCCCCTGATAATCAGGCGTTGAATCTGTGGTTTCTGGAATTACGATAATATCGTTTACTACTAATCCATGAGCTTCAAATGTTCTGATGGTAACTGGATCTTCTTCTGTTGATCCTGCTTCGATCGAAATGATCTTACCTAATCTATTGAATCGTCTTATATCCCAATCACCTTTATTATCCTTGACAATCCATACATCTTGTCCTTCTGTAATCAAATTCGATTGATCTTCATATAGAGTGGAAAATTCTTCTTCATTAGCAACAAGGAAATCAGTCTCTCCTAATTGAGCCCATCCTCCGGTTGGAAGGTCTTTACCTAGGATGTTGTTGAAATTTCTAAATGCGAATTTATTCTGAAAACTATTTGTTGCTGTTCGAATCCATCTATCATCATTGAATGGGATCGTGATAACCTGATCTAGTTTTGAATCAATGATGTTTGTATCAGTGGAGAAGGTGACAGTCTGCGGATCCGACTTCATCTCTGACTGCAAAAGTGAAAATTCCAAGCTTGTTTGAATATCCCTAGCGCCATATTCACCTACTTTGAAAGCCCATTCTTCATAGATTTCAAAATCTTCTTGGGAATTTCGGATGTAGGTAGATCTCAAAAGACGATCAAAAGAAGCTGTCGTCCCTTTCTCCGAAAGAAAACCTCGGAAGAAATTGAACTGTGAACGATCATCAAGAAGCATGTCCTCCATGTGAGATTTTTTCTGATACCCGACAAGATGACGAGCATGCTTCAATGCTTCGGAGCTTACTCCAATCGCATAAGGATCATAAAATTTTCTAATGTTCTCCGAGTTTGTATCGTAGTTTGGAATGACCGTAGAATCAGTGATTAAGTATCCCGGTGCATCGAAACGACCATTCCAAAACTTCACCCTATTACCAATAACACGAAAACGTCGCTGGCGCAAGTTAATTTTTGGATCATAAATGAGATTTTCAAACCTGGTGATGTTCTCAAAAATCATCGCATGATCATATTCGATCAAGGTTAACCGTAACAACGCTAGAGGCTCATCATTTTTGTGTGTGATTGTCACGGTGTTATCGACTCGAGAAACTTTAAATGATTCTGTTCTCATTGGAATACCTTCATAATCCAATGCGGTCCAAGATCCATTGGTGTATTGTGTGATCTCGTCGACCAAACCAAACTCAGATTCAAATGCTGCCTCTGATGAAAATGGAGATAAGAATAAGACATCACCTTCTTCTCTGGTTTCACCTGCCCAATTTATGAAGACCTTAGCCATTCTTTTCCAGTTATTGATATCAGTGGAATCTGAAAGGTATTCATCAAAGATCCATCCATTATTTTCCAAGAATTTCCCGTAACCTTCGATTAGATTTGCCATTTCCTGAGTACTTTGTAAAGGATCATCATATTCATACGTGTATTCTGTTGAACCGTACTTACTAAAAAGTGTGGCCGAAGCTCTTCCCGACGTGAAACTGGATTTTTTTCCAGACAAATCTGGCTTGAAAAAGGTCAAGGTTGGATAAAGTGGATCATATCCCCTTACTCGATAATTTGTCCCATCCCACCGGACAATGAGGGCTGAATAGGTTGGCTCTCTTCTTGAAGACGATTGTGTCAGAACAGTAGTAATATCTTCGTTCGGAACTCTACCAAAATTATCAGAAGTAATCCGGAAACCGTCAATGTCAATGAACGATCCGGTTCTATATCCAAGTTGAACAGTCATGTCGTTTAGAAGATCAGCGAAATCTGTTGTCTGATTTAATCCCAAAGATAACCAATAATCGGCCATCCATTGCTGGGATCCAATCTGTCTTGATGAATTAGAATGATAAGCTTCTTCACTTGAAGAGATACGTCTTCCAAGCGGAGTATATACGACCTGAGTCTGAATTTGATTCCTAAAGTAACGATCATAATTGAACGCATCCCATGTCTTTTCAATAAATTCTGCTGGCCGAGCCAAATAAGTAGTAGACGCCAAATCAAACGAATAAAGATTACTAATTCTCCAAATCCATTCAATTGGACTTACATCTCCAAATTTCCAATTTCTTGTAGAGTCTGCGGGTGGTGGTGTGGTTGGGATAATGCCAGAAGCAATCGGATCCAAAAGGTTTCCAGCTGAATCTACTGGAATAACACTCGACAATCCTGTTCTTATGAAACGAGGATCAATTCCAATGCGATCACCCTGTGCTATATTTCCGTTTTCTATATCAGTCCATAATTCAATATTTTCTCTAGTGTACGGTGCCGTTCCATATTCTGTATTCCACCAAGATGGTTTTTCGCCTAGTCCAAGCATTTCCCATGGATGTGAATGTGGTCTATCGGTATCAAAATAATGACGATAAATTCCTCTCCAGTTTCCCGGTACCGTGTTTCCATATCTGTCTGGAGTTCTACTATAATTAAAGGTGAACGGATCAGTTGAATCATGTGTCGTGTTTGGTTTATGATCTATTCCGTTCTGAAATGCCCAATTCTCAAAATGTGGTCGCATAATAGTGTTCCATTCTTCAAGTGTATATGCTGATTCTCTAAAATGACCAGGCATTACATCGAAGTGACTAAAATTGGGACTTGCTCCTTTGAATTTGTCATCAATTGAAGCATAGATTCTCTGTTCTAATCTTAACATTACCGTATCTAGATCAGAATCGACTACTTGAGAGAGTGATCCATCGTGCCCTCGTCTCCATTTAATTGTGCGATCCGGAATCGTGTCATCAATAAACTCACCTGGTTCCCAGATAATTCCAAAACCTAAGAAACTCGGAGTCGGTGGAATATAGAGTCCATCATCAATCATGCCTGAATTAAAAAACGGAAAAATCGACTGATCTTTACCCGAATTCAATTGTTCGATGATTTCATCAATAAAATCATCAATTGATGCATAATCTGAAAGTTGATCTTGATTAGTCTGTAACTCAGCTTTTCGACTAAATTTAGAATACCATCGCTGATATTCTAAACTAACAAAACGTATTGCAGATCTAATGTTTTTAGTCTTGTTCTGATTTAAGAACATCAGCTTCAAAATTGAAGACGAGTTTTGAATAATCTCCGTGCCGGCAGAAAGGTTTCTCACGGTGGAATTAAAATTGTTCACACCGTATGGCCTACCTTCTAATCCCTGTTGGTTTTCAATGATTGAGATAAAATGTTCAAACATTTCGTTATAAGAAATATCGGTAATTCCTTCGTTGTTTGGATTAGCTTGAAGATTGGTTGGAATTCGATAAAATCCTCTCTCGGAGTTTAGATTTGATTTGTCTCGATCAAAAGAACGAGCATCCAAGAAATCATTGTTCGCTAAATCAAGAGTCAAGCTTAACTCGAGTTGATCGTTAGTTATAGAATAATCTATTCCTTCTTCAAGCAAAGAACCATTTAAGAATAAACGGAAAGTCTGGAATTTATCGTCTTGTTCTGTTTCTGGAATTTGAGACAATTTATATGAACGTGGAAATTCGACTGTTCCAGTGCTGGTTTCTTGTTCTTTAATCTGCCAAGTATCAGAAACAGTCTGACGGCTTAACCATCCTGGATTTCTCCAATCTGTCTCATACGAATCAAACGATTCCGATTTTCCGTTTATTCTAAAGAACTTGAGACCTTCAATCTCTGATGTAACAGTCGAGCTTTCAGTGTAAGAATAGGAAGTTGAATTGATGAAATTATCATAAATGATTTCACCAAACGAATTAAATGTGATCCTCAATCCTAGAAAAGGATCAATATCATTTGTATTGTCTTCCTTAAACCCGAACAAGAACGATCCATTAAATGTTGATTCTGGATAAACCCCTTCGTCATCTAATCTGGTCGCAGTAAGATCATATAATTCGAATTGTGGGTATTGATTGACTGTTGTCTTTTCTTGTCCCTCAATCCAAACGGTTTGATCCCAATAAACTCTTTTGTCTTTAAGTGTGGTCCCCTGAGTGATACGAAGAATCTCATCTTCTGCTGGAGTCCCGTCGATGTTTGTACCATCTATTTCTTTAACCAAAACATAGACACCTGTCTCTTCTTTTCCTGTTACCCGATAGACGATGTTGTTCTGACCTTCAGTTGATTCGCCGGTGACTAGAATTCTCATACCATCTTCGATTAGAACACCGTTAATAGAAACCGTATTTACTCCTTGAATAGAGGACAATGGACCTTTATGCCATACATTAACAGGAATCCGAGCTTTTCTGCCCATATTTCTTAATTGAATATTCGACTCGAACTGAATTATAGGACGACGAGCTTGAACAACGATGAAGTTTGTCAGATTTACGTCTGAAATTTGGTTTCGATGGAACCAACGGTTTCGCGTAGACCAAGCGTTCTGATCACGAGATCCTCGCTCCATTACAATGTAATCTTGATCAGTAGAACCTGATACGGCGTCATCGAACTCTCTATCATCCAACAGAGCAATAGATCTACCAACGTCGACAAGAATAAAATTAATATCGTTGTATTCGGTATTATCATCATCGCGGAAAATGACTCGCATACCTGACTGTGCTTCGGTTCCGTCTGGGAAGATGAAATTTTCTTTTCCGATCATGTTCAGAACCACATTCGTTTGTTCTGTTATCTCAAAAATTGGAGGCCCTTCTTCCAACCAAAAATAGTTCGAGAAATTGATTAGCATATCAGGATTAATCGGTGGGCACCATGACCAAAATTCTGACTCAAAAAGACGACTATGATTTCTTGTTAATGATCCTTGAACCCGAAGATTGTCGACCAAGTCTTCATAAAATTTGAAATAATTTATATTTTTTTCTTCGTCAACTGAAACTGCTGTCGGTTCAAGTTGATAATTCTGTCTAGATCTTGTCGTCTCTTGGATATAAAAATCATTGGGATCAAATACTGTCGATCTTCTTCCAACGAAACCACTAACTTCTTCAACTTGTGCTGGTTCGAAGAAATGATTAGCTACTCCTTTAAAGAATCGTTTGATGTCTTTATGATCTTGCAAAAACGAAGGAAGTCGATTAAGAACGTTCCTTGATTCTGGTTTTGTTTCTTCAGATTTTATCTTAGGTGTAAAGTCAGCCATTCTCTGTCCCGGTTCTATTTTGTATATTTATCGGATTGAAAATCCAAATTGTTTGCGCTTAAGAGCCAATCTTAGTATTTGTGGTCGTGATGTTATTAATAATCACAACATCATTCACTTTAGCAGTAGACAAGAATAATTCATCGTGTTCAGATCGGATTTGGAATAGGTTTCCAAATTTACTAGAATCTTGAACAGGAACAATGGTAACCTGGGCAATCACTGTTGGATTTTGTTGATGGATGTATGCTGCTAATTCTGTAAAATAGAAACTCTCACCGAAATCCCAATTTTCAACGTCGAAGAATTCATTGACTGAATCAAGAACAATCTGTTTAATTTCGTTGTTAGAAACCGTAGAACCTAACACCTTAATTACATTGAATTTTGCTCTTAATGAGTCAGAAGCGCCTGCACCGAAAAGAATCTTGAATTTGGCCGAGTGCCAAACGATTGAATCCGACGCTGATTTGAATTGCTCTAGACTACCAAACGTTAAAGAAAGCTCATTTGTCGTTGGTGCTTCTGGAAAAGTAGTCAGTGTCGCGCCAGTAGTATTCAACCAAGTGTTGATTGATTGATAAAATTCCTCTGTCAATAGATATACGTCCATGATATTTGACGGTGCTGGATCTATTCTTGATCGACGATCTGCAAAATGTTTCCATTGAAACATTAGATCATTTCTTCCTTCTTTCCAATAATAATCATCAATTTCTGGATCCTGAAGAGCAGCGCCATCCCATACCTTAAAGCTATTCTCGTCAATGACATAAAACACATCACCTGTCACCGAATTTGTCGTAACAATATCCGCTTCCTCTTGGACGACAGTGAAAGTGAAATCATCCTCGGTGATCATTGGTCTATAAAATTCATATCCGTCAGTACTGGTGTCTTTTCGCCAAAAAACAAAACGGTTATCTGCTACTGTCGGAGATAGAATAGGTTCAACGATCTCTTCGAATTCTTGTGGGTTGTCTGGTACTCCATCATCGTCGGTATCTGCCAAAGCAAGACGGATACGACGAGCCTCAATGAAACCATCTGAATAGGTAATTGGTTCAGAAAGAAACCATTTATACTCTCGAAGGAGAGTACCAGTAGCGTTTACATTTTCGTTAATACGCAAAACACGAATAAAGTCTCTTACCTGAAGACCGGTCTCTAGATCATTAATCTTCTTCGTGGTATTGAAGAAGAAGCGAACATCTTCTAATGATTCCCAGACGTATTCCATATATCTAACTGTGAACGTCCATTTGGATGCACTGTATTGAATAAGGATTAACCAACTCGCATCTAAATTCTGTTCAGTCGTGTTACCAGCGTTAACAGTAGACCAATCTGAATCAAAATCAATATTGTTTTCAAGAATAATGTACCATGCGTTTGCTGTTTCATCGTATCTTAATGCAAAAGTGTTTAGATTCTGCATTTCGGTCTCAATTGTTGACAATTCACTGGTTGAGAAAGTACGACGGAAGCTTGTATAGAAGATGTCGACATACCAATCGTCCTCAATTTCTTCATTAAGAACGATCGGCCCTGAACCTGTTGTAAGGTTAGTTGTACCATCTCCCGAAACTGATTCAACTTTTGCCCATTTTTCTTCGTATCCTGGATCTCCTTGAACACCAGTGCTAGTGTTTACAAAGCGTAGAAGAGCACCTTCTCTAATATAACGTGCATTACCGGATCCGGTTGATCCAACAGCCAGAACAGTATCGACACTTTCTGAATCAACGAATTTACCAGTGGCAGAGAAGGATTGACTAGTAGCTTGGCTCCATTTTACTCTAGTAGATCCTTGAATCCAATAATAAGAAGAAAAATATCTATAATAGAAATTCAAGAAATCCGTTTCATCTAATAATGGATCAAGGCTATCTGCGATCATTTCTAATTCACTTTTTGATGATGGAAGAGCCTCTTCATCATTCACAGAATAGGTGTTCCGATAAATGATACCATCTTCTGAGAAGACATTTACATTTTGGTTCTTCCCAGTTGGATCGTTCAAATCGATGTAACGGGAATGACCAGCGAAGGTCCTATTGATTGCTTTTGTCTTTCGGAGTGAACTTCCCGATAGCAATGGGAATATTTGATAGTCCTCACCGTTTACCATTCTATTTTGGGTATAATAGGCTTGAGGAGCTCGTAATCTCACCTGTTCTGTTGACTCGCGTGGTGTGCTATTAGTGACTGGAACCTGAAGTGAGAAGGTTAGTGTCAATGTGAATTGTTCATCACTTGTTCCAGTGTTCTTTGTGTAAGGAATTGAAATCTGCATGTTTCTAACGTCTCTAGTGTTTATCTGATAAGTCAACCCATTTGATGTTCTGTGCCATACACGGAAGACGCCAAAAGGAACATCTCCAAAGCGACCATCGGGCCACCGTACATTGATCTGATCATTGTCTTTAGTCTGCACTTGAAAAATAGAACGGACGTTCTTTCCCAAACTATTGTAATATATATTTTCTGTGTTGTCAACCTTAGTCCAAGACTTTCTTACGGATCCAGTGACATCGTTAATTTCTTGTGCCCAGACGTCGGTATTATTGATTTTGTCAACATCAATTCCAGAAACTCTGTTTTCAATTGGTAAGCTGAAATTATAATCAGATGACGTCAGAGTACCTTGCTTAAAATAGACAAAATACCCAGTGTTGATAGAGCTGTTTCCGGTTCCATCGTTCTGATAGAGTAAGTGGAAAGCAGTTGAAGGATTTGGCTCTCTTTCGGAAATAATCCCTTCATCCTCAAAATTAGGATTGACAACTTCAAACTTTACCGACGATCCATTAACATTTGATGTGAATGGATAGACGACGTTTCTAAAAGGAACGCTGTTTAGTTGATATAGATGAGTAAGAATAGAATTAACAGTGCCGACTTTCGTTGGTGTACCAACCGGATTAGACGAAGTCAAGGCTGAATTCAAGATAGCGTTCCATTGTTCGAACCAATCTTCATTGGTTTCATCATTCCAGCGAATGTCTACTCCTTGCAAGCTGTCACCGTTTGAATCCCTTACATCTTGAGTCGTCTGAACCGCGGTAATTTTTGCCAATGCTCTGGCTGGTAAATTTCGTGATGGATTATAACTCACCATCTCCGCCAGACGAAGGATTGTCTCCCTTCTTTCACTCGAATCGATAAAATTGTCTCTTGTGTTTAGGTCTGTCTTAAAGGCTAGGTTCTCGCCGAGATAAGCTACCAAATCCATAAGCATGACGAATTCACTGTTCTCAATCCAGTCATCAAAATCCTCTGGGAAATTAATCCGGAGATATTCGACCATCGCTTCCCGATAAGTGTTGAAATCACTCGCCTGGAAATTGATCGTATTAAAGGCTTCATAAATTACGGTCCAATCCGATCCTTGTAAAAGGTTTGTCTGGCGTACCTTCTGTTGACTCATTACGTTACCTCATTACCAAAATTTCTCTGATCAAATTCAATTTGCATTAACACTGACGGATTTCTTCCCAAATAAGTAATTAGAACTTCTGCATTATATCCATGATCAAACTCGGATATTGTTATTTTTTGGAGCTCTATTCTCGGGTCAGATCCGATCACTCGACGAACATCCTCTTCAATAATCTGTTTAGAATTTTCATTTTGAAGTTCAAACAGAATTTCAGGAATAATCGAACCATATTCTGGATCCCAGTCAAGTTCACCAATTCGAGTATAGAAATGATTAAGCAAATCTTGCTTCACTAATTCTATATCGTACAGTCTTTCAGATCCATTTCTGGTGCTAAAACCTGCAAAATTCCACGGCTGGCTCAACTCAGGCATATCAATACTCCTTTACGGTATTTATTCGCCTGTTAAGACAGATTTTATCTTTCTATTCTTGGAAGGGGCGGTAGATCAGGATTTTCATAGCCACGTCCGTCCCATGGTTCATGTGTTGGGATTCTAGGAGAGATCGTTTCGATTAATCTATCAGTGACTATGGAATTGGTTTTGGTTGCTGGATTTGCGATGACTGTTCTCTGTTTTATGTTCACTTCAGAAAATGTACACGGTCCTGTTGCTTTGGACGGGGGTTCTGCTACCGCTGCTGCAGGGCCGTTGAGATGGATATTTGTTCCCGATTGAACGATGTCGCCGCCGGCAAGAAGATTAAGTGAACCACCTGACGTCAGGTTCATCGGTGAACCAGAGTTCAAGTGCATCCCACTATTGGACTGCTGAGACCATTTTGCGTTTGTTGAAAAATTTATGTTCCCTTCAACAAAAACTGATTTTTTACCATGAACCACTAGATCGAAATCAACCGCTGATTCTATTTTAATGTTTCCTTCCCCAGTATCACCAGCAGCTTTTAAATTGATATTCCTGCCCGCCTCGATGTTTACATCACAGTCCGCTCTAATATTGAAGTTCTGTTCGGCGTGAAAGTTCATTGAACCTGATCCATATACATCAATGTTTCCATCGTTGTTCAATTCTATCCAAGACTCTCCATCACGAGTAATGATGTAGACATGTCCGTATGTTTCTGACATTAAAATCTGCGTTCCGTTTCTTGTACGGAAACGAATTCCTTCGTCCATTCTAGTTCCAGTCTTGGAATAATTTTGGTTCGATGGATTATTAGTGCTGTTGGAAAGAGTTTCCAATGACGATGGGTCTCTATTTTCTCTTTTGAGCCAGGACCTCATGTTATCCGGTAAGTCAGCTAAAGTCCATCCATCATCCATCACCATTTGATTTCCACGAGGAGTAAGGATGCCGTGTGTTCTCGACGGTGCTTCTCGACGGGCTGAGGAAGTCGTTCTTCCTCGAACGTCATCGGCAGCAAGGCCTTGATTTAACAACCCATTTGATAGTGGATCATGAGAAGGTCTGGTTGTTGAGTCTTCTGTTAGTGATCGATTATATTCTGCTGCAGGAAAATCATCTAATGATGAAGCAGTAGTTTTTTCTGCAGGAATGCCAGGTACCATATTATTCATGAACGCTTCGGGAACTGAAGCAAACCAGAAGGCGTCATTATTTCCTACAAAACAAACTAAGACATAATTCCCAATATCTGGCGGAACGAACCACATACCATAGCTTTTTTTCGTATTTTCAAAGCTATTAGCATCGGATCGGTTATCTGGAGTAGTTCCCCAGAATGGAGGGGCATAACGAACTGTCACCCATTTTTCCGGATTGGTTTCATCGTAATTTGATTCTTTAAGCCATACTCTCAACCGTCCATTTCTATCGGGGTCTCTATTGTCTTTGATTTTGGCGGTATAAATTCTACCGACATCAAAATTCTCTTTGCTTTGTTTTTTCTGTTCAGCAGATTGTCCTCTAGCTACAGTCATCTTATTTCACCAATACGTTAATATTTTTGAAAGCTTTAAAGCTTTGTGTGAACTTTCCATCTTCAAATTTATGAGTCATTTCGTAGATACTATATACTCCTCTGATGACGGTTGAGTTATTCATGTCTAGGAGACCAGTGTCATCATTATATTCTGTTGGCGTTTGATACTCGAAATAGAAATTTTCCTCTCCGATGATGTATCGAGCATTTTGTAAAATAGATCCATCTGAGAATTTTTCAGAAGAATCGTTTGTCCTCAATCTTTTAATTTCATTTGCAGTGGGACCTAACCAATATGGATCACCTCTGATGGTTAGATCCATTTCAAGTAGCGCTTCTCTTGCATAAGCTTGTTCTAAGACTGTAATTCTTTTGTGAACACCAACATCAGGTTGAGTTGCTCCTATAGTATAACGTTCGAATGGTGGATCAGTTTTCAATTCATATTTTGGTTTGATTCGTAAGGTGCTTGAAATTTCATCCCCTATTTCTTCATTAAGATTTTCAAGTAGAAGCCTGCCGGAAGAGATCAATTGAGAAGCAGGAGAAACAGAGGAAGTTTGTATTTTAGCTTCTTGAGTTTCGATCCTTTTGTCAACCTCTACTAAATTCTGATTAGTGAAACTTCTAGATGCCAATTCACGTCGATCTTCGATTGGAAGATCTTCTTGTGAATCTTTAATATCTCTTTTTACTTTATACAATTGTTCTAAGTTTAGGTCATCTAATTCTTCTTCATCAATTTTCTTCGTAATTAGATTATTCGGTAATTGCCTGCTTCTTCGATCGTCGGTTCTAAAAGATAACATTGCTGGACTCAAAGATAGAGAAACTGCCCAAAGAGCGTTCAGATTGAACGCTAAATCCAAAACTTTTGTGTTCTTGCCAGAAAAAACATAATCATATCGCTTTCTTAGTAGGTCTCGATCTTTAATCTGTCGGAGAATTACTTCTGAAACCTTTTCAGCTGTTTCGTCATCTTGTGGTTCACCGTTCACTATTCTTTGAATTTCAAAAGGTCTAATGGTAAATTCTACACTCTTTCCAAATTCCTGAGTATTTAGAAGAAATTCTCCATAATAAGTATCGGCTTTTATTCTTGGAATAGTGGTTATTTCAGATCTTTCTTCGTTTGTGACTTCACCTGCTTTAGTTCCTTCATTGAAATCTTCAAGATTAGCGTACATTGAATCAATAATTCTAGAAAGAGACCATCCTTTTTCCAGCTTAAAAGTATTGGAGCCATCTTTTCCACCAGTGGATTCATTAATGTTCCCAGTTCTAAATCTGAGCTCTCCCATCGACTTTCCATTAATTTTGGATCCGGGCTCTATCCTGATATTAAAGAAATTGTCTTCTATATTCTCACCTCTAAAAACCTTAGACGGTAATGCACCGGATTTTTTAATGTATCCTTTAAACTTTTCTTCTTCTATACTATTGATCTGTTCGTTCAATTTATTAAGAAAATCTCGTATGTTGACTACATCGTTCAATTCAACCTGTTCCCTAAGATTAAAAGTATTTTCTTGATAAGCTACATCAGCCATAAGAATCAATCGAATTGAATAGGTTGTGCCAGTTATATCAACTTCTGGTTTTACGTCGACTAATTTGACATACCAAAGATATTTATCAGCTAGTGTATTTGTTGTTCCATCTTCTTTGTGACCAACAAAAGAAAGTTCAAAAAAGAATGGTGTTTCGTAAATACTGGGTGCGCCGACGACGAATGCGGCATCAAGTAAACGATCAAATAAAGTTAAACCATAAGTTTCTTGTAGTTGAAGTCTAATGTCAGTTGCGGTGACATTTCTACTCTTAAAATTAGCACCGACCATTGATTGGATTTCGGCCGATCTGATTGAAAATCGAGAAGTGACGCCTGATTCGGCTACAATAACTTGTTGTGTTAATTTTAGAGGATCATAATCTTTTTGATAATCTTTAATATTTTCCATGGATGACATGAACCATTTAAAATGATAAGTGACGTTCTCAAAATCTTCATCGAGAATGTTTTCCTTGAAATCAAAATCGGAGATTCTAATATCTTTGTTCTGTTCAGTTTGTTGAGTCGAATTAGACTCATCTTCTACAACATTAGTTGGTGCATTAGAATTATCTGAAGAATCAACTCCTTCATCGGATTGTATCTGCGATCGAGAAGTTACCGTTTTGGCCGACTGTTCTTTTTGTACCCTTTTTTCAGTTTCGATTGGCGACTCTACTGCTTTAGAAGCCGAGGCCGCATTCAATGCTGCTTGATTTCTTCCAACTCCGGCCATTTTAATTCAAAAGCTCCAAAAGTCTATCGCGTTTAGGGACCGTTATGATCAAGCCGTGCTGTAAGCCATAGATTGGATCCGTCATTTTATCTCTGTTCATTGTGATGAACACCCACCAAAGATCTCTATTTCCAAATAAATCATGCGCCAATTGTCCTGGTCGCTCATGGTATTTACCCTCAATTTCTAACTCATAATCTGAATCATCTGTTGGAATCGTCCGATGTGTATAATAGCCCCTAAACCTTGGTCCTATTTTAGTCGTATGATAAGGAGAGGTATTTTCAAAAAAATTAGCCACTAGATCCATCCTTTTGTTTGAGAATCTCTTAATAATTTACCCGATTTAAACGACTTGAGATCAAATTTATTAGTCTGTCTTTTCGGTGAATTTTGAACAGTCATTGTCACGGCGATATTCAACTCTGTCGGTACATAAGTATCAGATGAATTATTTGTTGTGGGGGATTGAAGATTTTCAAAAACTCGTTCAGTTTCAGCGCTGATTGGAACTTTCACATAATCTCTATCACCCGGAAGATCATATGTGAAGTTCGTAATCACGACCGGTAAATCATTGAACATAAATTGCCCCCATGCACTAAAAAGCAAGATAGGAGGAGGAGTCCCTGGTCTGTCAGCGTTGATCCCAAAATCCATCTTAGTAACTGATCTCAAGAAATGAACACAAGCTAACATATAGAGGGCTTCGGATTTATTTTGTGCGGTAAAAGCACCGACGCAGGTTATTTGAGGAGCTTTTGTCCTTGAAAAGGTTAAGAATTCTTGATTTGCATGCACTGGATCGTAGCTTGAATAATCAACCTGTTGAGCGACGTTGATCGTCGGTGTATAAGGCCACGCCATACCGTCGGTCTGTCTAAGGATCTGAAGGAGACCACTTTCACCGTAAATGTAATCAGCACCGTCTAATTTTGGTCTGATTCTAGCTCTTCTGTCTTGTGGTGGTGTCGTTTCTACCATTTTTGCTCCGATAAATACTTACGTAAGTATTTATCTGTTTTTAAATCAAATTTTTATACTTGGAATATTTGACTATTCCTACTCGATACATTATATTAAAAAGAAACAAAACACGGAGAAAAAATGACTCAACGACGTGCTTACTTGAATAATAAAGATTTACTTGTAGAAATTCATAAATCCAAAAGAAGTTTCTGTTGCTTTTTAGATGAAGAAGACTTTAATTACGATTTTATTGTTGATGACATTGATAGAATGAATGACAGTCGTTGTGTTGCAGCGCGACGAGCTCGAGCAGAACGTCTAACTCAGCTTTTTCTTAGAGAGATGCAGGACAAGGAAGAAATTTCCACAAAAGCTGCAAACAAAAGGGTTGACGAGGTGAAAGTAAGCACCAGATCTATTAAACTCGAAGACGTCGTTATTCGAGAAATGACTCACGGGCATGTTCCCCAAGAAGAAAATAAATCAGGTAAGTTAGTGTACCCTAAGCTAAAATTTCCACCTTTCAAACATTTCAAATTTATTGAAGGAGCATGGCGAGAAGTGCTTCGGAGTCATTGGGAAGGAGGAATCGATAACGGATATTTCTTCCAAGAACAAGGACGAATGACACCAAAATTAGCCGGTATGGTTATGATGTTAGTTGAGCGGATAAGTCGGAAGGGAAACTATAGGGGTTATTCTTATCTTGAAGATATGAAAGGATCAGCATTGCTTCATCTAGCCGACGTTGCGCTAAAATTTAACGAATCTAAAGGCGACAATCCTTTTGCTTTTTATACTACTATAATAAACCATAGTTTTAAAGGATTATTGAATAACGAAAAAAAGCAGCGGACCATAAGAGATGAGTTAATGATGGCTGAAGGATATTCTCCATCTCATAATACCATAATCGAACATGAAATGAAAGAGAGGGCGGCAGAATTGGCAGCGAAAGCAGCAGCGAAAGCAGCAGCGAAGAAGAAAAAATGAATCAGTCATTATTTAATGAAGTGGTAGCATTCACAGATCTACATCTTGGTCTTCGGAACAATTCTAGAGAACACAATAATGATTGTAAGCAGTTTATCGAATGGATGATAGATGAAGCTAAGAAAAGAGGAATCACCAAATGTATTTTTCTAGGTGATTATCATCATGTTCGTTCATCCTTAAATATTTCTACTCTGTGTTATTCTACAAATATTTTACGACGTTTATCAGATGAATTTGATGATGTCTATTTTATTGTGGGAAATCACGATATGTTCTACAGGAATAAAAGGGAAATCAATTCTATTGATTATGCTTTAGATATTCCAAATATTCACCTAATCAACGATCCCGTAGTCATCAATAATGTAGGATTTGTTCCCTGGGTATTAGAAAATGAATGGGGAAAAATCACTAATATGGATGCTAAATATTTGTTTGGTCATTTTGAATTCCCCTCGTTTTTGTTGAACAATAAGATTTTGATGCCCGATCATGGTCAATATCCAATCCGCGATTTAAGCAAATTTGATTTTGTTTTCTCTGGTCATTTTCATAAGAGACAAAGAAAACAGAATGTTCAATATATTGGAAATTGTTTCCCTCATAATTTTAGTGATGTGGATGAAGAAAAAAATAGAGGAATCATGTTCTTGAAATGGGATGGCAAACCAGAATTTAAGGCATGGAAGAATACTCCACGATATCGTTATGCTGCTATTTCTGATTTAGTGGAAAAACCAAACGAAATTCTTGGATCAAAGACTTATGTTCGAGCAACCTTGGACATCCCGATCGATTTTGATGATGCGAATTTTATTCGAGATACATTAACAGAACTCTTTAATTTACGGGAATTCACTTTTCTTCCAAAGAAAAGAGAACAGGATCTGTTGGAAGTTGATGCTCAGGATACAGATTTCGAATCTGTTGATTCTGTTGTTATTGGTCAATTACAAACAGTTGATTCCAAAGTATTCGATTCTAATCTTTTAATCTCAATTTATCAAGCACTATAAAAGGAACAAATGAATTTAGATTTTCAAGAACTATCTATTCGAAATTTTATGAGTTTTGGGAATGTAACCGAAGATATTTCTTTAGACAAGGATAATTTAACCCTAGTATTGGGTGAAAATTTGGACAAGGGTGAAGATTCTGGTGAGAGAAATGGAGTAGGAAAAAGCTCTATTATCATGGCTATTCATTTTGCTTTATTCGGTCAGGCGATTGGGAACAAGATTAAGAAATCAAACCTAATCAATAAGACAAATCAAAAAAATTGTGAAGTGACACTAAAATTCAAAAAAGGATCAAACACTTACACTATCAAAAGATTCAGAAAGCCAGAAAAACTTGAGTTTTATGTTGATGATGATCTCGTTAACGAACAAGGAGGAGATGAAGGCCAGGGTGAAATGAAAGACACCCAAGAAGAGATAAACCGTGTCCTCAGTATTTCTGGCGACATGATCAATCAAACTGTTCTTTTATCTACTTACGTCGATGCCTTTCTATCACAAGGTGCGGGAAAACAAAGAGAACTAATTGAAGAGCTTCTCGGGATTACCTTGCTATCAGAAAAAGCCACTCAGCTTAAAGAAATGCTCAAGGAAACTAAGACACAGCTCGACAAGGAAGATTTTAAAATTTCTACCCTTCAAGAAACCAATACTCGTGTTCTGAAAAACCACGATAAGACGATGCTGGATCTTCGATCACGTGAAGAAAAATGGAAAAAAGAATCAACTCAAGCTATTCTTGATCTTGAAGAAGCTGTCGAGTCTTTATCACATATCAACGTCGAGGATGAAATCAAAAATCATGAATACCTCTCCGAGTGGAAAGCTAAAAAGAAGAAGCAAGATGAAGTCGTAGCTAATCTCGAGCGCACTAATGTCGATAAGGGGCGTCATGAACGCACTATCCAACAAGCTGAGAAGAGACTCGTTGATCTCACAGATGATCATTCAGCTGCTAAAGAAAATAAATGCCCAACATGCCATCAGGACGTCCACGATGAAAACCATCAAAAAGTTTTAACAGGAATCATTGAAAAAATCGATTTTTATCAGAAACAGATTGATGATGAAACAGACGATCTAGGAAAAGTTCTTGATCGTCTTTTGGAACTCGAGAAAATTGAGCTCGACGCGGGGAAGAAGCCGTCAGTCTTCTACGATGAAATAAATGAAGCTTACCAGCACCGTTCAAACCTTCAGTCGTTCTTGGATTCATTGGAAGCAAAGAAAAAAGAAGCTAATCCATATAGTGAACAAATTTCATCACAACCCGAGGCTCCTCTTCAGACGATCAGCTACGAGCTTCGGGACGATCTCATGCAGCTGAAGGATCACCAGGAATTTCTTCTGAAGCTTTTGACAAGCAAAGATTCCATCGTTCGTAAGAGGATTATCAATCAAAACATCAGCTATCTGAATGCCCGGTTGAGCCTTTACCTAGAAAAGCTGGGGCTACCACATGAGGTCGAGTTTCAGAATGATCTTTCAACAGAAATCACCATGCTCGGAAATGATTTCGATTTCGCCAGCTTGTCGCGCGGAGAGCGTGCTCGATTGACCCTCGGCTTGACCTTTGCTTTTCGTGACGTATGGGAATCACTAAATCATCAGATCAATCTTCTGTTTATTGATGAGGTTCTTGATAATGGTATCGACTCTGCTGGAATCGAAATGGCTCTAAAAACTCTGAAACAGATGGCGCGAGAGCGTGGGAAGAAGATTTTCATCGTTTCTCATCGAGAAGAGCTTATAACCCGATGCTCTAATGTCCTTTCAGTTATAAAGGAAGGCGGTTTCTCAAGAATTGAATATCAAAAAGATCAAGAAATAGCTTGACTCACCTTAATTATCATGTTATCTTAAAACATGACTAATGAATCAAAAATGGTTGAATTTGAAGATGGAAATAAATTTTGGTATCTGAATGAGAAACTCCATCGAGAACAAGGCCCTGCTGTTATATCACCAGATGGAACTAAAGAATGGTATCTGAATGGAGAACGGCATCGTGAACAAGGTCCGGCTGTTATAGATTCAGATGGATATAAAGAATGGTATTTTAATGGAAAACTCCATAGAGTAGATGGTCCGGCTATTGAGTGGCCCGATGGATCTAAATATTGGTATGAATACAATGAACTC
>Ga0222634_1000287_pt1 | contig 27552 bp, 39 predicted proteins | sample AntAcemetageno50_FD_179807 | JGI IMG/M metagenome (GOLD analysis project Ga0222634, IMG submission 179807) | Saline water microbial communities from Ace Lake, Antarctica - #50 | ecosystem: Environmental > Aquatic > Non-marine Saline and Alkaline > Saline | place: Antarctica: Ace Lake | collected... | reverse complement strand
TAATTGCCGCTCGCATTTTGACCAGCCTTTGCACCTTCGTAACCACCGCGACTGCCCCCAATGGCGTATCCCACCAATGATGGCACAAGAGCTAACGCTCCTAAGCTCAACGCCTCCGAAATACTGATATTCTTTTTCTTCTTCGCTTCGTCAAAATATTTTGAAGCATCTTGCTTTCCAGACTGAATATCTTGCTCAAGCTTTTCAGTGCGCTCTAAAACCGCATCTCGAACCTCTTGCCTCTGCATATCTTTGTCATAAATAGGCTTATCCGTGAACTGCTGCGCACTTGCCCTAAGATCCTCATTGTTTACAACACCAGACGTTGCCGCCATTTTGCCAAAAGAAAAAGCACCATCCATTAAAGCGTTGGGTTGAAAAACATTCTGAGACGCCCCCCGGTTCTTTTCAATCACACCCTGAAGCTCTGGGTTTTCAAAAAAACTAGCCATTTACAACTCCAGTCCGATCTCATATTTTCCAGCCAATCGAGTTACCATTCCTAAATAAATGTTCTTCGCATCTTCAGGCTGGTCCGTTCGAATGCAATAATATGCAGGAATAATCTCAGTCACCGCTATGTTGTGAAGCTCTTTGTAATCACACTCAAGCTGGTCTTTCATCAAAGGAGCGATACGATAGTATTCTTTGACAAGGTCAGATTCCTTGCCCCCCATATGCTCATCTCTAAACTTACGAAACACATTCAATATCGTGTTGTTCTCATCGTCGGGAATTCCCAAATAGTCGCATACAGCAGTGGTGATAAAACACATCCCACCGCCTCCGCCAGATGCTCGAGTTGCATCCGCCTGGTTGTCGGCAGTGATCTGGCCAAATAACTGATTTCTCTCAGCCTGACCTAAGTTCGCAAACCCTAACTGCGCACCACCTCTTGCGGCCATCTCTCTTGCGGCCTGAGCCTGGTTATACTGCTGCCTTGAAAGCTCATCTTGTTCTGCTCTGCTAAGAGTTCCCTCAAAGTCATTCAATGCTTGGTTTCGAATGTTTACGTTTTGAAGAAGCAAATCCTGCTCCATCTGCGCCCTCTGGTTTTGACCTTGGTTTGCTAAATCAGCCTGAGCAGCTGCTGCAGCGCCCCCTCGCAAATTGCCTAAAGATCCTCGCAGGTTTCTAGCAGATGATTGCTGCTGAGACGTTAAACCTCTTAAAGAAGCCTCCCTTAAAGCATTGCCCTCAGTAGAATCTAAACCACCCAACGCATCCCGACGCCGTTGAAGAATGTCTGCGAGATCACCAGACCTTTCCTGCCTTACATTACCAAACGCCGTCTTTCCAATTGCACCCTCTCCACTGTTGTAAAGACTTTGGAAGAAATCTTTTCCAGCCTGAAGATCTAGAGATCTCTCTCCGCGCAAACGGTTTAATTGGCCCTGATACCGATCTTGATTTTGTAATCTCTGAAGCTCTTCATTTCTAAAATTCTCAAGCTCCCTTGGAGACATCGTAATCCGTCCCAAACGAGAACTGTCGTAAGATGGATTGCCAAAATACTTCGTATCCTCTAAATCGTCACCAATACCATAAGCACGATTGTAGTCTCGGTTTGATGGATAATTTTTTTGGTTTTCATTAAAATTGTATAAATCTGACATATCCTACCCCTTACTTAAAAAACAAAATCGTTACTGTGGCGCTGTTGCTTCCCACATTCTTCAAATACAAAAAATCTTCATCCCACACCGTATCGCCACGAACTATATTCCTGTCACCGTTGGCATCAACCATCAACCACTGAGTGGGAATCGTCTTGTCAGGAAATTGATTTCTAATCGCTAACTCCCCAGATGTTGGGATCGTCTCCGTCACACTAAACGTCTCAAAATTCTCCAAAAACGCCAAGCGATCTAACCCCGTGCGAAGCTCTCTTAAACTCTGAGACAACTCCGAGGTTAGGTACTTGATCACTTCCGGAAGACCTAAAATAGACTCTCTTGCTTCTTTAAAAACTGGAAACTTCACTACTCTTTAATCCCCCCGGACTTTCTGTATGGAGTCGAAACATCCTCAGCTATCCCAGTAATCTTTACATTTTGATTTTTAGAAGTGTTAGTCATCACCAAGCGCCAAGAAAAACACTTCTTGTATCGCATCTGCATAACCGAATCCAAAGTCTGTACTTGGTTGTCAGGATCTCCATAAGGAGAGACGCCATACGAAGAAAGACCGTAACCCTCCACACTAAAACCAGGACGCAAACTTTTAGAATTAACCGTAAGGCCTTTTATAAAATTGAACTCAACGTCCATGTCTAAGTCGAAACCGTCGTTAGGAGTCGATTCTAAACTCTCTATCTTGACCTTGATTAATTTCTTGTAAATCTCAGGGTCACCTAAATGAGTCCAGGCTGTTGAAAACTCAAAAGGAGTCGCCACAACATGATCGTTATAACTTTGAACGGAATTTATATCCGACGAAAACTTATACGTGAAACTCTCTGCTGATGACGATTCATCTCCAAATCTACGCTCACAAAACCAGATGCCATCATCTAGCATCACATAACCAGCTGCTGCATTTAGATTGGGGCGACGCGCCCAACTGTTTCTATAATAATCATATATAAAAACACGAGACGCATCTGTTGCAACCAAAGTGCCATCAAGCAAATCTTCTGTAGGAAGAAATAAAATATATTTCTGGTTGTCTACATCATTGATCGCTGTGGCTCTCTTTAATACAAAGTCTGATCCAACATTCTGAATATCTGAAAAGAAAACTGGCTGAATCTGAGCCGAGACCTCTTCTGGAGTTTGACCGCTGATTATTCTGTAAACACCATCAGAGGAAATAAAGTACAAATAACCCCCCACCGGAACAATAGAGTGATGAGACTCACACCCCTTATCACCACGGTTTTGATCTACACGAATCCTAAATGTAGACATGTCTCCAGAAATGTTGAATGACGAGCTGGACTTACCAACAAACAAAAACTGATCATTCGCGCCCAATCCAGATACTCTATCTCCAGCGCCACTAATGACATCAAAAGACCTACGAAAAGCATCAAACCCCTCTACCGATACTCCAAAATCTCCTACATAAACGGTGTTCACTGCATCGCTAACACCGCCAATTACCAAAAAGTTTTGAAAAGTTGTGATGTATCTTCCATTAGGAGGAAGCGAAGGAGTGATAGAAGGTTGCAAATAAAAGGGCAACCCAGTGATTACATTCACATCATCTAAAAAACCCTGAGTGGCAGCAAAACTATTATTAGGAAGCTCTACCAAGTTGTATCGAAGCAACCCAGCAGCTGTGGTGGCATAAATAGGAATTCTTAAATTGTTAGATATCACCGCATTATCAGCAACATCAACAGCAGCGCCATCAACCGTTATTGTCCCCGCGGCTATAGCCGTCACTTCCCTTTCAACGTACTCAGAGGATACGCCATCGAAAAAGTATGCCGTATCGCCAACCTGCATTGTGTGACTACCGCCAGAACCATCATCCACAGTTATCGTGTTCACACCACTTTGAACGCCAGCTACGATCGCACAGTTGGTGTTAAACCCCGACCCCGCCTGAATGTTTGCTACAGTAACAGTGACATCGTCAGCAGTTAGAGCCACCGATGCCGACTGAAGACTTTCTTGGCCCTCAAAAACACCGCTGTTAGCATCCACTTGCAAATATGTGTAACTGTATTGACGGCCAGTATCTGTAATTGATCCACTTCCAACGACCGCCGTACCAGGAGCTGCCTCCGCTCTAGGCAAACCCATTTTATAAAGAGTCTGTCCGTCATACTTTAACGGAGAATCATATCCATTGGTCATGTACAAATTACCGTTGTAATTTACCCAAGCCGTGTTTTCAAAATCACTCTCACCCTTGTTGGTCGCATTTCCTGCTAATGGTGAAGTTACCGTCTTATTGACTTCCTCCCATTGAGAAAACGTAATGATGGCCGCAGAACTAGAGCTAAAAACTAAACTCTCTTCATATGGCAAAAGAGCTGCTGGTGTTGTTGTTGTTCCTACAATCGTAGCTGAATAATCTGTAAGCGCATCAATCTCTGTCTTTAGTGCGGCCAACGTAACTGGAGACGTTTCATCAATCGCCTTACCCAAATCCTTGCTGTATACAACAGTTTCACTCTCTTGAATTTCAAACGTAATCGTCTCATCATCATCACCAGTTGTGATCGAAAGCTTAACACCGGCCAATGAACCGCTGTATGACACAGTAAATGTGCCCGATGTTTTTAAAGAAACAGTGTCGCTTATGCCTATAAGCTGTTTTTCAATCTGCCCCGTATCATCGTTTATTCTTCCAAATCGAGCTATGCCTGCATAAGCCAAATCCTCTACCAAAGCTTTATAGCCAGGAGATTTCTCTATGCTTGTGTTTCTCGTAATCTGCGCACTTTCAAAACCAGTGGCAAATTTGGGATCAATGATCAAATCACTAGAACGCTCATCCAAACCATAAAAACTGGTGAACTTCTTAACTATGTCTCTAGGGCCAGCCATTAGACAAACGACTCGTCAATCAATGGAACGAAATCAATATCGTCTGTTCCATCCTTGTAGTTGTCTACAATGTCAGACATCAAAGCCATCATCTCTTCACCAGCCTCTGAAGCATCCGAAGAAGAGTCTCTCTTTAAAATCTTCCAATACACATAAGCCAGTAAATACCTCTCAATGTCGGAATCTAATTCACCTCGATTAGTAGAACGCTTCCCTTTGCAAATGAAATCACCAACAGCAATGCTCTCTCCTTCATCATACGTAAAGGCGCTATTGACCGTCACAACACCGGTACTTTGATTGATTGAATCAAAATCAACCTTCAGCATTTTTGTTACCCCGAGGCGATCAATTACAGTAAGAAAATTATCCTCTAAAAGAACGTTGTACTTTGTCTCGTCTAGGTCACCCGCCACAGAATTTAGGTTCTCTATCGTTAGAGATGTAACCGTGCTCGTACCGGCATCGAGAGTGACCGCACTCACTTGAAAACGCTTAACGTCCAAATCCAAAAGCTTCTTCACATAATTAATACGAAGACCGCCAACAATGTTTACCTGTGGAACCGGATCCAAAATGATCTTATTGCCAGATAAAATGTACCCATTAATGTAAGGATACATATAACTGTTTCTCTCTCTGAGAGTGCGCTTGTTGATTGGATAAAAGTCATTCACATTTCCTGAGTGAGAAAAATCAATGTTAACTAATCTATTGTCCAAAAACGCATCAACCGGAAGAACGTATTCATCTTGGTTGCCAACAACATCATCAAAGACCTGCTTATAAAAGGTCGTCGAATTGTGTTTTACAATCTCTCCCTGCAAGTGATCTTGAGCGTCGTTAAAGTATTGAATAAATTCAATGTCCTGAATTCCTCTTTCAACACCTACATCGTCATTCTCAGTGCCCCTACGAGCCTGAGAAATCAGAGCTTCCAATGGTCTCATTTTTTACCAAATCCTATTACAATAGCCTCTTTTAGCTTCTTGTTGTTGTCTGATGAACCTTCCATCTCTTCTTCATAGTCTTCAGACTCTTCTTCATAACCATCGTCATCCATCATGTACTCTTCAAAGCACTCGTCGATGCACTCTTCAATTTTCATCTTTAGGTTCTTTTTAAATTTTTCCATGTCCATCATTTTATCTGCCTCCAATTAAAGCGTCTCGTAAACTTGAATTTAATCCTGTTAATGCGTTGCCTCTTGCCGCAGACCCAGACTGAAGAGCGGCCATATTTCCCTGTGCTCTTATATTTGCAGCGTCTAGTTCTGCCTTCCTTCGAGCTTCTTTCCCCGACGCATCAGCTGCAAACAAACCACCCAGCAATCCTACTGCCGCTCCTATGCCAGCTCCGGCCGCAGAACCCATGGGTCCGCCCAAAGCTCCAATACTCGCTCCCGCTCCGGCCATTCCTAAAGTCGAAGAAGCAACGCCAGATGCCCCTCCTCCAGATGCCCCTCCTTGAGGAATGGCGCTTCCAGTAGCACTTAGTGCTGAAGAAATTCCTGCTCCACTTGCGGGGCTAGACGCCTCTGGATTGCTAAAATTCATGTCTGGAAACTCAGGAGTTTGCCGAGGGGGCAGACCTAAATCTAAACGATCTTCCTCTCCTGGAACTAAACTAAACTGGTTATACAACGCACTTCCTAATGGATTCATAGACACCCCTTACAAAAAAATAGGACTAATAAGAGCCAAGACGTATAAGCTCCAGCAATCCAAGTTATTAAATCAAACCGCGTCTTGGAGTGCTTGAAGCCTTCTTTCACTTCATTTTCCACACCAAAATACAATCCCACAAGACTTAAGCCACCTATGTAGTGAAAAATACCTCGCCATAGGTTATGAGGAGCTTTCCACTCAATGTCTCCATACTTGTCGACACTCTTCCAATAAGAAGTTTCACCCAAGGGATAGGTTGTATTCGGAAGCCGCCAAAAAAAAGAGCGAAGGACATGAAGAGGGTTGCGCTTCAATGGATTCAACTTCCCGTCATGCCAAAGCTGTCCCAAGCTTGTCCTGCCTTCTTTAGGTCGCCAACTCATTTATAAAATTCTTTCATGGAGTTTCAAACGAATATGATATCGCGGTTACGTTTCCAGCATCTGTCGTGGTATTTGATAAAGCACCTGCCCATGTTCTTATTTCATAAGCAATTGATCCATTTGTATTAACCCTTAACATCCAAATTCTAGCACCTGAAAATACTGTTACATTAGTTTTCGTACTATTTGGTCTTGCCCAAGTTGGTATTAAATTAATTGCGCTAGCTGGTTCAGAATCTGATGGAAACGTTGGTGTGGTAAGTGATGTTATAGTTACAGTATCATTTATTCTTTCGACTTTTAGAGTTCCAGATGTAAAATCACCAGAACCTGATAAATTGACAGTTGTTACATTATAATAAGTAAGGATACCTGGATGACCATCAACTGCTACGGTAGTCCAAGACTGAACTGGAAAATTCGTAATAACTACAGATACCGTCCCAGGAGACCCCGAAGCAGTAACGTCCACATAACCAACTGGAACATAGCGAGACAAAACAATATTAAAACTTGCATCGCCATTTCGATAATCCCACTTCGTGTCACTGGCGGAATTACCAATAGCAGAAAACTCCCCATCAACAATGTCATAAAAAGTAAATATTCTGATTGTGTCAGAAGCTTCGTAAAGAAATCCATTAGACGCATCCACGACTGTTAGTGTGTCATCTGTAATTGCTACAACCGTCGCATTGGTAGTCACATCAGATGAAAGATCTTTTACAATCTCATTAACCGTTCTTGATCCAGAATTAAAAGTGATCTGACCTGAACCACTATCAATCATCGTCCAAGAGGCATCACCACCTTCACCACCTATAGAAATCTCACTCGTTCCGTCATTGCCCAAGTATTTCTTAGTCGTTGAATTGTATCGAATTGCTCCAGCTGTTGTCGTTACTTCCGTAGGAAGCAGCAACTGACCAGCTACCTGAACATCCATAGATGTAACGCCAAGCTCTACGACATCAGAGCTATTGACTCTAACAATGTTAATATCTCCATCGTCAGCGGCATTCCTAGATCGTAAATACTCTTCGTTGGATAAACGAATCTTTGCGCCAGTTATCGCATTGTCCGCAATACCTCCCGTTGGAATCTGTAAACCGTCTGGGTCTCCAGTGTGTTGATGTTGAGAAATGGGCGTCCATGTGTCAGTTAAAACAACGGCATCCCAGTTCCTTGTCCCCCTTGTGGGAGCTTTTATTCTTAAACCTGCAAGTGTTGTAAATGGCATTTAATCCCCTCTATAAAACTGATTGTCATCATAAGTCTGAAGAACACTAAGGGCGTCTCCAATTGTAATCAACGCAGATACGGACGACTCTCCTACATAAACCTTATTTGTATTTCTTTCATAATCCGTATACCCAGCTGGATGAGGTTCCGGCCAACTTTGTAACCGCTGGAATGTTCGAATGCTGCTTCTAGGCCATGGAGTATCCTTACTTAATGTTTTGACACATTAAATTCGCTTCTAATGTAAATCCTGATGGGTCTCCTGGTATAAATCCTGCTTTGATGCTTGTTGCTTCCGCTGAAATACGCGCAAACAAAAGACCACCCGGTGATTCTAAAATACTTGCAAAATCAAACGTTGTTCCTTCGGCATTAGCCAACAAGAGAACAAACCAAGTGGTCCAAGGCCCATCAGGATTAATCGCCGTCTGAACGGTAACTAGGCACTTTCCATTTGTTCGATCGGATACGGTCAAAGAACATGAATAGTTTAACTCCGTACCTCCCAAAGCAACAGGATCAGAAACTATTGTCCCGTTTGCAGAAACAACAGTACTCGGGATTGAAACTAAAATGTTATTTGCCATCTATACCTTCCTATCCTGAGCAACAAGCTTTGCCTCAAATGAAAATCCTGTTGTAACACTCGTCGCAACACTGCTTATTCTTGCGAACAACAACCCAGAAGGTGCGTTGGAAGGCTCCGCAAAACCAAAATTTGCCCCGTCTGATGCTAAGCCAGATGAACCAAACCAAGTCATCCAAGGCCCATCAGGATTAATCGCCGTCTGAACCGTTGATGTTATCGTCCCATCTGTCCGATCGGACATCTCCTGGACAACGGCATAGAAAAACTCGTGAGGACCCAAAGCAACAGGATCAGAAACTGTTGTCCCGTTTGCAGAAACAACAGTAACGGGAATCGAAGATACAATTTTGTTAGCCATTTAATACCCCTTATAAACACCGAGCGGCACCACCCAAAACAGCAGCGCCGCCCAATGCTATAAATATTTAGATCAAGCTCTCTGCGTCGCTTCCAACAATAGTCACATAAACATCTGCGTCTTTTGCAGTTGTTCCGTCAGTACCGTCCCAACAAAGAATCTGAATAGCCGAAGCTGAAACAGTTCCAATAGTTGCAACAACATCCCCAGACGCACCAATAGGTGTCGCATGAACGCTTAAAACGTTCTTCAACGGGTTAGCCAAAGTCAGTAAGTAATCACCCGTTCCAGAGTCAGTAAGACTTACTTCTGCTCCTGAACCTGGGACAACAGAAGCCGTACCCGTTCCATCAATCAAGCAAGCAATAATACGAGGGCCTCGCTGCTGTGAGCGAACTTCTCTCGTTTGTGATGCTAATAAATTACTCATGTAATCTCCTTAAATTAAAAAGCAAAAGCCGGAGAGTTTCCCCTCCGGCCAATACCCATTGCCGCTTAAGCCAATCCGTCCAAGACACCCTGGAAGGTTGGAACAATGTAATTCTGAAGATATCCACCGTATCGAGCTTCGTATGCATCATCATCTGCCTTACGAAGAAATACAGTTCCATCATCATCGAAGAAACCAAAGTCTGGTCTGTGATGAGTGGTGAGATACTTGTCATTCAAGAAGTACACACGATCGTCTTCAACAAATCGCTCAGGAACAATTGGAACCGATCCTACAGAAGACATGAACTCGACACCCTTGAAGCTGATATGACCTTTAAGATCTTTGCTTCGTGGCTCGACGTTGTATCGCTTCTGATCTTCAAGAAGATTCAAGATCTTACGATATTGCTTGTAAGAAGTAGAAATCAAGTTAGGCGCCTTGCCTGTCTTTCTCTCAACTTCAATCATGACCTGATTCATCAAGTCGGTTGTGATACCGGCCGAAGAAGCATCAACAACAGTTGATTGCCATCTACGAGCTACTGGGATGTTGTATTGAGAACCAGAAGTTGCATCAATAACACCCCTTAACCCAGCGGGGTCATTGTCCTCAGAGCCCTGCATGAAGATAAGATCTCCGGCGGCGGGAACCTGTGAACCAGTGGTCCGTGAAACAGTGATCTGCTCATTGGTAGGATCAACATCAGTGATCTCAAAAAGATCAGTGTTAGTCGTCTCAATGTTTACAAGATCGTTCTCTTCAAAGTTAGCTTCTTTCCAAGTCGCTGAGCTAATCGTCAAAACATATGGGTTACTTCCAGATACACCACCCGAGGCAATAGTTCCCAACTGACCTGTTCCATCGTTGTACCAAATACGACTCATGTTACGCATGAAAGACTCAACACCCTTTTGAGTGACCTCTTTCACACCTTCAATAAAAGCACCCTCTGAAGTAGCAGACGCTTTGATTGATTCACGGTCATATTCCATACGAGCGTAAACTTTTTTCGCAAGAATCAACGCCTTGCCGTAATCAGCTACACCTGAAGTCGGCAAAGATCCTGAACCAACACCACCTGAAAAACTAAGTGGCTGTGAAACGAAAATCTGATCACCAACGAAATTGTAATCTTTGTTAACACGCCCCAAAGTGACGTTGTACGAGTTATAAGTATTGTCCGCGAGCTTTCCAAACTTCGTCTTGAAGATGTTGGATGCGGTAGTAAGGCTAAACTGAGCCATTCTTTCCCCTTCGATTTTGAATTAATGAGTCTAAAGATCTTCGAAAAACATCGGACCACCCGAAGCCAATTTCGAATCTTTTTTTGCCAACTTCTCAGGAGCTGTCTTTTTCAACTTCTGAGTCAAACGACGCTTCTTGTCCGCTTGATCGCTGGTCCCTTTGTCACTCAATAAAGTCTGCGCTATCTCTTTTAAATCGCTGTCCGATAACTCGGGGTTAATGCGACTTTGCTCGTAGAGATAAACTCCCACTTTCTTGAATTTCTCATTATCCAGGTTAGGGTCTACAGAATGTAGGATGCCAATGACCTTGTCCTCGCGCTGTCGTGCCAAATATGTCTGGCCTAGCTGCTCCAGATTTTGCAAGTTTGTCTGCAAATCCTTCTCGTTCGGGTCTATTTTTCCCTGTTGTACTAGTTCTTCGTATATTGTAATGAATTCTTCCCGAGTTGCACCAGTTTCGGCAATGATTTTTTCTGTCTGATCACTAATCTGTGCCGTCTCAGCAGCATACTTCTGCTCCTTTTGACGCTCTGCTAACGTGCTTTCATACGTCTTTTCGTTCTCTTCTAACTCTATTCGGCGCAACTCGTTATCATCCGTGTCCTTGTAATCACGAACCATCTTAAATATGTTTCCTCGAAACTGCTTCATGAAAACAACCGGATCAACCCCAGACGCCTCAGCCACAACAGCAATCGCCCCTAGTGGATCTTTCGAATTCGCCTTCTCATAAAACTTGCTCGCCAATTTCGATATCTTCGCCTTGTCTTTTGAAAACGTAGCCTTCTCTCGACCTAGATCGGCAAATCGCTGCTCCCAAGCAACCTTGCCGGCGTAATTCTTTAAAAGATCTTCTATGGTCACATTTACGTCTTTGCCATCAACCTTGTGAGGAACAACCGCATCGAGCGCTAAATCTATCTCGTCTTCACCAACTTTGACCTTCTTTGAGGCCTTTGGTTTTTCTTCCGACGAATCCTCTGCATCACCAGATTCCTCAGATTCTTCAGACTCCTCTGATTCTCCCGATTCCTCTGAACCCTCCGATTTGTCGTCGTCCTTAGAGTCCTGACCCGAATCATCAGGCGCATTCTCTACTGGCGCACTCTTTTCTGTGTGCATTACGTCTGGCTGCGGATCTGTCTTAATGTCATCCCAAAACATTTCCGTCATCTCTTCGGTGCTAAGATTGCCCGCGACTTCTGTCGTCTCTGATTTTGTTTCCATGATTCCTCCTATTAGGTGGTTAGCGTTGCGGCATTGACACCCTCCGGGATGGGATCACCCTCTGGCGGCAGCGGCGGCAAAGGAATTTCCTCAGACGGCACACCTTCCAAAGGGGCTTGGGTTTGGATTGGTTGCGGCGGCAAACCTTGTTCGGGGGATGTCACAGGTTGAACGAGCTGTGACTCTGCTTGAAGCGCTTCTTCCAACTTCTGAATCGGGAAGAATAGCGGAAACATCGGAAACCTTGCACCTATCTCAGCTGCATATTGCTCCGACTTTTTTGAAATTCTGTACATAAACATCTCATGAGCCATCATATGGTCTTGTAATGCCTTTTTTCTAGACTTGGGCCACTTGTGAAAACCCTTGTCTGACATCGCTGTTAAATGCTGATCATAATGAACGAGATGATTCTCATACGGCTCAGGAGCTTCTGTTGAATGACCTTCTTTAATTTTCTGAGTCTCAAAATCAGCAGCGGCTTTATTAACCGTGATCTTGCTTTGAAATTTCTTCACATTACCAATATCAAGAATCTCTACTAAGTCCTCATCACTCATCGTGTTTGGAGCTATCTCCTTGATATCAAGCGCTGTCTGAATTCTTGCTGCTTTAGACTCTGGCAAAGCTGAAGAGTTCTGAATGCGGATGTTGAACTTTCTCTTAAACACTTCTGGATCAAACTCTATGATCTCACCATCCATGCCTGTCTCAGTTCCAACAATCTGCAACTTTCGCTTGTCGTCCTTTTCGTAGTAAAGACCAATCAATCGAATCGTCCAGTCAGCCAAATCCACAATGTATTGCTGCCACTTTACTACCTGAGAATTAAACCGCTCTTGCTCCTGCTCTGATAAAAACTGAAGAGCAACTCCCGCCTTTACACCGGCAGGCGGCTCACCACGAGAAACACCATAAATGCCAGATAGCTGCTGCATCTCTTCTTTGATCTGATTCCTAAACTCAAAAACTTCATTCGATGTCGTCTTAAAAGAAACAAGCTGCGGTGGTGTTGGACCTTTGTATTGAACCACTGTTAAATCATTCCCAAGGGATTTTAGATTCGCTGCACCTGCCGGCATAATCCATTTTGGATGCGCTGCCATAAGCTGATTTCTAGTAATCATCGTCGTCAAAGAATTGTAAATGTCTTGAAGGTTTCTGATGTAACGAACAAAAGATACTGCTCGCTTGTCACCAGGCACTTCATCTGAGGTAAACCTAACCAACGGAAGAGGCACTTCAAATGTCTCTTCAGGATCGTTTGGATCGCAGTAAGGATAATCCCTCTCTCGAAGTATCACATCCACAGTAAAAACAATCTCTACACCCTCTGGGAAATAGTGATCCGGCCTATACATATAAGTGATCTTGCGTGATTGGTGATGAACCGGCTCTTGTTCGAACCGATCATAATTGAACTTATCAAGCTCTGGCTCACTCTGAATCTCGTCCGCTGAATTTGGAAAATCAGCCTTGAGTTCAGCAATTGGAAAGTATTCCTCAATAAAGCAATCCCGGCAGTCCGTAAACTCTGTCATATCATCAAGGTGCACATACTCGGGGGAAATGAGCTTGTACTCAATCTCACCCATACGAGGTTTGCCCTTTAGCTTTACTGTCTCGCCGTCTTCGTCTTCGGCCTCGGCATCATCATCCAAATAATCAGGATCAACAGGACCTTTGTTCTCATTCCAAACGGGCCAGACAAAAGACTCTCCAAAAAGATCAGCGACCTTTGCGTGCTTCGCATTTAAAGCCTCAATATTGTTTGTATACCAAAGATAATCAACCCAACGCTTGGCCAGTCCAGCAGCTAGCTCATCTTCGTTTTCTGTAGTTGGAGGTGTTACCGCAATGGCCGGCTTAAAACGAGTTAACCTGGCAACACGCGCATTTACCAAATCTCTCAAATGGTTTACGGAAAGCTTCTTGTATCTTCTGTTCACAGTCGAACCAGATAAAGAAGCACGACCCTCTCTAGAATCCCTTGAATCGAGGTCGTAATAGTACAGGTTTTTGTATCTAGCGATGTTGCCTCTGTACTCTTCGACTCTATCAACAGCCTCTTGCTTTCGACGATCCAAGTTGAACTTCAACCAGTTAAGAACCTGATCCTTATCAGAGCGGTCCAAGGCCCAAAAGGGTTGATAAACGTAACTATCTTCTTCTCTGCCGCCTGCACCAGATGGTGTGTCCATGTCGTCAAAAGTTATTGCCAATGTCTTCCCCCAGGCTGTGTGATTATGAAATCACGTCTTTTTCATATTGAAATGACGGCTCTTCCTGCCGGTTTAAATGCTGATCTAATTCTTTAGAAAGCCTTTGAGACATCTCTTCATCACTGGGAACATTTATTTCTTCCTCAGCAAAAGGGTCCTTCCAGGCCATCGTATGGGTTGATTTTTCCATAGCCATCACTTTAATCAAAGCGAAACTTGCCAATGCGAAACCAAGGATCGTGATGATGATGCAGGTGATGATAAGACCTACAACTATTGCGTCAATACTCATGAGATAAAGCCTCCTCCCATTCTTCACTTACTTCTTCCAGAAACTCCGACTCTAGTAAATCATTTGATTCACTGGCCATCTCTGGAAAGTCGTCCTCCATGCGGTACCAAGGCTTGTTTTCAGCGTTTTCCTTTTCCTTGTTTCGACGCTCTTTACGATCGTTAAGGTCGTAATTCCAGAAGCCTAAGCTATACCTAGCCGAGTCGATTAAATGGTCATTTACCTTTGGAATCTTGCCCCTATCGTCTTTCACGTAGTTTTCCACCTCCCAAATAAACGAAGAGCATCTCTCGGAGACGAACAGCTTGTTGTCTAGCAAGATGTCCTTAATCAGGCCTATACCTGATTCCTTCTTGTTTTGGGCTTTAGTCGTGGGGAAGAAGTGTAGGTTGTGGCGTTGAGAGACTTCGTTAATAAACCAAGACGCTGCCTCATCACACACGTGATCCCATTCAGCCGAGAACTCTTCTTCTTTTGAAACGATTTGAGGGAATATTCCATCAACGGAAGTTTTGTTGGGGTCGGATTCATAGATCTCATCCAGGACGAACACCTCTCTGGTGTAGGGATTGAGAGCTAAGAAAAGCACACCGAACACACTGACTGTGCCTGGATCGGCCACACACAGAAACTGCATCTTGTGCTGGTCTTTAGAGAACTTCTCGAGGAGTTTTTGGTGGGGCATCACGAACTTTTCTTTATCAAACATCGGGAATATGGACCTCTTACCGCCTCTGACGAATCGTCCTTCATACTCTCTTGCCCATACGTCTTCTTCACCCCTTGCAATGAGCTCAAGTCTTTTTTCCTCAAGCCATCTCTGATCGATGTATGGGTTTGTGGAGCTAGGCATTTGAAAGAAGGTGCCGTGTTGTTTGGCAATGTCGGCGAGGGCAAAGAACCCGGTACCCATTTCAGTATCCATTTCAGGCGGGGTTCCAAGGACTACGAGCTGGGCTTTTCGAGCGAGGAAGTTTGGTTCCATCCCCTCATGGAATCTTGGCTTAAAGTCCTTATATTCATCGTATATGACCAGAGAGGGGGTAAAGCCTCGAGCGGTGTCGATATTATCAGCGCCATCAAGTTTGATAAATCCGTTGTTTAGAGTACGAATTCTAAGTTCTGATTCGTTCGGTCTTCCAGTGATGAGGTTGGGGGCAAACTTCTGGATACGCCTTGGGGCCCACATAATTTCTTTGGCCTGCTTGAAGTATGGGGCGATGTAGTACACGGCCGCGTTTGGGGTGAGGATGCAGTGAATGTAGGCTATAAAAGCAGCTGTTTCTGATTTACCGAATTTTCTACCACATTGAGCGAATATGGGGTGAGACGTGCCAAAGGTTTCGATGAACTTATAGATGATTTTGAGCTGACCATCATGAGGGTGTTTGTCGTGGAATAGCTTGGCGACTAGACCAGGAGCTTGGAGTTTTATTTTTTTATCGAGATTTGCTAATAAGGCTTTTAAACCACTCACGGATATCCTCTTCTCCCTTATCGGGGCGATCGTGAAGAATAACTAAGGCCTTGTGTATTTCTTTAAGAAATGTGTAATCGGACCTTCTGAAGCCATTTAGAAAGCCTCTAATGAGTGCAGCGGTTTGAGCGCCTAGTAGTTCTTTATCGCTTTCCATTTTTCTACGTTCTTGGATGAGGTCATCGATATGGAACTTGGCAGCTTGAGATTCGATTTGATCGAGGGCGGTTCTTTTTTCAGTCGGGCTTGTCGGAAGGTTTTTCGGTAATATTAGCTTTGAGTAGTTGTCCATGGTCTATATCTCCTCCTAAGAGCTTTTTAAGGGCATCTTCAGCAGTGGCAGTGTTACCCATGCTTATTTGTCTGTTATCGATGTTTAGATGAATAAGAGGGTCGTTTTCTCTGAGTCCACAAACGGTTTTATTGAGGAAGATAAGACAAGCAGTGTTACCGGCCATAGCTTCTTCGAATATTTTATTAGATAGTTTTGCCTTGACTTTTGCGCGGCCATTTTTCACACGCTGCGATATATGAGGTATTTCGTTTTTGCGCTCATACCAGGTTCTAGGGTTTGTCCCAACTAAATAGGCTATATCATCCTCTGGGAGGAAGCGGGCGGCGTAGGCTTCGATTTGATCTAGTATTTCCGGAGTAGGCATCCACTTCTTAGGGCCGCGCTTCTTTCCGGTAGACATAATCATATATTAGCAGGCTTTTTACCGAAGGTATGACCACACTCTGGGCAGGTCATCGGTGGTTTGTTTTTGAGTTTGCCTTTGAGTTTGCCTTCTTCGTAATTATCGAGAGGTTCGATTTTAAAGTCTTTTAAGCCGAGAAGGTCGATATCTAAGTCAGGGCCGAGTTCAGGGATCTCGAGGTTAATCATTTTGAGGTCGAGTTCAGAGTATCTGGCTATCGCGTTGTCGGCGATGACGTCTGCGTATTGTTGATCTATGTTGTCATAATCTTGGAATTCTACAGGGAATTCGGTCCAACCGTTAGCGAGTGCGGCTTCGAGCCTACCGTGGCCCTTGGTGATGAGGGAAGAGAGGTTTGAAACCACGATGGGGTGTCGAATGCCTTGATAAAGCATAATTTGGGCTAATCGTGTGATTCCCTCCGTGCTATGGCGATTTGGGTTGTTAGGGAACTTCATAGATTGGAGTTCCTTAACAGGGATCAGTTTGTCGTATCTACATTGAATTCGCATTGCTAACGATCTTTTCTAAATTTCTCATAGCTTCCATTTCTTTGCGTGTTCTGCGAGTACGTTTCTTTTTTTGTTTTGTGTCGGAATGAGTGGTGGGCTCTGGTGGTTTTGTTTCACGTGAAACATTGCAAAGCCTTTTGGTGGCTTCGAGCCAAGACATAATTTCTTTAGGATTGGCCATGCCGAGGACTTCTTCGAGCATTTGGTTTAATTTACGATCTTTGTAGTGATCGCTCATGTTTTTGAGTTCTTCAGGTGATAGGTTTATTCCGAATGTTTTAGCTCTATCGATGAAGTTTTTAACAGCTTTGGCCTGTTTTTGAACCATCTGTTCAAACATTTCTGATTGACGATCGTCTGACATTGCATGCCTCCCATTTTGAATTGTCTTAAAGCGGCTAAGTTTCAAGAAAACTTATTTAGCCATAATGGGTAAGCTTGACAGTTGCGTCAATTTAAACCTGATTTGTGATTTAAGGGATTGGTTTATTTACGTGGACTAGAAGAGCCGCCGTTAACCCCTTTGGAGGGGTATCCGCCCATATCGATGGAGTTCCCTTGGCTTTGAGGTGTTGATTTAGACTTATCGTAGCCCATGTTAGGGAGTTGTCCGTTGGGTCCCATGTCTTTGTATCCGCCGGCAGAGCCCATACCGATATTGCCTTTTTTGTTTTTCATATAAAAATCTCCTTAGGTTGGTCTTATTTTGATTGAAACTTGGCCAGTGGTCTAGGTCAAGACTTTCAAAGTTTCTCCTTGGAACTGAGCGTCCGAGAGTTGAGAATTGAAGTATGGAACCGGAGATAATAGCAGGTGCGAGTGGTGTTGTTGGTGTTGGTGGGTTTGGTCTTTTTATGATCAAGCGTTGGATATCTAAGGTAGATGAGCGATTAGACCGAATGATTGATGATTTGCACCAGATTAAGATTGAGATGGCTTCTCGAAAGGGTGCAGTAGACGGCAAGGATGAGGTTATTTGGCGCGAGGTAAATTCCCAGAAGATTCATTTAGCCAAGATGGAGAGTCGAGTTGATAAGGCTTGGGAGACGGTGTCAAAGATAGCATCGCCTAGAATTAGTGATTTGATTGAAAGGGCGATTAAGGACACGAAATGATCTTTGGTAGTGGTGATGAGAAGGTGCTTTATTCTTACGCAATTAGCTTCTGCGGGGTTCCTTACCGTTGGGGGGGCGATGACCCTATGGCTGGCTATGATTGTTGTTTGGTGGGGTCTTCTAAGGTTTTAAGTGAGACAGGACTTAAGTCTATAAAAGACATTCGACCTGGAGAGAGTGTTTATAGCTATAAAGAGGGTAAGCTTGAGATTCAAACGGTGTTGGCTTTACATGAAAACGGAGTAAAGCCTGTTTATAAAGTAAAGATTGCTGGGACGACTCTTCATTGTACGGACAATCATCGGTTTTTAGTAGTCAACACTCCTAAGGAGCTTCAGGGCTGGAGTCGTCGAAAAGGCAGAAGTTTGGAGTGGAGAGAGCTAAGAGATATCAACAAAGGTGATGTTGTTCTTAGTTATACGGGCTTTAGAGGCAGTTCTGCTGAATATAGTTTAAATCAGATTAAGTTTTTTGGAGCTCTTTTGGGAGATGGGACGACCCATAGTGATGAAGGTGGAGTGAATCTTTGTTTTTTATCAGAAAAAAAGCGTGCTCATTTAGATGAGTATTTTCAAATTGCTGTGGATGATTTTGGTTTTAAGAATAAGCGTTGTTTTAGCGAAACGCATGGTTTGATGTTTAACAGTGTTGATTTTTTACGGAAGCTCCAGGAGATGGGTTTTCGTGGTAAAAGTGTTGATCGTGTTTTACCCTCTTGGGTTTTTAGATCTAGCCCTGAGCAGTTTGATGCTTTTTTAGAGGGGTATTTTTTAGCTGATGGGCACAAGTATAGCCGAGAAGGTAAAGAGTCGGGTTATAGCATCTCATCAGCTTCTAAGGCATTAATTGATGATCTACATCTTCAGTGTTTTATTCGTGGATACAATGTTTCAAACATTACTGTGAACAATAGGATGAAGCCTATTTTCATAAAGGGATTGGAAGTTGATAACGCTCGTCCTCTTTATTCATTTACTATTTACGACAGCACAAAAAGAAGTTTTCCTTGTCGTGGTGCAGGTCCAAAGCCGTATCATGATTTTAGTGTAAGTGAATCTTTTAGCTTTCAGAGGGTTCGTGTCATAGAGCGGTTACCTGTCGATTTACCAACTTATGATTTAACTGTTGAGGATTCACACAGTTATATTGCTGAGGGTTTTGTGGTGCACAACTCTGGACTCGTCCAGGAGATTCTAGCGAGTGTTGGTTTAGATCCACGGGGGGATCAGACAGCACAGAAGCTTCATGATTATTTTGAGAAGGAGGCGACGATGAGTGCTTTTCCTGATTTTGGAGCCTTAGCGTTTTATGGCTCTTCTACTAAGAGAATTAGTCATGTTGGGTTTTGTTTAAATAGAAATTTAATGTTGGAAGCGGGCGGCGGCGGAAGTCGTACTCATGATTTAGAGGATGCGAAGGCTCAAAATGCTTATGTTCGTATTCGACCGGTTGATCAGAGGAGTGATTTAGTATCAGTTTTGATGCCTGGGTATACTTGGCTCAATTAACAATATAAAAACGGAGGGGGACTTATGGAAGGTATTAAGGAAACAAAAGAGCTGCTTGTAGGGATCAATGAGTTGTCATTGGTATTGATTCGGGAGTTAAAAGATGGATTGCAGGTCGGGAAAGATTCGATGGCGATCATGAATGAGCTTTTGAGCAATGATGAACTAAAGGACAAGTTAGCAGCAGCTGTTCAGGGTTTAGATGCTTTGGATGAAGAGCTAAAGGACATCAGTTTAGAAGAGGGAGTGGAGCTTGGCATGGTTCAAGTGTCTTACATTGGAAGGTTAGTTGATGCAGCGAAAAAGAAGGCTGAGTAGCTTTTGAGCATTTTTCTAGCGGCCTTAGAGGGGCTTTCAGCAATACCGAAACTAATCGACGTCGGAAGAGATATTGCTGGGGCCCTTCGACAGGCCAATCGTTTAAAAATATTAGAGGATTCTGCCGAGCTTAAGCGGTTGAGCGAGAAAGCTGAGACAGATGAGGACTTTCAAGAGCTATCTAAAAAGCTTTTTGATCTTACTGGGAATTAGTTTTGTTTTTGGGTGTGGTTCGAAGATCCCCCCATTTGATAATTGTATAGTTCGTTGTGATCGATGCGCCGAGGGTGTTGCGATAGAGGACCTTCGATTGGAAGATTTTCAGTTGTATTGCACGGACTCTTTTGGGAACGAGCAGTCTAAAAGTTTATCTGATTTGCATTTAAATGCCTGTATTCCTTTAGACCAGTTTAATGACGTTGTGACTTATTGCCGGGGTCTGAGGTGACGACTGATTCTATTGATGCGAGATTTTTATCACTTCAAAGAGATCGGTTTAGGGAGTTGATGAAAAACAAAGAAGAGCTTCATCGATTTATTTTAGAGTTACAACAAAGCGTTTACCTTCTTCACGGATCAGCAGCTTGGGAGTTTTTTAGGCAAAGTGGAGCGTGGGATCGACTGAAGGAGTATGCCTCAGCGGAAGATCAATTTAAGTTTAACAAGGAATGGAACGAGCTTGTACGTCTAACGTTTAGCCATAGATAGATTAAACTTGCTCGAGCATCATTGATCTAGGGAGTAGGTGGGCTTCATCGCTGGAAACTAGTTCTCTTTCATCCAGTACGAACATCTGCCCTTTGGGGCATCGAACTCTGTAGTGATAAATGTCTTTAGCTTTTAAGACTTCTACGACTTGGACGGGTCGTTTGTAAAATGGGTGAGTTCCTATTGTTATAACGACGAGCTGCCCGATTTTGAAAAGGGGGGTTTTGTTTGACACTCCTTGCACACCTTTCTGATTGTATTATCCAAGGCATACCAAACGTAAGCCATCTCGTCCTTTTTCTTCGAGGCTTTGCATTGGGAGCATTGAAAGAATTTGATCTTTGGTTCCACGTTAGAAAGATATCAAATCACGTCAGGATGGTTTGCGTCCAAACCTGCCTACCCGATACTTTACGGCAGTTGGGCTTTTTCGGAACATCGAAGTCGTGCGCGCCACTGTGCTTCAAGTTGTCTTCGCCTCGGGAATGCTTAGGGCATTTAATCCCCTGACGTGATTTCATATCTCTTCCTCGAATTTGCCACAGTAAAAGCAGGAAGTCCTATGTATATTTTTAGTGCTAGACACCCAGTCATGAAGGCCAAACAAACAAAGAACCCGTCTTGAAGCTCGACCCCTATTAGCCCTACTGCTTTCAGGCACAGCGACACAATCCCCTGTGGAAGCACAAGAGTTTGCGAAGCATGAATGCCTATGATGACTTTCAAGCAGAAATAATGCCTTTGAATTTGAGTTTGTTTTGAGGCCCTTTGCACTCTACACCCCGCTTCTGCAAGCAGGCTCTAGGACTTCACTCAAGTCTTCAAGGTCGCGCTTATTTCATTCCTTAGCCTACTTATGGACGTTCGCGTAAACGCCCTTGACCCTACCTCTCGCTAAGTTCGCCAAGGCTGCACTTCGGTCAAATCCCCACGGTAGTGCATTTTCGACCTCAAGCCCGCCGGTACGCCCGACACTTGCAATCTAGACTTATTTTTATATGGATAAAGTTCGCGAAAAGTGCGAATTTCGAACCATATAATAGTAAAGCCGAGTTCATCTAATTGAATTCAGAGAGCCCCGTCAATTTCTTTTGGCGGGGTTTCTTTTTGGCCCCGAGAGCCGCTTATCTGCCCTCACATAAAGCCTTGCGAAGCCCGATTCCGTATTTGAAAATGAAAGCATGGAAGATTTAAAGACGAGAGCTTTCAAAAAAGCAGGGATCAAATGCCACCTTATGGACCGAGACGTGACAACTATCTCAAGCCCGATGGCGCAAATGATCTATCTCGTGGCCATAGAGACTTGGGCCGGGGCCATGCTCGAGCAAATCAAAAAAGACTACCCTCTGCTCAAATCTGAGATCGGCAGAGACTACTTGACCCTTCGAACGGCCTTCCTAGAAAAGATCAAAAAAGGTGAAATGGACGTTTCTTGACTCCATTGCTGCCCTTTTGGCCATCCTCGGCGCCTCTCTCGTGCCCCTCTTACAACTCTATGTTTTAATTCAGCTTTTATTTTCTTGTGGGGGATAGACAAATGTAGCCAATGGCTACATACTATATATATAGAAAGAAGGAATCTGACTATGAAAACAAAAAGCATCCTCTCCAAACTTAAAAAAACCGGCCTCGAAATTCAAACCGCCAATAACCAAATCGTGGTCAAAAACGGCAATACGATTTTATCTTTTTGGGACCAAGACGGACGGGTTGTTTGTTTAAAAACAAAGCCTGCTGATAACTACGGCGACACTAACCCCTTCAATTCTAATTGCTACAATTTCTTTCATAGCAGCATGAAAGACGCCGTCGCAAAGCTCGTGTCTGACTGGCACGGACGAATCAAAGAAGAAAACAAAAACGTGAAACTTCCAGTTTTAGCAGGAAAGGATTTAATATAGTCATGAAATTAAACAATATTTTAAGAATTCAAAAAACAAAATCAGAAGTAAAACACGGTAAAATCTTAAGAGACTTTTTAGAAGGCCTTGACCAAATGTCTCTCTATGTATCTGTCGGAAAGGGCAAACAAAAAAAGCTTTTGCCCGTCACAAGCTTCAATGTCGAGAGTGGCCTAATTTCAATCAATACAGATAACGAGGGCAAATAATATGAATTTTAATAGACTAATAAGTGTAGGTCTTCTTTGGCTTCCCATCTCAATGGGTCTACTTGGCACGACGGGTTGCGCATCTAAAATGAAACGAACCAAGTGGACCGACCCCGTCATGCGCGTGATGATTGACCCCCATTCTTTAGACTCTGCGGCCTATGTAAAGATTCAATACGGCTTGCACACGACTGGAAAATGGACGGTTGTCGATAGAGCCGACGGACTTCGAGCCATCAAACATGAGCAAGAAGAACTTCACCGAAATCATCCTGATCGCTATAGCGACAAACAAAAGTATGCGCATTGGGGCAAGCTTTATGGAGTCGGTGGCGTGGTCACAGCACACAAGCAATGTATTCGAAAGTTTTCTTGGTTTGGGAAACGCTACCAGGTTTGCAAACTAAACCTCGCGATCATTTCAGCCAATACGGCAGAGGTTTTGAGTGTGGCCGAGACGAATGCGGAAGTGGACGGCTGGGAAACTGAACCCGAATGGACGGACGCGGCGCAGATTCTTACAAAACAGTTTCCTAAATACTATGAAAACTTTGAGAGCGATGAGCTTAAGCAATACCAAGACATCTCTAAAGAAGAAGCCATTCGACAAAAAGAAATTCGTGCTCAAGAGATTCTTGATGCAGAAACAAAAAGCAAACAGGAAAGGAACTAGTTATGAGTTTAAAAAATCACAATTTTAAGAGGAAGAAATAGAAATGAGCGACAGACCAGGACTAAAACAAATCAACCTTCGCATCTCAGACAAGCTGATCAAGCGGGTCGACAAAGAAGCGAAGAAAGAAAAACGAACTCGAACCAATATGATTGAAATCTTATTAGAGGAATCGATTGATGAGCGAACAAGAAAAAACAATTCTAAGAAGTAGCTCTCGTCAGCTCCGAGTGAAGTCGGGCGACAAAGAAGAGGTGACTATTTTCTTTAGCAGTGAAGCTTCAAAGAAAGAGTATTTGGAGCGACTGAGATTAGAAACAAAGCACGCCCCGGCTAGGAATCGAACCTAGGTCACTTTCGTGGTCGCGGGTTATGGGATAAACAATGAACACTGTAGAAGAGTCGAGCCTTTCGAGGGGTTTAATTAAATCAAAAAAACGTGTTGCTGATCATGGGGAAGTATTTACACCTTCTTGGCTGGTCGATGCCATGCTCGATCTCACTGAGGAGGCGGATCGCGTCGAATCTCGATTTTTGGAGCCTGCGTGCGGGAATGGGAATTTTTTGATTCGTATTTTGCAAAGAAAGCTCGCCACCGTTGAACTCAAGAGACGAAAAGCTAATCACGATGTAGAGCACTTCGTTCTTATCGCAATCATGTCTATTTACGGTATTGAGCTTTTAGAGGACAATATCATTGAATGCCGAAAAAGACTGCTAAGGGTTTTTGCTGATTTTCTAAAGATAGAATCTTCGCATGCACTTTATCGAGCAGCCTCCATTGTCTTATCATTAAACATTATTCATGGGGATGCATTAAAAATGCTGACACACGACGGGCGCCCAATTGTATTTAATAATATTAAAACTCATTTAAACAAACTATTCGGAGGTGATATGCAATTCGACGTAATCATTGGAAATCCACCCTATCAGCTGGGACAGAGCGGCGGGAACGCAGTTGGCAACTTTGCAATGCCGATCTACCAAAAGTTCATCGATGCAGCAAAAGAACTTAAGCCGCGCTATATTATAATGATTACTCCATCAAGGTGGTTCGCTGGTGGACGCGGGCTCGACAGCTTTAGGCAGGAAATGCTTTCTGATAGGCGCCTCCGCTACCTAATAGACTACCAGGATTCTCGCGAAGTTTTCGCCGGAGTCGACATCGCAGGTGGAGTCTCATATTTCTTGTGGGATTCCAATTGGAAGGGAAAGTGTGAAATCACCAACATTTCAGGTGATGCTGCCAGCCCTACATTGAATCGCTATCTCAATGATTACGATATTCTTGTCCGATACAATGAAGCGATTCCAATATTAGAGCGAGTGATTAAGGCTTCCGGTGGAGATGCCTTTGAAAGCCTAGCCAGTCAAGTATCACCAATTCAGCCGTTCAGCATTCGGACTAGCTTTCGAGGCGCACCTAGTAGCGAGGGAGTTGCCGACCCAGTTCTTATTTATCAAAAAGGTGGTACTGGCTTCATCGATCGCGACGCAATCCCACGTAATACAGATTGGGTCGACCAGTGGAAGGTATTTCTATCTCGGGCAGCTAGTGAGCACGGAGGTCAGCCCGCCAAGAGTGGTACTAAGCGGGTCTTTTCTCGAATAATCGTTGGAGGCCCTGGTACCGTCTGTACGGAAACTTATCTCGTTGTTGGTAGATTCAAAAAAAAGTCCGAAGCAATCAATCTCTGCTCTTATCTCCGTACAAGGTTTGTACGTTTTCTTGTCTCGCTTCGGACAAACACTCAGGATCTGTACAACGGCCGCTTTGCCTTTGTTCCCAATCTACCTATGACTCGCGAATGGACCGACGAGGCTCTCTATAAGAGATACAGTATTACGAAAAATGAGATCACATTCATCGAAAAGACAATCCGGCCTATGGACAAAGATGATGAGTAAATCTATTGACGAAATCCTCGCGCCCAAGTCGGAGGCCCGTCAATTTCTTTTGGCGGGGTTTTTTTTTATAAACCATCACCCTTAATCTGACGTCTACACCGCTCACAATACCTTTGCAGCCGTATAGTACCTTCGTACCAGGCTCGAAACTCATCTTGGCAATTAGAACATTTTGCTGACTTTCTGGTTTGTGTAGGCATGTCCATATATCGCCTTAGCTGCTTAAGAGAAAAGCCACCATCAACCCTAGGCAAGCCAGACTTATGCGCATAGTAACCGTCAATTTTTAACTTGGATTCGTACTCAGACATGACAACTCTAAGCACAACAAAAAGCACCGTGGGAACTAGTTTTTAATCGAAGTAACCGCGAGTAATCTTCCATGGTGTCGATTTTATTAGAATAAAGACCCCTGGAAACTAAAATTTAGCAGGCTTCCAGAGGTCAAATCCCGAACTACGGAAATAGTATGAGATAAGCCTATGTTACACCCTATTGACCTGACGCGCAATGTCATGTATTCTGTAAACAAGTGGGAGGGAATAGCAGCCCGAATCACTGAAAGGACTACGGAACATGAAAGAGACCAATCTGACGCTCAAAGAGCTCGAAGACTACATCATTAAAAGATACCCCTTCGAACGCTTCACCAGAGACGACAACAATACAGTTTATAGCGACACAATGCCCTTCTTAGCGGCTTTAGATGGCCAAGCCATGCTTTGTGATGCCTGGTTCGATAAAGACAACACAGAGCTCGTTATTCACTTCAAATCAGTTTGCTTTAAGGAATTCAAAAGCCTGTATGACGAATGGCTGGAATTTGAGCACTTCACTACAGGTAAAGCTGAACACAACGGCACCTTTCTTTATGTTCCACTCGAATATTACTCACCTAGAAAAATGACATGGGAGACACTTTAAAATGAATCAATCACTGCCAGAACTTCTTAGAGAAGAAGCCGAAATCATCAACCAAATCGAAATGGCTGAAGGATCAGTAGATGATGAAATCCTATATCTTAAAAAAGCCAACCTAGAAGCCAAAGACAAAAAGGTCGATAACTACGGCAAAGCCATTCGACGATACAACATCGAAATAAAACACGCCAAAGAGATGGAAAAATACTGGAAAGAAAAAAGACAAGTCCTTGAAAACGAGCAGTCTAAATTCAAAGGCTGGATCCGATACCTGGTTCAAAAACTAGGAGGCTCACTTAAATCATCAGCCACAATATTTACAATTCAAACCAACCCAACAAAACTGGTGATCGATCCAACCTTCAATCTAAACAATCTCCCTAAAGAGTATTGCCGAATCGATATCAAACCAGATGTTACAAAAATAAAAGAAGAGTTCGATTCCCTACCGGAGTCCATTAAAAAATATATGACACTCCAACAAGGTGAGTCTCTAAGAATGAAAGGCGGTATCTAATGACCACAAAAGAAAAAACTCCACTAGAAGACTTCTTTGGGTTTATGGCAGACCGACCTCAAATTAAAAAAGACACAGAAGCTTATAAATATAAATATGCTGATGCCACCGCCGTAGATGAAGCCGTAAGAGCACCACTCACCAAACATAACCTTATGATTTGCTATGAGATGAAAGACTTAAACCTTATCGCAAAACTAGTTCACAAAAGCGGTAAAGTTCTATCAACCACTCGCATTCCTTTTAGCGAAGAATTTTTTAAAGACGCTCAAAAGCTTGGTAGTGCAATGACCTACTACCGACGCTACGCAAAACTTATCCTGCTTGATCTTATTGTAGAAGGGGACGACGACGACGGCGCAAAAGCTTCTGCAAAGAAAACAAACGTAAAACCATTAAATGATCCAGGTGAATTCATACTGACTCTGACTAAAAACAAGGGGAAAAAACTAAAAGAGCTCAGCCACCACCAACTTGAATGGTATGCCAAGGAATTTACCCACGAAGAAACAAACACAAACGCCGTAGCACACCTAGAACAACGGATACCTGATTACGAATTACTCAGCAAAATTGAAGGAGAAACGAAATGATTGGAAAAAAATGTATTGTTAGATCGAATGTGGCCGGGGTTCACGCGGGCATTGTAGAGAGCCTAAACGGATCCGAGGTCACGTTAAAAGATGCTTACAGATTATGGCGCGTTTATACTCGTGATGAAACGGGATCTATTTCGGACGTGGCAGCAAACGGATTAAAGCCCGATGCGAGCCACCAAATAGGGGCGAGGTTAAGTAGTGTTTACATCTCAAACCCAAGTGGACTAGAGGTGGCAGAAATGACTGAAGAGGCTTATGAGTCTTTAGAGAAATATAGAAAAAGTAAAAATGATTAACGGCTCAGGCAACGGCAAAGGCTCCGG
>Ga0222634_1000283_pt1 | contig 27925 bp, 45 predicted proteins | sample AntAcemetageno50_FD_179807 | JGI IMG/M metagenome (GOLD analysis project Ga0222634, IMG submission 179807) | Saline water microbial communities from Ace Lake, Antarctica - #50 | ecosystem: Environmental > Aquatic > Non-marine Saline and Alkaline > Saline | place: Antarctica: Ace Lake | collected... | reverse complement strand
AATTATTATATATTAAAATTAAGGAATAAGCAAGTTAAAAGTTAATGCGCCAAGGTAGTATTGACTTTAGGCGTAGGTTATACAGTTTTTTGTGCTCTAGTTACTGCAATACTTAGGGTTGACCTAGATACAATACTCTCTGAACCTTTATATGGTGGACACGTCGGGTACTGCCCCCGAATAGAGAGCTACTCTTTTTATCTTTAAGTGAGAGGTAAATCCATACTTAAGGGGACTCGAACCCCATCACACATGCCCGTTAAAATAGAAACCTAAAGTCTGATTAAAAAGTCGTTTAGGTCTTCGTACTCTGTTTTATATAACTCAGAAGTAGGAATAACTAATAGATTTCTTCCTAGTTCTTCATTTATATCTTCCTTATCTACTATAACGTTAGGACGAATTCCTCCATCTAGTTCGATATAAAGGTCTAATTCTTTTATATACCAATCATAATATTTATTAAATCCGGGATACTTAGGCTCTACATCATATGCGTATTTACCTAGTAAGAAAGTGTCTGCAAAGTGTGCTTCGGCTTGGCTACGATATAAATTACCGTCTTTTCCTACAGTAGTTATGCCATAACCCTTTTGTATATTTGGAATAAATCCCGCTGCTTCTATACCGGCGTTCCAACTACTAAAATGATAAGCAACAGCGTTACATGCTGGATAAGGAGATATAAAGTCCCTTGCTGAAGGAATCCTACCATTAACCTTATGAAACTCTTGAATACTCTCTATTATACTTTCTTTTGTCCAAGCTGTATTAGCTTTGTTAGCCATAAAACCTGCGGCTTCTATTGCTGTATTCCAGCTAAGAAAATATTTCCTAACGGTGAAATAGCTAGGGTATGGTGAGGTAAACTCTCTTTTACTAGGAATCCTACCATTAACCTTATGAAACTCTTGAATACTCTCTATTATACTTTCTTTTGTCCATTTTCGCATATCATTATACTCTCCTTCGAAGATTTTGCGCTAGTCTGTCTCGAAGGAACAAACAGGGGATATCTCCCTTTTCGCGCGCTCATTTGTTTTCATTGGCTGAACTACCAAAATGTTGCGGGAGTCAGATTTGCACTGACGAACTGTACCTTATGGGGATACCGAGATAGTCTACTTCTCCACCCCGCTTATGTTTCTTTATGTTTTTATATATTACAGGATTTTTAGGCTCTTAGCAAACTTAAAATGTAATTTTTTAGTCGGTGGGCTTTAACTTACGCACTAAGAACTGTAATCCAGTTTTTGTGGTGTTCTTAAATGCTTCATATACTTCAATTTCATCACCGAAAACACCATCTAGCTCAAGTAGAAGTTCCTTTTTAGAAGGGCCATTCTTCTTAGCTGACATATCTGAAGGAACATAATCACCTTCCTTCACTAGCTTACTACGGACTGAACGTACAGGCTTATTAATTTCCTGAGCGATCTTCTCTAGTCCTTCATTACCGTACTGCGCGTAAAGTGCTTTCACTTGCGCGTAAAGTTCCTCTGTATAGTTTGGGCTGGCTGTCATTTCTTTTCCTTAATCTTTATTATTACTGATAATAACACTAAATCAAGCAATTAGCAAGGATAGATTTAAAACAGGGACTCAGTAACTAGCTTCAATTACTTCTTCAAGTTCCACAATTCGAGATTCCATATAATGCTCAATTACATCATAGTACTCTAACTGGCTTTCTGGAAGCCTATTGGTAACCTTCATTGCTTGTAGGTCATATAATTCGTGGTGGTATACAGCAAGGGCTGTTAGTTCAGAACTGCTCATGGTTAAATCCTTCCCTTTATAGTGTTTTAGACTATACAGCCCCAACTCAATAAAGAACCGGGGCTGTGTTGAAAAATGGACAGATAGTTAGTTTTCCTACCGTTTAATAAAAAATATTATAGGCGAATAGATGTAACTAAGGTTACTGCTTCACTCTCATTTATAATATTACTATAGTTTTGCTTTTCTAGCAAGAACTAAATTATAAAATTTACTATACTTACTCTTTAGAACTCTCTGAATTTGTTAGTAGAGGCCCAGTGATTATAAGATTGTTCGGATAATCCCATTACGAATAAACCAATTGCTTTTAATACCTTTGTCATATTATCTTCTCCTTTATAAGCAAGATTAAGAAAAAATCCCTTTCGGCGATTAATTCTTGTAATAATATTAACATTATTTTAATGATTAGGCAAGCGGTATTTTTTCTTATATATGTCGCTAGTAGGTATAACTAATAACTTTCTGTGTAAATCTTTATTGATTTTTCTTTTTTCTTTTATAAGAATTTCAATAGATATGCAAATGATTTTTGATTAGAACTGAGCAACAACTGCCCAAATTACAAAGATTAAACCAATAAAAACAATTATAGATAGGACTGCAAGTATAGCTACCATTTAATCCTCTTCTGATATGTTGAACGCTAGTACTATAACAATTATTACAGTTACTAGGGCTAATAGGAACTCAAACATTGTTTAACTCTTTCTGTTATATTTTGTATATCTATAATATCAAAATCATTATGAAATGGCAAGCATAAAGTATGCTCTGATAGATATTCTGTTACTGGAAGTTTCTCTTTATAATACTTATGAAACACAGGATGTAAATGACAAGGAGTTCTAAAGTACACCTCTGTTTCTACCCCTAGTTCGGACAACTTTGTCCTAACAGCCTGTCTATTTTCTACAAATATAGGCATAAAAGTAGGTACGATAATTGGTAGTAAACTCGGGCTCGCTTGATAAGGATTAGGTAACTTTACTCCTATCTCTAATAATGCTTTTCTATACTGCCAATACATATTATTCTTATGTGGTACTGTATGGGTTGTAAAGTGGTCTAAATTTGATAATCCAATAGAGGCATGTAACTCACTCATCTTAGCATTTAAACCCATAAAAGTACCATAAGGTAATCCAAAGTTTTTCATAGTATCAATCTTACCTATGATAGACTTCCATTTTGAAACTACCGCACCACCTTCAATAGTAGAGTAAGGTTTAGTAGCGTGGAAGCTGTAAATTTGTGCTTCAAAAGCATCGGAACCTATATTACCGAAAGGGTCTTTACTACCAAAAGCAGGGGCAGAATCACATAAAAAACATACATCCTGAAAATCTCTTTTTAGCATCTGAATATATGTAGTATTCTCAGGAAACCCAAAGTTCTCTACGAACAATATATGTGTTAATTCTTTGGGTAGGGTATTATCTACTTCCATACCAAAGGGTTCTAGGGCGTAATCCATGAAGTAGGGCGTTCCGCCACACCATAAGATAGCTTGTACTGTACCAATAAAAGTAAAACTAGGTACACCAACTACACTTCCAGGGCCTACTCCCTCTGCCTTAAGCATGAGAATAAGCGCAGATTCTCCACTACTACACACAGAAACATGCTTATTAGTGAAATCAGCAATATTTTCTGTTAATATTTCAAGCCTAGGACCATTATTAGTTACATGACCTGACTCTATAATATCTTCAATATCTTGGATATTAATATAGTTTTCAGTCTTTACTGACTCATATACTTTATTTGTTTTTGTACCAGCCATGAACGAACTCTCCTGCATGTTTGCCATACCAGTCTAGTAACTCTGGTATATCATCAATAATATCATTAAACATATCTTCGCTATCATTAGACATTAAATTGTTAAACTTAATACAATCAATATGGTATCTTTTATCATTATACTGTCTGTCATTAACATAAGATATAGAATCTGTAAACCGTTCTCCTGCTGAGTGGCATATCCTTTTAACTATTTCATTGTTAGAGTACTCAAACGAAGTACCCATATTGTATATCTCACCAGGTGTCCAATAGTGAAATAGTAGGTATTCGAGGTTAACTACTAAATCATGTACTGATAGGTAAGTTCTTTTATTCTCTCCATTGCCGTGAAGTGGTATAGGAAATCCTTGTTTAATACACATGCAAGCAGTAGGTATAAGCTTTTCGGGGTGCTGTCTAATACCATATACATTATTAGGTCTAATAATGACAGCAGGTAAATTATATGCTTTAATGTAGCTTTGAACAATCAAGTCACCAGAAGCTTTAGATGCCGCATAAGGACTGGTTGGAGTTAGTTTATCTTCTTCTGTAAGTAATTTCTTATCAGAATCCCCATACACCTCATCAGTACTAAAATGAATAATCTTTTCAACATCGTACTGTAAACATGCGTGCATTAGTAGTTGAGTACCTGCAACATTAGTATTAATGAAGCGGACGGGGTCCGCAAAGGAGTTGTCGACATGGCTTTCTGCCGCCGCATGAATAACTACATCAATACCATCTAAAACTTTATCATACAAAGTATAATTACATATGTCACCCATGACAAATTCTACGTCTCGGGTTTTAATATGGTCACCAATATTTTCATATCGTGCTGCATAGCCCATATTATCTAGAACACGTACTTCTTCAAACTCACGTATAGCCCAATCTACTATGTGACTACCTATAAATCCTGCTCCGCCTGTTATCAGTACTCTAGACATTATATGCTCTCCAATTTATCGTAGGAGATAAATGATTAGCTAAACAGTGAGTAGCTTGTGCAGGTATAGCACTAATAATAGTTCTGTATTTATTCTCTAATTCCACAAACTTATTGTGATCGCCTAGATGATTTTTATGTATATCTATATCTTTCATAAAAGTACTGTATTTAGCGGCAAAAGTCCCGCAAGTACTAGGTACTGTTCTCCAATGAAGTAACTTAGAATGAACAATAGTACTTTGTAACCCTTGATATCTCATACTATACTTATCAGGATGGTCATATAAGCTTACATATACATCTGCTGTCTTGATTAAGTTATTAAATACATCCGCTAAAGACATGCTCCAACTAGGTAGATGAAGGTAGTCATCCTCTACTATATATACAATATCCTCTGGCGACCAATCTTGGTTTTGCATCCAGTTATACATTATATATCCAGCAGCCTTTTCAGGGTCTACATCCATCATTTCAGTAGTAATTCTAGAATTAATATAATGTAATTCAGCATTACCCCTAAAAATATCGTGATAGCTAGTAGTAGTTAATTGATCTTCTGTATCGAATAAGCAGTAGTATTTAACCTCTTCTTTATAGGTTTTAAGGATACTTCTGAAACATTTTTTATAATCAAACCAATCAGGCCTAGGAGTATCAGGATTTTTCCTTCGCTCAGGATGTACTGCTCTATATATAACTCTAATCATATAATCTCTCGGGATAGTACTTATACGGGTTAGGCCATCCTCTCTCCATGTATTCTGTATCAAGTATGTCATTATAACGTAATTGTAGGGTCATTCTACTCACCCCTTCACGCATATCTCCTGACTTATGTACTAAGTCGCTATTGAATAGTACTGCGTCCCCTATATCAAGAGTCTCTGCTACATCTTCTATTAACTTTCCTCGTAAATCTTTAACATCTACCGTACCAAATCCCTCAGAAAAGTCACTAATAGGTGTATGTTCTTTGTGTGTTCCAGTAGCTACTTGAAGTATGCCATTACTTTTAGTCATACTATTAAGAGGAATCCATAAGACAGCACAGTTACTAGAGCCTTGTATACTATAGCTGTCTACGTGCCAATCAGTAGAATAATCTCCACATGCTTTTGAGTGGTACATAACTACAGGTTTAGTTGACAAAGCTGGTGCTTTTATACCTGCAATAGTAGATACCGCCCCTAAAACGGTTGGATCAGTAGCTAAGTTTAGTACAGGAATACTATTCTCTAGTAGTCGTAATATATTTAAAAAAGCAGGATAATCATGTTTATAAAGATAAGCAACGCCGTCGTACCTACTTGAGTACCCGCCTTTACCTAATCTATTCAAACGATCATAAATACATAAAGCAAATATTTCTGCTATTTCAGCTATAGGTTTTTTACGGATTAACTCTTGTAAATGAGCATAACCTTGTCTATCATATTCTTTTATACCTATATACTTGTATCGTATTTCCATACTAGAATCCCTGTGTCTCCAAAGTTATGTCCATTACTAAGCATGTATAGCTCATCTTCATATACAAAAGGATAAGGATAGCAATACATATTATTATCATTATCTGGATATATTCCTTTCATCATAGTTTTCCAATTATACCCATCATCGCTAGATAAAGTTTCTATTCTGTAAGATTCTTCTAAGTTATCTCCTCTAAAATCAGATAATCCCCTAGTAGAATAACATGCTATATATTTATCCCCATATTTAACAGTATTAAATTGAGAAATTCCCCCTTCATCTTGTAAAAGATTAATTCCCATAGTAGTTCCTCGCATATTACGTTTCCAGTGAATTAAATCTCTAGAAGTAGCTACAGAAATATCATAAATTGGTTCACCTTTAATCCAATTATAACAACGTAAATAATATCCTATGTAGTAATCTGCAGATATTTTAATTACACTCATAGTTCCTGTAAATAAACTTTTATCATCACTACTAGGACCAATAATAGGACCAAATCTACGTATACCGTGTTCTTTATTTGTAACTAAAACACCGGTGCTATTCTGGTAAGCCACATCAGGACGACGCCCCCAACCTACATAGTATAGATAAGTATCATCGCCGTCTCTATAAATAGAAGAGGGTAACATACCATAAGTATCGAATCTACCTACATAGCCAGGTAATAGCGGGTACGCTGCATCTTTAATTACTGTTTCTAAAAGAGGTGAGACAGTTAAAATACGAAGGTGAGTAATGTTATCAGAAGTTCTATGCCCATAGTATACTTTCCAGTTGCCTTGTGGGTCAATATCAAGTACAGGACATTGCATTTTAGTTCCCACATTTAGTTGATTAATTAATTTCCACACTATATTTTTCCTTCCGAAGGCCCACAATCTTTAGCGGGACTTCCTAGATACATCGTATCTCTAGTAGTATAAGGTAAGGTTAGTGTTGAACCCATACCTAATAATGTTCCACTAGCTACTTTACAAGCGTTAGTAATAGTTGAGTTTACACCAAACCAACAGTAATGGTCAACCTCACAATTACCAGAAAGTACTACATGGGAGGTAAAAAATACGTGATTTCTAATAGCACTATGATGCCCAATATGGTTTCCACTCCATAATATAACATTATTCTGTATAGTAACAAAGGGTTGAATAGTATTATTTTCTAGAATGAAGCAGTTTTCGCCAATATTTTCACTTAATACAGTAGCAAAAGGGCTAACGTAGCTTATAAAAGAATAACCCAATTCTCCTATTTCCCAGTAAATATCACACCTATCTCTATTCATGTTTTTACCCGTCATAGGTACAAACATCCATACATCATCTGGGCTAAAGAAACTCTCAATACCTTCTAATATAAATACTGTTAATCCGCAGAAGGTATCTACTTTTTTATGGTCCTCATCAACAACGAAACCTATTACATTATAATCAGAATGGCTACTGATATAATAATATGCTAGTTGAGCTGTATCATTAGTGCCAAAAATAAGCACGTCCTTATTCAAGACGCGCTTTGTATTTTCACCGGGATATGTTTTTATAACTCTATGATTAGTCATGTGCTTTCTCCAATAAATAATAATCTAGGTACTTCTCTGTACCTTCAAAACCATACTGAAGCAGCATTTGAAGTATTGATACTTGAGATAAGGTAGAAGGAGTAACACTACTAGATACTTGATTAGACATAGGAAAGTCAGTACTAATAAAGTACAGATCAGTAGAAAGACCAAAGTCGCTTTGTTTATATAGGTTTTTACCGCCAGGAGTATTAATATAAATACGAGAACCCTCTGCGTAGCATATATCTGCTAGCCTGTATGCTCCTTTTAAATCTTGATTATGGGAATAGCACAAAGTAGTACTATGTATCTCTGTCTTAATATTTAATACTTCACATATCGTCCTAATAACATGTTGTAGAAAACCATGTAATGTAGTATGATGTGGCTCTAAAGTATAAAAAATATTCAATAATAAGCTATCCACTTCCTTGTAAAAGGGAGCAGACTTAAAATTAGTATTAATGTTATTCCTAAAAGTACTAAACCAAGTAATATCTGGGTCTTTAGGGTACCAATCAATTTCTATCTCATTGATCTTTTTATTCTGTGATGCTTTCTTTAACGGTACATTAATATATTGAATCTTATCATTAAAAAACATAGTATTACGGTTAATCCAGCCCCTACGATAATTCACATCATCATATAGAAAAAAAGTATCGCTAGCATGTATCATCTGAAAATACAGTAAGCTAGGGAAGAAGTAGGGTTGCATAATACTTGTAATCATTTATAGTCCTAATTGTCTCATAAGATTCTTACATTCATTAATTTTTTGTGCTCTAACCTTTAGGGGAGCTTTGCATTGGTGACAGTGCCACACATTCTTTTTTACTTAGTTTTACTAAAATTTCGTCAATAGTATATAGGGCCATTACTCACTTTCCTCCTTAGCATTTTCTTTCTCCGCTTCAGCGTAACAGCTATCTACGCCATCGTCATAACCATCTGAATACCCATCATTATAGTTATCTCTCATAAGATCGTCAAGCTCGTCCTTAACTTCGTCAAGAGTTCTTTGGCCCTTATCTAACAGGAAAAATAGGTCGTTTACTTCAGTGTTGCTCATTATACTAGTACTTTCTCTAGGCTAGCTAAATAACCATCCTCAAACTCTTGCTGAAACATCTCTTCGAGATATGCCTGTGCAATTTCAACCGTCATTTCTCCAGACTTAACTTGGTCTAGAATTTCTTTAACTGTGGGAATTCCTTCGTTGTTCATCTTAACCTCTTTCTTTCATAAAATTTGCACCATAAATCTTTAAAGCAAAAAAAGATTGATAGCTAATATTTGGTCTTTCGTTAGTATACCGTACACGAATACGATTTTCTACCATATTAATTGCTATAGTAGCTACTTCTTCTTCGTAAGGCTGTCTGCGTACAGGAAGATTAATATTACCATTGCTAGGAATAGCATAGATAACATCCCATCCTTGTTCTATAGTAACAGATTTAATAAAAGTGTCGGCTAACCTAACACTAAATACTTTTAACAATACTCTTCCTTCTTACGAAAATTAGGAATTTGACTATACTGAATAGGTTTATCGAACTTATCCACAACTAGAACACCATCTACGGCTCCTGCCATATAAGTACCATGACCTGCGCCAGCGCCCACATATAGTACTGGCTTAATAGTCTCGCCATTTTTATTTTGACGATAACTATCTTTTGACTTACTACTTCCGATTTTTGCGTGTTTACGTGTCATTTTCTTCTCCTTCTACTGTTCTAATTTGATTTTCAAAATCTGTTGGATTAAAGTCACTTTACTTCTCCTTATTTCTCTACGAGAAAAACTAAATAACTAGAAAATTTAATATAGCCAAGAAGGTATTCATTGCTAGTAAAAATGCTAGAACTGTATTGCTGAGAGAAGTAAGGTCTGTGAGCCACATAACCGCTATAAAAATTGCTGTTAGTGAGCAAAATATTCCTACAAATAAACTAAACATTTTCTTCTAGATAGGCTTCTTCTGTTAATCTCGCCCTACAATCCCGTTTATGAAATTTCATTTCATTTGTCATATTCATATATCTTACGTTGTATCTATTTTTATAGACTGAAGTTCTGCTACTACTGTTTGTACTGTTTTAGTACCACAACCATGAAAATGTCCAAAAAATCCTATAATTCTCTCACTACAATCACAATTGTTACTATCGCTACAATCATGACCTTTTTCCTCAAGTAATTGCTCTGCACAATTACAAGTAGCATTTTCCAATGCTTCCTTTGCCTCAGCAATGAAGTTATTTATAATTTGGTTGTATGTTTTATCAATCATCATAAAGTTATTATAAACAAAAAAAGAGCTTTTAGCAAGCCCTATTTTAAGGCACAGAACGGCCAACTGACGAAATGAAACTACGTTTCCCCCTGGGTAAACATATTATAAAATCGTTCGATAAATTATTCGCACTCGTTCAGCAGGTTTTCACTACGTGATAGAGGTGTTTCATAACTTAACAAGTTAATACTAGCATAGTTTGCACTATCGTGCAATACTATTTTTCTAACATTAGTATTATTGTGTAGCCATCCACTTAGTAATCGTCTACTAGCTCGTCTCTAATCATTTAGGTATGTCCTTAAGTTTTACTGGGTGACGGAAACTAAGATCATTGAAACCATGCTTAGCAATTCTATCTTCATTTGAAATTTCTACCATTACAGGTGCGTTACCTCCAAGAACACCACTCATAAACATATCTAGTTCTTGATAGGCAGTAAAGGGGTGAACAATAGATGCAAAACCATACTCCTTTAGATTAGGATTAACAATTACTTTCCCATCTATATAGCATACCACCGGGCTTCTGTACTCTATATGTACAGCAAGATTGTCAAACGAAGCAAAATCTTCAGGGGACTTAAACCCTAGTAGCATCTTCTGTAATACTGTAGCGTCTCTTAGTTGCCATACATTCTTGAAAGTTCTATTAATTGACTTTCTATCACTCTTACTTAGCTTATTTACTACTTTGTTTATGAACTGAACCTTGGTATAAACGTATACATCCTTATTATTTATATAGAATCTATAACCTCTATATCTTTTACCACAAAAGAAAATATCAAAAGCGGTACTTTCTATTCCAAACCTATATAGAGCATAATAGTTCCATAGAGGAGGAACATGAGCAAGAGGGTCAATAATTTCTTCCGTATTACGGACATAGACTACCGTTGAATCAGAACCATAGAACTGAACATTATCATAATAGTCTTTAAATTTTGAATAAATTCTCATAATTATCCTATTGTAGTAGTAATACGAATGTGATACCTAATGTTGCAGAATGAATGAACTGGTCAAGGCCAATTACAACAAAAAAATCATGAACTCGCTCTGCTTTCCATAGCTTAGAAGTTAAACGACTTGTGAAATAATCAGTAATGAAATGCATAACACCATTAATCAGACCGAATAGTAGCGCTGCCTGCCAATCAAATAGTAATAAACATGCTATAGTAAGTGTTAGCGAATATACTCCAATATGTGCTAACAAAGGGATATTAGAGGAACTTTTATTACTAGCCATCCAATGTGATTGTAATACAAAATCTGCTACGAAATGGGTGAATAGAATTGCAATAAAAAATAGCATTAAAGTCAATTTAAAAGTTCCTCTTTAGTTTGTGAATATCCGTTGCTGACCCAAGTTTCAAGTAACATTTCTAAATTACGACCAACAGACTTTCCTTCATGGCCTTTAGCTACTACATCAGACCCTCGTACTGGAAAGGTTTTCTTAGTAGTAGTTCTTAAGAAGGTCATTAATTCTCTGTCAGAAGTAAGTTCCGCGTAAGCTTCTAATTCTTTTCCCTTATCTTCTACATGAAGGTAATACTCAAAAGAAAGCTTACAAACACGACTCATTACGTCCCACTCTACTAAAGTGTTAAATAAGGCTAACTCAGCATTAGATAACCTTACATAGTCTAATGCCTTGTTTCCTCGACAAAATACAAACGGAACGATCCAATTGTCAGACATTGGAACCATATGACCATAGTTGTCGATGCCAATTACATCGCCAACCTTAGTGGCAGCCATAGTTCTAACAATTCTGTTAACGCTTTTACTGGTTAACATTTTCTTTAACTCTTGCGTGATTCGTTCTCTACTAAGAGTAACAAGACCTTCTCTATGCTTAACAATAGCTTCAAGACCGTCCTTTGCATATACAGTATTTTCACCAAATAAATCGGTAAAACGTAAGAAACGCAAGATACGGAGGTAATCCTCTTGGATACGTTCATCAGCATTGCCTACAAAACGAAGGATACAGTTATTAATATCTTCTTTACCGCCAAAGTAGTCGTAAACTTTACCGTTAATATCCATCGACATGGCATTGATAGTTAAGTCCCTACGTCGAGCATCTTCTTTGAAAGACGTGGTAAACGCCACCTCTGCATGACGACCATCTGTAACAACATCTTGGCGTAACGTAGTTACTTCCCAAGCATTATCCTCGTTAACGATGGTAACAGTACCATACTTAACACCAGTAGGATGTACTGTGTAACCATAAACATTGTCAAAGATAGCAAACATTTCATCAGGCGTCGCTGTAGTAGCAAAGTCTAAATCATGTGCTTCTCTGCCTAAGATACTATCCCGCACGCAACCGCCGACCAAACGAATTTCGTGGTCGTTAGAATGGAAATGTTCCATTAATGCGTGTACGGCGGGGGCTTTGTTCATTTTAGACCCAATCGTCTGGGTTGGAGAAGTAGTTAATGACTTCTCGCATTGCTTTTGCTATCTTTTTGTTTTCCTTAGCACACTTTTTTTCAAAAGCGGTAGGATTATCCATTAATTTTACTGCCTCATAAGAGGCTTTGTGTCGTTCATAAAATTCTGTAATTCGTTCAACTATGAACGGATCAAGAAACTCAGTGTCTACTTCAGTAATAAGTTCAATAGTGTCCATATCTTTTATCCTTTCTATTTAAACATAATATCAGAGTTTAAGCCTTTGGGCAAGCGTAAACTACTTTTTAAATCCTAGATATACTAAATAAAGTAGCATACCAGGAAAGGCTAACATCAATAAAAGATAGGTTCTTTTATTAGCACTAGCACTATATTCGTATATATCACCATTGGATACAACAATGCTATAACATAACTCTGCAAATAGTAGACCAATACCTAAATATACAGCTAAAAGCATCATACAATCACCTTTATAATACGAGTAAATCCCTCTGCTTTAGTAGGGCTTTGATATCTTCCTGACATAGATTCTACTACTTCGGGAGGTATAATTTTATCACGTCTTTGTGCTATTCTACGTTTATGTTCTGGTATTGTGATATTAAAAGTAACTGCGATGATTTCATCGTAGTGTGAAAATAAAGTCAAAGTTTTAGCTCTAGATTTAATACTAACATTAGTGTTGTCCTGAACACAGTCCTCTTCGCTATTAGATAGTCTAATAGCTAAATCTTTAGCAGCTTTCAGGGCTTTGGAAGCATACCTATCAAAACTTTGGTTATAAGTAAGCCCTTCTAATTTAGCATACTGCTCAATGAAAGCATCATTACTAATTAAAGTTATGTTTGGTATATTATTCTTAATCCAAGTAGTTTTTCCAACACAAGGAATACCTACCATCATATAGAATTTACTCATTCTTTTAGTTCTGTACCTGTTAATGTTAATACAAAGTTTCTATTATCTAAAGATAGTGCAGTAATATTAGTTATCTTCATTTAAAGCCTCCATAAGCTCATAATATACTTCAGATGCATTCACGTAGTGAATAAAGATGCCACCTTCTTTCTCCCATGCTGGCTGAATCTTGGGTCTATCATCAATAAGAATATCCCCAGGACTACAATATGTAGGCTTATCTCTAGTCCAGCAAGTAATTACCGGAATATCCCATCCTAGATGCTCTCCACACCATTTCTTTTTCTGTCCTGAACAACTTTTATCCATAGAAAGTCCTGTTAGGATAGTAGGATTCATAGGCTTAACTAAATTCCATAACTCCATTCCTTGTGACATAGGCTTTAAATGGTAGTAAAACTCATCAGCTCTAGAAATAGCGGCCCACATCTTACTAGGATGTAGTTCCCAAGGATAGTTACCTGTAATGTCAAATACGCCTTTATCGAAGTTGGCTAATACCCCATCTAGGTCAAAAAATACGGTCATAGTTTCTCACTTTTCATAGTTGCTCGTCTGTGATATGGTGAGCATCTAAATCCTTAGTATCTCCACAAAACCCTGTTCCCCTTCTACCCAAGCAACTAACTCACCTTCGCGAACGGAAGCTATTTTATACACGTAAATTTGAGCATTCATAGTTTTGTCGTGATGGCCAGGGGCCGTCACTATAAATCCTGTTTTTTCGTCTCTGTTAGCCGCGCATACAATCCAAATTTTGGCATCAGCAGGTGGCTGCCATTCTTCTTCAGTCATTTTTACCTCCATAACCAAACAATAAGCACCGCAGCTTCGGGCCAATTCAGGCTTTCCATTATTAAAGCCATACTCCAGTTTTAGCAGGTTTGATGGCCCTACACCGACATCCGGCAGCGAACTGACCGGAGTACATACAAGCCTTATCACAGTTTTCTTGTGTATTATCAAACATAGCATACTTCTCACGAACTTCCATTAGGAGTTTACCTAACATATTTTCGCCAGTGCCAACAGGGCATTGGCCCCAGAACGTGTCGTTCCAAGTGTTGCCCTCAATAAGTTCTGCATCGCCAGTACTAAGAAGCATATCTTGTAAAGTACTATCCCTAAACTTGACTAATAGAATATCTCTCATAATATCTATCTTAACATCATTCCAATCATCACGACAGACAATTTTTTGTCCTAATCGCTTAGACTTACCAGCATTTAGACTCGTGAACAGATGTTCATTGCCCGGTGACTTGGCAGCCTGATAGGCAGCCTCAGAAGATTGGTATAGTCTACCTTTGTAGACTAAGGGATGCTCGTAGAAATTAGATAGAAAGTAGTATTGAAATCTAAAGTTACTGATTATTTTCATATTACTCACTTCGGTAAATCAATTATTTTAATAAGTTGTAGAGATTGAGTAGAAGTTACTCCTTCTTTTCCACACCAATGTTCCCAGTTACCTTTATGTAGGTATATTTCTCCCCATTTAGGTAACGTCTCGCTTTCCCCATAAAGAAAAGTCTTAAATAATCCTAGCTTACGTGTTCCTTCTGTAAGTTCGCTGGTTGCCAATTTCTTTTCCAATGTTGATCCGTCTGAACGTGATTTCTACGAACATACTTACATACCTTCATAGTAAATTCTTTGTCTTGTATAGCTCCGTCAGTTCTCATAACGAACCCTTCACTAATAGGTCCTAGTTTACTGCCTTTATCAATGGTAGATTCAAAGAAGTTAGTTATTTCATCTACGCTTTTGAAAATTCCTTTATGTACTACAGGAACGGTGCGAACTTCAAGCCTCTTAGCAAAATACTCAACTTGTTCCCATGACATAAATATAGTAGCATTTTTGACAGCAAAGAGCAAGTAAGTTTCGTCTTCTTTTACTGGGTTGTACTTAATAGAATGGATGCCATAGATATCTTCACCATAAAAAGAGTATGGAGTAAATTCACTGTCTAATGTTTTATATGCGTGATGCTTTTTAACCATACCAAACCAACCATCCGAAGCTGGGCTAGTAACTGATCGAGCGTATACTTGACCATCATGGAGAAGAGTATTCCCTCCATCAATCTTTTCCGTAATTACTACACGTTTCCCCACAAAAAAATCGGGATCAGCGTGGTAGCTATCATCCCGATGTACACTAGGCGACTTATGCCAGTGTGGGATAGATGGGTATTTTTCTACCATTTTATCCTGATTTCTTTAAATACCACTCAATAAACTCGTCTCGGTATTCTCCCACAATCATACGATCATAAATCGCTTGCTTGCTTTGCCAAAACCTAGGCTTAACTTGATTAAAAGAAGGAAGACTATTGTACCACTTTTGATGGTTGGCCCAATTATCGCCTTTTCTATAGTAACCATCTAAGCCACGATGAGAAAATTCTATAAGATAATCTATATATAAATCATAGTAAATGTCGATACACTTAAAAGACCTGTACATACAATAACCTATTACAGCAAATCCTGCACTCCAAAATACTATGTCCATTTTCTGCCTTTTATATAATCATTAAAAATTAATCCTCCTGTCTCAGTGGTGAAAGAGACGTTCTCCTGCCGTAGCAGAAAAGAAGGGAGGACTCCTTAGCCGGTATTTGATTTCGCAAACAAGCCAGAAACTGCGGTTATTAGATGTTTTCTCATCCCGAAGATAGTAAAATTGTATCGGTCAACTAGGGTACCGGGGCACCCATTCCATTACTTAAGTTGGTGAAGTAATAAACCAGCTACTTATAAGGGAAGTAACTCACCTCTCTAGCCGAGAAGGCCACTCACAATTACATAATAGCAAGTTTTGAAGCTTTTAGCAAGCTGTATATTAAAACTGTCGGACAGTGTAGTGCTTATCTTTCCATAAACTATATAGTAAGTAGTGTAATAGTTCTGGCTCGAATTGGTTTAAATAGTTCACAATCATGTTAAATACTCTCATACCAATCAGATAGCATAGGAAAGGTGTCAACAAAGGAAGTTTTTCTTATAATATCTAATTCTGAATTATATTTTTTGAACTCAATAGCTAAATCCTGATAATTTACACTATTCATAGAACCTATAATTGATTGCTCATATCTTTCCAAAAACGATTCTAATTGATTAGTAAAAATGTTTTTGTACAAAGTATGCACGTTACTTTTTTCAGTTTCTGTCAAAATCGAACAAGAAAGAAACTTAGGTTCTAAGCAGGGAGATATGGTAATATGTATACCAAACCTATGCCCAAATAACAGTAAGTAAGGAATAGAATATACGCTATAGATATTCAGTACGCAATTGATTTCTTTTATATAAGGATAGTACGCCTTAAAATTAGTAAGAAATCTATCAAAATTAAAACCTGTTCTTGAATACTCTGCTGCCTTACCAAATCCATCACAACTAGGAGTCAATTCCAGATTGGGAAACTGCTTAAAATAATCCGGTAAATATACTCCATCACAGTACAAAACACTAAGATTGGTAGAGTATGAAATAGGTAAGTCTTGTAATCCATTTTCTAGTAGAGCATCTAAAAGTTTTAAATTGTCTTTAGAAATTAGGGGTTCGCCGCCTGAAATATTTAGTCTATCCAGCTTAGAACATATCTCAATTAATTCATCTAAGTTAGAAGAATCAAATAGATTATACTCTGATAAATCCTCATAAATATATCTATAAAAATTATGTTTCTTTACTTCTGCACTCCAAGCAGTACTAAACTTAGGATTACACATCCTACATTTAAAATTACATTTATTAGTTAATCTGATATGGAGTTTTCTAATGTATGATTTAGGAAAAGCATAAGGCGAGCGGTGAGACTCGTTACCTAGTTCTTCTGCTCTCCAGCAAGTAAAACAGTCTTTAGGTTTATTGCCTTTTAATAGCTCGGCCTTCAAATTTTTGAGAGAATCTGAGTCTGCATAACCACTTAAAGGTGTTTTAAAAGTAGACATATTACTTTGTATAACACAACAAGGAGTAGCTATTCCAGTTTCTTCTATGTGTACCTCATCCCAAGGTCTACTACAGAAAGTTCCAGGAAGCTTTTCACTAAAATTTATCATTGTTTATTATACACTTCTCCTACGTAATTAGCAAGAGAAAAAGTGTAAGGGAGTTACCCCTTACACCTCAACAATTAATTGTGGGTCGAAACCTGTATCGGTCTCATGGTTAACATAACCTCGTGGGTTAAGAACGATACGAGTGTCATACACTTCTGCGTTAAAAGCAGCATGAATATGCCCATGAACCCAAAGGTCAGCCTGCTCAATAAGATCAGGAAGTTCTGATGCATAACCACCATTCATATGCTTATCATTCTTATACTCAGGATTGATTGTAGCAAAGGTGGGGCTATGATGAGTCATAACGACATTCTTATCAGTAGTAGTATTATTTAGGCCTTGAGTAAGAAAGTCAACCGCAATAGCATGCTCCTGAGCAGCATAACGGGTGGAAAACCTACGATACTCTTTTGCTTCATTAACAACTTTAATTAACTTAAAGTCATTCATACCACCGTTTACAACTTCATGAGTCATAGGATCGTCTTTGTTCATGTCAGTCCATAGGGTACTACCAAAGTAAGTAATACCATCAATAATAACTGAATCATTGATTAGAGTATGGAGCTGTCCTTGATACCCGCGCATACGAGCATCCTCATGTACCATATTTTGGAAGTCAGCGAAGCCACCTTGATACACAAGCTTATGATAGTTCTGACGATAGAACTCATGGTTGCCAGGAATATACAGAACGTGACGGTAGTCACGCAGACGGTCACTGAACCATGCGTATAGATGTGCACCGACCTGAATATCCCCTGCTAATAGGAGAATGTCAGCGTTATTTTCGTTTGTTGGAGCCCACTCATCACCTCTGTCAAACTCAAGGTGCAGGTCGCTCATAATGTGTAGTTTTGTCATTTGTTTCTTGCCGTTTCTATATCGCAATATTGTTGTCTATGTGATATCATAACTCATTATTTTTCTTTCATTAAAGCACAAGGAACATTAGTTCCTTTAGGCCAAGTTTTCTCTGGATTACCTCCAATTTTAATATCGGTTCCACAATATTTTATTTTTAATTCCTTACAGTTAAGGCAGTAATATTTATTCATAATAGTTTCAATTCTTTAGTTATAGTGTCAATTAGATCAATAGGTCCGGGTCCTACTGCTACGGCAGTATAGGTTGGAACACCATTAAATTCAGTAAATCCTGCGTCTTCAATTAAGCTACAAGGTAGTTCAGCATTTACTGCTTGTTTATAAATATCAAGTAGCTCTTCTTCTGAATCAACATAGACTGCAATTTTAGCAAATCTATCCATTAACCATCCTTCGATATAGGGATGAATTTTCAGTGCTGGGTCACAATTACCTTGGCCCATATTAACACTTTCTAGGATTGCCTTTAGAGAAGCATGAGCACCTTGTGCAATCATTTTACCCTTACGCATTTCTAGGTCTTTACGCAGTATAAGAACTTGTTTATATTCATATTTATTCATCTTCATATACCATTTCATGTAAAAATAAATCAGGATACTCAGTAGTTATTACTTCATATGCCTTATTAGTTGTTATATTATATAACTCTTTTCTTCTAGTATTAGTTATTCTATAAGGAGTTAATAATTTGTGTATAATTCTTTCCCAAGCAATCATATTTTCTAAATGCACAAATATATAATCCATTACAAAATCAGCGCCGCCTTGATTACGTCCTCTAAATAATGCGTCCAGATGTTTGGCTCTTCCTACTTTAGTTGGGCCTTTTGCAAGTATACCTGTATGAATATCTAATAAAGTATATCTGCCAATATATATAGAAAAAGAATTCTTAGCAAATCCCTTAGGAATCGTATTTTCTGTAATCATAGTATTTTCCATAAAAAAAGACTGAACTTAATTGTTCAGCCTTATTATAACAAGATATTAACCTATTAGCAACTAACTTTTAGTTTTGCCGTCTAGGTTAAAGTGTTTAATCAGTACATCCCAAACACTAAAAGTTTCCTCATAAGGTCTTAACAGGGGAGTTACCCTTTTCGTGTCACTTAGTTTTTTATCCAGGATTTAAGCTTCCTGAAGGGTACCCAATGAAGGAATCGAACCATCGTATTCTGTATGTAACACAGACGTTTTGCCATTAAACTAATCGGGTATTGGGTATATCAAACAAGTTGAGTGAGATACACGTTTATCAAATTCTTTTTTCGTAATCAATTCATTCCAACTATTATTAAAGTCTTGTCGATTCCATCCATCAGGATCGTACACTACTAAAGTTGGACAGTCTAGTAACCATTCTCTGCTACTCTTTTTTATCATCTTTAACCTGTTTAATATAATTTGGTGTAGCACTAAAGTCATTAATTAACCATGTACAGGCCCATTCAATGCCTTTAAACTCTATAACTTCAGTGTACATTGTACTGGTATTATAGTGTCTAATAACAGCAGCACTATCTTTAATAAGTGTCCAAATGTGTATCAACTGTTATAATCCTTAATTGGTGAGCCGGTGAGGAATCGAACCTCTCCCCTAGAGAATTGTTTTACAGACAACTTGCTGGAACCACCAACTTTCCCGACCCATATATTACTTTACTTTACCTATTAACTTCACCCAGAGTACTGATGGGCGACGTTCTAAATCTCTTACTAAATCCTGTGCATCTTGTTTATCCAAAACACGAGTATAAATCTCATCGCCGTTGGGGCGCTCTGCACTATCTAAAACTTCTTGACTTACTACTAAGTACATTTTTTATCCTAAAGTTGGCGGCCCCTACCAGACTCGAACTGATACTAGCAGGTTCAAAGCCTACTGTGCTAACCATTACACTAAGGAGCTATTAAAGTGGTTAAAATTTGGTTTCTCGTATGGGATTCGAACCCATATTTTCACCTTGAGAGGGTGGTGTCCTAGCCATTAGACGAACGAGACATAATTCGTGCCGGTTGCCCTCCGGCGCTACCTTTTCGTAGTAGCAGCTTTAAGTGGGATACGAATGTGAGTTTCGGGATTTCGGATACCCGCGAACCATATAATTAAACGTACCTCACATCACGCCGTTTAATCTGGAACTATAACCCCAATCTGCTATAGTCTCTGGTAAATGTACAGTATAGATTAGGACTATACGTTTTCTAGTATCTTTAGACTTATGAACCACAAGACTAGAATCTCTCGGTTCCGCATCGACATTCCTCGCGCAGGTACGCTGTACAAATTGGTCAAGCCGATGGGATTCGAACCCACATTGTCCTGATTGAAAGTCAAGGTTCCTAGTCCAGTTAGAAGACGGCTTGGTTTATTTTCTAGGTTTTCGTTTCTTAATCTTATGAATTCTAATCGTAGTATTCAAAGGTAAGATATTCGTTACTGGGAATGTTCCAGTGGCCCAACAAACGGGACAATCTGCAACTATAAATGGTTTAGTGGAGATAAAGTAAGCCTCCCGAGCCACCACAATATGAACATACACTCATTATATTCCCTTTTCCCTTTGTAAATTCTTCGCTACTTCGTACATCGCTATACTGGCGGCAGAACTTACGTTGAAGCTTCTTAAAATTCCATGTTGATGTATCATAACACAAGATGAAGTCTTAAGCAAACTTTTTTGTATTCCAAATCCTTCATTGCCAAAAACTAAACAAGGTTTAAAGTCGTAGCTCTTCCAGTCAATTTCGTCTAAAGGAAGTGCATCGTTTTCGGTATCAAAAAAGACCGGAGTGTATCCGTATTCATTCATTAAATTAGTGAATACGTCTACGTCAATTACTGTGTCGTCTTCAGAATCAAGTCCTGATACTCTTACTAAATCAATATAGTTATGAGCACCTACTGAAGAACGCTTATCATATTTTCTGCGCCCAACAAGAAAGAATCTTTCTGCTCCCATAAGTACAGCACTTCTAATCATTGTGCCTACGTTCAAGTCTCCTAAAATGTTAAGAGCGCATACCGCGTATGGGAGTTGAACTTTTTCTTGTTCAGCTTTTAATTCTTCTAATGTATGATACTTTAAATCTTCTCGTACATTAAAGTTATTACGACGATTCTCTTCTACTTTTTTTCGGTAATCAATCATTGTCTAATTTGTTAAATAAAGTTGTCTGCTCAGGTTAACCTGAGCAGACACTTTGACTACTTAGATTTTGTTGGTATGTCTGCAACAGTACGAATTGCGTTTGCTGCATTTAATGCAGCTTGTGATAGCTGCATAGACACTAACGAGGAGTCTGCACTAGCTGCTCGTTGTATCAAATTTTTAATATTGTCAATACTTCTATTCATTGGGTTCTATCTCCAATTAATTATGTTATTTCTTTGTATTGGTGAAACAACTAGACCAAATATTACTAATCCGTTAAAAAGGTTGTTGTTTAAGTTTAGATATAGGAATAACTAATATCTAATAACTTATTAATTTTTACTTTTTCTTAAAGCTTTTAGCTATGTCTCGTAAATTACCTTTTATATCAGGTAGAATAAATTTAATCTCCTTTAAAGATACTTGACGCTAGTTTATATTAAAGGCATAAACAGGGGAGCTACCCTTTTCACGTCACTTAGTTTTTTATCCAGGATTTAAGCTTCCTGAAAGCTCCCTAGGTAGGACTCGAACCTACAACCTCTTGATTAACAGTCAAGCGCCGCTACCAGTGCGACCTCTAAGGATTAAACTCTTTTAAATAGTCAAATACATCTTGTTCTGATGCAAATTCTTTAGTACCTTTACGAGATACTATATGATAACAACTATCATTATATTTCCGTACTAATCCGAATCCTATAAATCTACCGTTTCCATTTACTCTTGCGTTCCATCTAGTCTTTTTTCTATAGGGAACTTTATACTCATGTGCGATACCTAAGATATCCCCACATTTACTATAAAACTCTTTACTCAAATTTTTCCTTTATTTTCTATGTTTAGCTGCCCACTAAGAGCCGTTACGTAGTCGTAATCAATGTAATCTTTTGCCACTATTTATTCCTTAAATTGGTCCTCCGAGTAGAATTCGAATCTACATTTTTCGGTTATCGGCCGAATGTTCTACCATTGAACTATCAGAGAGTTATTTCTTATTCTCTTAATATAAAGCATTTTTAGCCTTATAGCAAGAACTAATCCATTCTAAATTGGCGAACTCGAAGGGATTCAAACCCTCAGCCTTCCGGGAGACAACCGGATGCTCTAGTCAGTTGAGCTACGAGTCCAATTATAATTTGGGGTGAGTGACGGGAATCGAACCCGCTAGTCAACTGTGTCACAGACAGCGCCCTCAGCCGTTTGGGTTCACTCAACATTAAATTCTGACTGGTTTACTCTGAAGTCCAGCAAAGTCACACCCGAGTTCAAACCACGGTAGGATGTTTACGCGGCCCGATGTTATACTTTTCTTTTACTTAAAATATCAATAATCTCATCAAAGTGGATGGGGGCATAGTCTGTATGCTCACAAGAGATATTTAAATAACGAGGATCATCTACACAAGGTCCGTGCATATGTCCGTGAACATTCCACTTAACGCCAAACTCTAAAGAGTCTGGATGAACTGGATAATGACTAAAAATAATATTACCTAAGTTTTTAGCCCTTAGAACTCGAACACCATGAATTTGCTCGAAGTATTGCATATAATCCTCTGTAGAACAAATATCGTGATTACCTCTTACTAATCTTTTCTTTCCATTAAGCAGAGGCATAAATCTATGCAAATCTGCTTTTTTCATAACAACATCACCAAGGTGATTGATTTTATCGTGAGGCTGAACTCGATCATTCCATCGCTCAACCATTACTGCATTCATCTCCTCTACATCGTCCCAAGGACGGAGAGGTTGTCCTTTGTGCTCGAATTTACAGATGTTTGCATGGTTAAAATGGGTATCTGAAACGAACCATATATCTTTACTCATTATTCTATCCTATCTTTTATTGGCAATCACGGTGGGACTCGCACCCACGGCTATCCGGTTTGGAATCGGTAGCACCCCTACGGGCTCGTGAAACTCTGGGACTAATTATTAAGTCCGCTTAATCTAACAAATGCTTATCTAAGTCTGTATCTTCTTCACATAGATTTTCTATCCTATTTTCTTCTTTCCTGGTTAATCCAATAAAAAAAGCGCCTCACTTTTGGTGGGCGCCTAACAATCATAGCAACGTAGTTGCTTGAAAGCTTGCGCTTACAAAATAATATCTTCCCAATTATGCTGATAGTTTACGACGATGTTCATTTTAATTCTTTACCTTTTGCATTACATATACTTCTTGCATCACTATCGAGTGCAAGAGTAAAATCTTTTTTTAATTGTTCTTTTTCAGAAGGGTCCGTGCAAGCAGCTAATTTCGATGCCGCTATTTCTAACTCTCTTCTGTAAGTTTCTATAGTCATTATAGCTAATCCAAAACTGTTTAGCAATCCAAAAATTCTTATAAATAAATAATAGCGTGAGATTACCGCTTTTAAATAACTAGCCTTTGAACCGTACCGCTTCACTTGCGATGAGCGTTAATTCGTTATCCACTAGGATCAGTTGCGCTGATTTCCTAGTATCTAGTCAAAGCCGCCTTGTTTTAATTGGTGGCGTGTCCAATATCATACTTAGTTAATCTGCAATTTCTACACCACCTGCCTTGCGAGCAATTCACCTCCGCTAAGAGATTATGACATTTTAACTACAAACCTTATTCACCTTGCGAGTTTCAAAGGACCGGATTACTTTCGCTCCGGTATTAGGCTTCTTTCTATAAAGACTAAGTATTGGGACAGTCTTTGCTATTTTATCAAAATAATAGGAATCGAACCTATAACTTTTGTTACTGAAAACAAACGCTCTGCCGTTGAGCTATATTATATAACCTATGTAGATGTGCTGTCCCTGTTGTTTCATACCTTGTTAGATACAAAATGCAACACACCCAGTACTTTTCACCTTGCGAGCTAGTAAGCGATTTTATAAGACCTTGTCCTCCTAAGAGACCAATTCCTTAATGAACTAAGCACCGCCCGACCACGCTAATGATACTGACTAAGTGCCCTACCCGTTAACTTCAGCTATGAAACTTATATCTCTCAGCGAGTACCTCTGAAATGTAAGTCTTTACAGCCTATCCTTTTCCGACTACCTAAAACGTCGCCGCTTAGATAGAGTTCCAGGTTTGCTTAAATTGCAACTACTTTAGTAATCGCGGGAGTGTATAGGAACAACATCCCTCTCGTCTTCGTTACCAAAGACTAGTGCGTCAAGCCGCTTTATTTCTTCCACTAATACTTCTAATCTAATAGAACTATTAGACGTTTTTATAGAATTCTCATCAAAAAATAAAAATTCACAATTTGCACAGTGTCCTATTATATCCGAAAATTATCCATTTAGCAAATACAATCTTGATTTTCTTTGGGCTGTTCGAGAATCTTATTTAAGATTTTATGAGAAACATTCAACACCCTCAATGTCTCTCCTCGATTTCTTTAATTATTATATCTGAAATTTCAGTTATAAGCAAGTTAAAAGTTATTTTTTGTTACTGTCAGTTCTAATAAACTTTGGTCATATACTTCTAACCATTGTTCAATACCCTCAATATAAGTAGCAGGGTTATCCATGAGATTTTTAGATTCTCTATGGGCTATATGTTCAGCTCTTTTGGCTGGATTAGAAGTGGTATGTAAGGGCATAATAACTTCCTTTGTTTGTTGGAGCCTTGACGAGGAATCAAACCCCGACCTTCTCATTACGAAAGAGACATGCTAATCGTTGACACTACCAAGGCTGTAATTGGGCCGAAGGCGGCCTCCACCACTTGTTTTCTTCCTAAACAAGAAACTTGCGGCAATAGCCCAACAACGTAGTTGAGTATTGTTCCGACGCACCATTCATTTTTGATAGAAATGAAAAACTATCGGAGGTGTGAACTAAATCACTCGCCAAACCACTTACTTTTTAAAGAAGTAAGAAACTTATTAGAGGAGTTTGCTGCTCTAATTTTGGTGGAAGATATGAGAATCAAACTCATCAGGCCAGAACATTGCAAAAGTTCTCCGGGTAACTCAGCGCCATCCCCCATTTGTTTTCTTAATGTTTAATAATTATATTCGATTTTTAAGAATTTAGCAAACAAAAAAGAAAAGTAAGTAGAGGGATTGCTCCCCCTACTTTTAGAACCGATCTAGAGTCTTAACCTTCGTTAATTTTTGAAGGCCTGCATTTGCTCGTTCTCGTACTTCTGCAAGACTGTACGTCTTAAGTACCTTACCATTACGATACACAGGTTCTAGTACATTATAAGAAGCATATTGTAAGTGTTCTAGTCGTAGCGTTTGGTATTCGCAACTTCCTACACCACAAGACTCTCGTAGAGCAAGAACTCCTCGCTTAGATGCCTTATCTGGTTGACCTACTGGTTGCTTCCAAACATCCTGCCACTTACCATCAATTTTAATAGCGCTTGCTTTCATAGCCCACTTAAGCGTATCTCGGTCAACTTGCTGTAGGAGTCCGCCACCCATACCAAAGGCAATATTATCCGTGCTATATCCAGCTGCTTCTACGTTTTCTAGAATAATTTGAAGCGACTTATGGTTAATACCGTCACCTTGAATTACTCTAACAGCAGGATTAAGAACCTTGAAGCCCTTGCTATTGACCGTGTAGCCAAACTTATCTGCTAGGATTTCAATAACTTCTACAGGAACCGTTAGCGGATCACCAGAGTCTGGTCGTACAACTAACGTTGCTCCACTTTCTAATACTTGTGCTTTGAGTTCCGTACCCCAAACAATAGATGCCTTGTAAATATCATAGGAATCACTTACGCAAGCTACCATAGCACCGGGCTTAGCAAACTGCTTAAGCATGTTCTTGAAGGCGTCGATCTCTTGATCTGGGCCACCCCAACTCGTAATCGTGCTATGCTCACTGGCAGGAATTGAAAATCCAGCCATTGATTCTGCATAATACTTACGAGCGTACATTACACCTTCTACCGTATCCGTACCCATAAAGTTCACAAGATGGGCAACACCGCCGATACCGGCAGATTCTCTGCTCGATACACCGCGTGAACCAAAATCATGTAGTTTAAATGCGATCTGACCGTCAGGGTCGTCACTCGTACGCTTAAGGGATTCGTAGATGTACTTCTTGCACATAAAGGAATTAGTAGCTACAGTCGTAGGATACCATACTGCACGAAGAAGCATCGTCTCAATGTAACTCGTAAGCCAGAAGCACTTAGGATCGGTATTAACTACCTGAACAAGTACGTTACTGACAGGAACGACAGTTCCTTCGGGCACAGCCTGAATTTCTACAGGAAGATAACCGTTATAGGTATCGAGAATATAGAGCCACCCTTCTTTATTAAAAGGTTCTCCATGAGATGCGAAAACTTCTTCCGCTTCTTCAATATCTTCCATCGTAATCGGGTCCGAAAGATACTCAATTAGTGCCATTTGGAGACCAAAGAATACTGTCTGGTCCCATTCACCGCCCCGTGATTCGATGTATGAGTTAACGTACTCACTGTTTGGGGGATATTGTAGAAACTGACTGGCTTTGTAGGAATCTACATCTAAAATAATATTTTCACGCATTTTGCAAAGCTCCTTTGCTTAGTTGATTTATTAACCGTCTATCAGTTAATATGTTTATATTACAGCAATTTTAGGCTGCTGTCAACTATAATTCGTTATTAACTGCATCATTTACGACGAAGTTGCTTTCCATAAAATGGGCTATCTTTAATATCTGTTTCTACACCGCAAGCACCGCAAGCAAACGTAACATAGTAATCTGTATCACCAGCGTAGTCACTTCTACTAGTTTGGTATAAGTCACCTTTTTCTACTAGTAGGGTAGCACCGCAACCGCCATTTTTATTTCCTGCACCTGTACATTTATACTCACTAGCCCAACCTGTTTGCTTTCGGCCTTCTTTAATTACTTGCATTGATAGACTCCCTAACAGTCTTTAATGATGCTTCTAGAGATGCTTCTTCTCTAAGGAGTTTTGCACGCCTGATTACGCTAGCATCATTTACGACCTTAATAGTAATTTTTTCAATCTTACCTCCGGCGCCATAAGAAAACCAGTTAGGTAAAGTAGAAACATGAGCATAAATATTTTCATAGGTTCCTGAAAAATAACCTAATAGAGGACCGCGAGTATCTCCGCCTTCTCCGTGTTCTTCGTGTACGCACCAAGTACCTGTTTCATTATAGTCATACTTATGATTATAATTGTTCATTAGATACCTCCCGTCATATTTTGAATAATTGCATAATGATCTTCAAACATCATCATTGGGTCAACATCTGCAATAGGAACCCACTTAGCCTTGGAAGCATCATCTGCACCCTTAACTTTAGGAAGTTCTTCTCTAGCAGGCAATTCAATTAGAAATGCATGAGTAATAACTCGACCACGAGAAGACCTGTTGGGGCCGTCAAATACTCGATCAAACTTATGATTAATATTACCCCTAAGAACAGGATCAGGAACCTTAAGAAGAGTCTCTTCGCGTAGTTCTCTAATCATCGCGTCTTCAATGTATTCCTCTTGGTTAACATACCCACCAGGAAGTGCCCACAGACCCTTACCAGGAGCACTACGTCGCTTAATAAGAAGAATATGCCCTGAC
>Ga0222634_1000277_pt1 | contig 28328 bp, 45 predicted proteins | sample AntAcemetageno50_FD_179807 | JGI IMG/M metagenome (GOLD analysis project Ga0222634, IMG submission 179807) | Saline water microbial communities from Ace Lake, Antarctica - #50 | ecosystem: Environmental > Aquatic > Non-marine Saline and Alkaline > Saline | place: Antarctica: Ace Lake | collected... | reverse complement strand
TTCGGTGCTGGCGCTTCTGGTGTCGGTGCTGGCGCTTCTGGTGTCGGTGCAGCAGGTTCCATATTCGCTTCATCTGCCAATGGGAACGTGACTTCTTGGACATGTCCACAAAGCTGCACAATTGAATGTTGCACGAAACCCCGAATCACCATGGCAAATTGGTTTAGGGGCTGATTGACGAGCCACTCAAGCCCACTCTGCACCGCAGGGTTGAGGTTAGTCCAGAATGGCAGCTTGCGCAGAGCCACCGTCAGTTCTCGTCCCATGTTCGACACATATTTGTCGAACGGGTCAAATATGGGGTTGACCTGCTGCGCGATTTTCTTTGTTGATTTGTCGGTTTGCAGCACGATGCAGACGGACGACAGCATGTACGGCAGCTTTTTCCAGATGTTTCCGTCCATCATAACCTTCAGCGCCATGTACAGCCTGTCAACTCCCAACTTCTTTGCGTAATCGCTTTGCATAATCAAGCCCATCCTCCCGTACTGTGGGATGGCAGGAAGCTCGCCAGTGGCGGAAAGGTGTTTGAGCACGCCGTCGGTCAGCTTCGACAGGGCGACAGAAATCGCAAATGACAACGTCATCATTCTAAAGTCTGTCCTGGACTTGAACTCTGAGATGGCTGCGTACAGCTGGAAGAACTGCGCGACGACTGACGCGAACGTGATTTCGTCATGCTCCCGTGGGTCTGCGGGAGATAGGTTGATGCGCCCAAGGTCTGGTCGAACGTGCTTTTCCCACCTGGCTCGCGCCTTGGAAAAGGAAATTGCCGACGCAGGGTAATCATCCATCGACCGAAAGAATTGAATTGCGGCCCGCGTCATGTTGGACAGCTCCTTGACCACTTTGAGAAACACTCTCGATACGACCTGGGTGGTTTTAGAGTCAATGTTAACCCCGAGGCTGGATACCCTATCTACCAGGTCGTTGAAGTCGTTGTGAGCCATCTTGAGATCTTCCATCACCCGTGCCATTTCTTTCCTGGCGTTTGCGTCCGAATTGACCATTCCAAAGGTCAAGTCGCGCATCAACAAGTCGATTTTCTTTGGCGTGGATGCTTCGGTCGCCATCGAGATCTCGTACTCTGCGTATGCGGAAAACGTCTGTGCGACTTGCGAGGGCGACATGCACCACTGCATTTCCTTCGAGTTCTCGACGTGGCACATCGTGGCCGACTTTTCGGTCAGAGCCTTGATGACAGCCCCAGGCACGGCACCTGCCATGGAACCGTATTGCATACCATACCCTGCACCAATCCCACTCACTGCCCAGCTGATGGCTTGCGCCCCGAGCTGCCTGTACTCTCCCAGAAACGCAAGGACGTCCTTCCCATTTCCGATGATCTTGACTGCATGTTTTACGAGTTGAAGAAACCGTGGGCCGACGTACGCTGCTAGCATGGAACCCACAGCAAGGTAACCAACGCCTCCAACCACGTTGCCCAGGGTCCAGTACTGGCCCATACTTTGAGGGCGGTACGCGCACTCGTCGATGCACGGCTGCTTGGGGTTCGTGGAGATGCCTCTGGCTTCGAGCAGGACAAGGGGTGGCACGCAGTAATTCCAGTCGAACGTCATCCCATACCAAGTTGTGTAGGGCTTTACTTTGCACCACGCCGCTCCATGGTCGTTATCCTTGGGGAAGCAGGGGGTGATGCATTGGTGCGAATATCCGATGCCCCTCATGCTTGCGAATTTGTCCATCACGAGTTCCACTGCTTCCGCCTGGTCAATTCTCTTGCGCTATACCTTTCGACTGGAAGAATCCCGCACATCGATGGCGTTGAGCATGTTTTGGATCGGGTCTGAAGACGGTCGAGACAACTGACCAGCGTCGGGAAGCTCCTCCACATCAAAGGCAAGACTGTCGGTACCATCAATCCCAGCAAACTCTTCGTCGTCGATGAATTCCTCATCCTCGTTCTCTCGCCTCCCATGATCGGGGGCAAGCTGTCCATCAAGAAAATCGCAGAGTTCGTCAATTTTCTTCATGCTGGAGCGTTTCATCCCCATCCGCGTTGCAGCTTTGGCGAGATTGTGCTTGAGGTATCGGTCGCGCACGCCAACTTTTGTCGTGCATTGCCTGGGGTTGTAATGATCCAAGATTTCATCGACAAGTGCTTCTTTGTGCTCTCGCACCCGAGGGCGATGTTTTCTGCCTCTCCTCTGGTATTCCGTGAGTTCTTCGCGGCTGGTTTCGTGGTCATCATCAGCACCATATTCATAGGGAAAAGGACTTTCCAATGTCACCGCAGTGTGGTCTTCCATCAAGATGGTCCTCGCGCTTTTTGTTGGACAGTGACTGTCCAAAACAGATTCCCGTAAATGTGTCTCCTTCGTCTTCGCTCACAATAATCCACCCAATGGCTTCATCATTTTCATCATTTTTCTCTCTCGAGACGAACGTGTGGTGCGGGAAAAGCTCGTGGATGTGTCCCGTGCCTGCAATCTGGCACACTAGGATGGCTTCGCAATGTTCGCGCTTGGTGTCCAGTTCGCTACTGGAAAAGCCCCCCGCCTTGGAAGGGAACGCAGAGTCCCACAGCAACTCCCCGAGCCCATCTGTCGTTGGTAACAGTTCTGCGACAACGGGACCAACCATGCAAAGGACACGAACCATCACGGGTTCTGCATCTTCGTCTCCCTCGAGCGTCTCGCGCAGCCAGCTTGGTTCCCCAGAGGATGCGGCGAGCACTCGCACTGTGCCATCGCGGAGAAGCTCCAAGGAGCGCATCGAGCGGAGGTCGGGGTCTGGATGTTCTTCCAAGCTGATGCGCGCAACTGCATTCGGAGATGCATTGTCTGGAAGAGAAATGAGAGCTTCGTCAGAGGCTCCGATAGCGAGTCTTCTGCACAACCGCGTGTTTTCTTTGATCTGTGTCGCCTCTTCTTCACATGTCCGTTCCGTCCGTTCTTCCATTCTCGTTTGTTTTTTGTTGTGCCAAATTGAACATTTTTGCTTCGACTGCTCCGACAAAGAACCTAACCTTGATCCATGGCAACATTGCAACGGATTCTCGCTGATCGCGATGTGAGGTGCACATTTGATCGAGGCACTGGATACCGATACCCACACGACCCGCAGTGGACACGCGCCAAGGACGTCAGAGACACCCCGTACAAGTCGTACGATTGTATTGTGGTCTCCGACCCCAATCCAGGTTCACCCGAGACGCGCCCCCTCGATGCGTGGCTGACTGAGTTTGACAGGCGATGTCAGGCGGATGTTGGAAACTCGAATCGGTTTCGAAGAGACCCAGCCTTCACGCGGCGGGCGCGGGACCTTCTCGCTCACGGGTACAACCCCAGCGACTGCGTCGATGTAGGAGAGACGGAACAAGCGAGCCCTGAGATTGTTGTCGTGGAACCTGGGCAGAGCGCAGTCGAGGTCTCTCCGTTCGATTCCGAGTTTATCGACGAGGACTTGTTCGCGGAAGAGCCCCTTGTCGATGAGGACGAGGAAGACGAAGACGAAGACGAAGACGAAGAATAGCCCCTGTTTGCAGACGATCCTCTGGCCCAAGACGACATGCTCCTCGTGAACTACCCAGAAAGCGTATCACCCATTACGCCGTTGTCACCATCGTCGACATTGCCAGTCGACTGGGCAGGAGACGAGATAGTGGTGTCTCCCACACTGTTCGATGGACTCGAGGTCACAGACCCGTCACCGCAAAAACGCAGGGTCACCCGACACCCCATGGACGTGGCGGTAGATCTCCCAACCATGTTTCCTGCGCCCACCGATAACGGCCTGCAGAACTTTCTGTTCGATTATTTCAATGGCAGACTCACGAACCTGTCTGCTCACGACTGGAGCCCATGGTTGAGTCTCGCCGAGGACCCTGCTGACAGGGAGAGTCATTGCGTCAGCGGTCCAAAGCCTGAAACGGACGAGCCCCGCTACATGAATGCGCAGCAGGCAACCGTGTGGAACATCATGCGGTCTTGGCAGCGAACGATTGCAGAGTCGAGGGGTGACCCCAAGGCAGCTCCCAAAGGATTTTTGGCTTGGCACCAAGTTGGCTCGGGCAAGACATGCCTGATCGCCGCGACGATCTTGGCCTTTCTCAACGCCGACAACCCTGCGAAGGGGGGAGGAGAGAAGCGACCTATCTATATCGTCACATCAACCGAGAACCAGAAGAATTTGTTGCAGAAGGACTCGCGGGGGATTAGTCGCCTGGAGGCGTGCATGCGAGACCTCATGCCAGACATCGCCGAGGTGGCATTTGCCCAATCGAATGGCAAGTTCTCGTACAGCAACATAAATCACCGCTTCTAGGTCTTGTCATTCACGACAGCTGCCAACCGTATTGGCCTGGGGAGCTTCCCTACGAAGCCAGTCTTTAAGAAGAACTTCGAGAACGCGGTCCTGCTCATGGACGAGGTGCAAGGCATCTTCGAGCCTCTGCCTTAGTTTCGCAAGCAGGCGGAGGGGCTGCGGAGGTGGCTGAAGCGCTCGACGAACACCACCATATTGATGCTCACCGCAACGCCTGGCAAGAGCGTCAAGGAGCTGTTTGAGCTGCTTGGGACCCTCAAGAGGCCTGGAGAGCCGACCTTTGACGAGGCCGAGATCATGGGACCCGACGGGAGCGTGAGGAGGCGCGCCTTTGCCGAACGGGCCCGAGGCATCGTTAGTTTCTACGACAATTCTGGGAACGAGGCAGACTTCCCCAATCTCCGCCACAGGGTTATCCTCAGTCCTATGCTTCCGAAGCAGCAAATGACATACATTGAGAAGGAGCAGATTGACAGCGACGCCAAGGCGTTTTCCGATACGGCATGGAGCAAGCTCAAGGACAAGGAAAAGTTTGCGCGCCGCTCCAGGGCGTACGCCAACATGATGTTTCCCAGGTCTCGTGGGTTTGCGGCAGCCATGGAGCAGCTCGAGTCCATGGCGAGCTATTCCGCCAAGCTCGCGCAGCTTTCCAGCCTGCTGATGGGAGAAGCCAGGGGAACGAAGTCGTACGTTTACTCGGCGTTTGGGCAGCAGGGAGCGATCCAGATCGGTCAGGCGCTCGAAGCCCTGGGATGGGCCGATGTGACACAAAACCCATTTGCAGACCCTCTGCCAGGGGAGGACGGGATGCGATTCATGAGCACCGCGCGCTGGGCCTCGGATGCCACGGCGCTGCAGAAGGCAGCCTACGCCAAGAGCATCAACGAGTTCAACCGCGAGGATAATGACGACGGCAGTCGCATCGCGCTGCTGATCGCCAACAAGCGGTACAACGAAGGACTCGACCTCAAGGCTGTGCGCCGAGTGATATTTTTCGAGGCGCAGATCTCCATGATGAAAGAGTTGCAGGGGATTGGAAGGGCGCGCCGATTCTGTTCGCACGCTCGGCTTCCCCCACAGGACCGAACGGTCGAGGTCATTCACATGTTCTCCGCCTTTGATCCGAAGACATCAAACGAGATTTCCGTCGCGGACCAGCTCGCGGAGGCCACGGGAAAGGCGCAGGAACTGGACCGCCAAGCCAAAGAGCTCCGCGAGCAGGCGCTTGCGGTCAGGAAGGAGGCGCTCAGAGGTGGAGGCATCGTATCGAACATGCTGGGCTTCCTTTTCGGCCCGCCCAAGGTCGAGGACGAGGACGCTTCGGAATAGCTTGAAGCCACGGTCGCGGATGGAAAGGTTATCTTTGACGATCAGCGCCATGCCCGAATGGAAGAAGTCATGCTGGAGGATGGAGACCGCGCCATGCTGCTCTTGTAGAAGGCCCAGCAAAGGTTGCGAGAAAGCGCGCAAAACTTGATGCAGGTCGATGACCAGCTTGACAGAGAGGACCAGCATGAGGAGATGCTCCTGAGCGAGTAGGCGCTCGAAAAGGCGGCCAAAAAGGAGGTACGCTTCTACGAGGGTCCCACGGCTCGCATTAACTCCCCAAAGCGGCGGACCGAAAAGGTGGAGCGGAGCAAGGCCCGCAGGGATGAGGCGAGGGAAGCGATCCTTGAGATCTCAGAGCGCGCAGCAGCTCTGGCACGGTCTCTTGCTAATCAGCAACAGAAAGTAAGAGAACTCAAGAAGAAGGCGAAGAAGTTGGGAGCCGCCGCCTCGAGCTCTTCAGCGGGGGGTCTGGCAGGCAGGACAGTGGACGAGTTCGTATTCGACATGGCGAGGAGGCAGTACGAGCCAGTGCGCCTGCTCATGGAGACGCTTCGCGCCGTCGCGGTGGATTGCAAGGTGTTTGAAGACATGCACAACAAGCTGGGCATTCCAGTCGTGTGTGAATCGATTTAAACAGACAGTATTAGTATTTCATTTATTCATTTTCCAATTCCTTTCTGGAACGCTTGCGTCCCTTGCCTGCTCCACGCTTGGATTTCGTGGTGTACACTTTGCTCCCCTCCTGCGGCTTGGGGGGCGCCTTGATGCTCTTTAGTCTCCTCCTGCCTCCCGACAGCTCAGCCTTCGCAGCTTCTTCCTTGGCCTTCTGCTGGCTGATGCGCATCGCCATGATCTCCGCTTCCCTCTCGGGCGTCATGGGATCGAACTTGTTTTCGCGCACGAACTCGATGTCGGGACTTAACTTGTGCAAAGGGATGTATTCCCATCCGAGTCGAGCCCAAATGACCTTGCGCAACTCTTCCTTCTCGGCCAGAGTGCCAGGCTTGGGCAGCTAGAATTGCTCCATGAACTCGTCGTACCCAAGGAGCTGCAAGACGGCTATGATGAAGTAGTGGTAGCCGCCCCACAAATTCTGCCTCGATGTGCCCATTTCGCGGTACACGGGAGTCGCGACACGGAGCAGGAGCACAATCTTTTCTTCCAGCGCGGCAGGCATGCGGCGAGGCAGAAGGCCAGTCAAACAGGACGCGATCATGGCGCAATCTTCGTAGGTGTCTTCCTTCGTTGTCTTGGTTTCTTTCTTGGGGGCGCGAATCATCAAGCTGTTGATGGACCGCAAGGCCACGATGGCGCCAGAACTCAGTCGTGCCTGCGCGTCTTCAAACGACTTGAATTCGCCGTTCACCTCAAAATCCTGTTGGATCTCTTTGAAGTACTCCTCGAGACCCGTCTGCTTTTTGTCGAACATGAAGTTGACGATGCGCTGCAGAACGGATTCGCGGGGCACTCGGGACTGCTTCGCCTGCGCGAGTGTGAGCTTGGTGCGCAGAGACGCTTCCGTCTGCGACCCGCTCGATCCCTTGCTGGCACCCCCGCTCGAGCGGTGCGCGTATGTGGAGATGCCCTCACCAATGGGAGCTTGGGGCGGGATGTTCTGCACGAGCCTGCAGCTGGGACACCCAAGGGTTGCACCCTCGACTAACACCCTCATGGGTTTGCCACATTGAAAGCAGATGCCATCGGGAATGACAAATGTGGGAGGCGCCTCTCCGCAAACCTCCGTCAAGAAACGATCAGTTACTTGCTGTTGCCTGTCGATCTGAGTGATGGGATTCAAACTTCGGACCGCCTCGTTTCGGGTCTTGCTCTTCTTCCCAGTTGGCATGACGCGATGGGTCGTGGTGTGAATGACGCGTTCCTGTGAGCTTCGGATCATCGACCCCATATTCCCATCCTGCACCTTGTAGAACTCTTCCAAAAAGTGCTCTGCCTTTTTGTCGAGCTCTTTGACTCGCTGTCCGCTCTCAATCTCCTTGATCTCCTTGCGCAGGGCATCAGCACGAATATTGAGGCTGCGTATCAGTGGCACAGTTTGATGCGGTTTGTTGCGCAGCAAGCACAAGTCAACCAAGATCTTCCGAAGTTCTTTCTTTTGTTTGGCGCACGAGGTTTCCGCCATGGTTGCACGTTTTTCCGCAATTAGATCCTCCAGACTCTTGGCATGGTGCACCGAAGCAAATCGTTTGGCGCGCGGTCGAGTTTTCTTTGCTACCTTGGTGCGGCGCTTGGGTGCGCGACGCGCCTTTGCATTGGTCGGTGATGTTTTGCTTCCTGCATCGCGAGGGGAATTGTCTCGCTTTCGCTTCGTGCCTATTCTTCGAGTTGAAGGTGACTTGCGATCAAAATTGAAGAGGTTCGCAGACTCCTCCATGATGTTTGTGCTATTTGGTGCAAGAAAAAGAGAGTGAAAACGCTACTGTCTATTTGCAATCGTGTCTCATGCCGCGTGACACGCAAATCAACATTCTTTGTCATCCTCCATCTCTTTGGACCCGCCTCCTGATGCGCCTTCGCTGCTGCTGCTGCTGCTGCTGCTGCTGCTGGCGGCACCCTCTTCGGCTTCGGCAGCATCGTGACCCTGTGTCGACGCCACACTTGCCGCAAACACCGCCTTTCGCAGTTCTGGAGCACGCATGAGAACCAGAAGAACAGATTGGCGCACATGCAACTTCCCGAGCTCGTTGACTCCCAGGCCCAAGCTCTCGAGCTCTTCCGCAGTCACGCCCTCGTTTGCCTGCATCATCTTTTGCATCCTGCTGAGCCTGGCCGCGATACCAGACACGCGCTTTGTGAAACGAAACAAGAAGTGAGACACAACAAAGCGAGCGGCTGGGCAGAGGCGAGCGGATGGATCCAACGTTGCCCAATCGTCATCTTTGAGTTGCAGCTGCTCGAAATTTTCGATACGCTCCTCTTTCTTTTCCCCAGCCTTATCCTCAGATGATGGTGCACTTGCTGATGCCATTGCACGTGAGTAAAGTGAATAGTGAGCCAACCTCGAAAAATCCAAGTGCGCAAGAATGTTCTTGGTGTTGCTCAGGTAGTCGTCACACGAGTTAAGTTTTTGGAACTTGCATCTAGCTTCTCTCTTTGGCTTGCTGCAATTGGTAGGTAGCTATCGTTTCTTGTTTGACGGCGTTGGCCAACTCGTGCTTTGCCCACTCAATACGCATCCACTTGATTCCATAGTACAGCAAGACGGCGCCAACAATTCCAAGAATGATTTTCCACAAATTCGCTTTCAACCAGCACCACGCATGCTTAAATCCACAGAAAAAATTCTTGATCTTTTTGAATGTTTGTCCCATCCTTCTTTGTATACATGTCAATCACCCAAGAGCGCGCGGCTTCTCAAATACCTGTTCGACTTCTTCAAAGGGTGCCTCCATGCTAGTCCCCGTGAAACGCAGGAACTCAACATCGGGTGCGATGCCCTTCATCATCTGCACATAGACATGGTCGACGCGGCACGGCTTCCCCTTCAAGTTCATCACGCAAATAACCTGCTCTCCCGCGTTCACGACCTGCATCGAAAGCGGTTTTTCCAGACTCTCGCTTTCAACCACGTTCATGTGTGCCACGATCACGTCTTCGCCACTGTCGTCCGTTTCCGTCTCCATGGTTACCCCCAAGAAGGGCTCCTGCGCGAAGGTCAGCGGCTTGCGAAAGTTCCCAGCGTCATCTTTGCGGTACCCCGCAGGCAAGCTCTTCTCGCACATTTTGATCGAAACAGGGTCGCAGATGAGCCACTCCACCTTGACGTACTCGTCTGTCTTGTCCGCTTTGGAGTTGAAGGTGTACGTAACACAATCGAGATCGTTAGTGGTCAGTACAAAGAAGAGCATGTTTTCACCTCCCCCGCGCAAGCATTGCTCGTGCACAGAAGCAAGGCGCTCCTTTTCGAGCTTGGGATCTTCCCAAAAGGGGTTGGCAGATGCCTCAGCGCGCGCGTCTTTCAAAGCAGATGCAACCTGCTCCATCGTTACAATGTTTGTTGTAAAGAAGTTTGGTTCGAGTTAAGAGTTGAGTGTGCGGCACGGGAACAACGCATCCGCGCGCAGCAATGTTTCTTTGCCCCACTCTTGAAACAAACCTTGATGCTGTGGATTATCGGTGGTGTAGTTGTTGGCGCTGGAGGCTTGGCGTGGTGGGGAATTCGTGCCGCCACGAAAAAACAACCACAAGCAGACATGGAAGAGCAAGAGGTTCGGCTTGATACTCCTTTGGAAGAAGGAGACGCTGATCCACCGTGCCTCGCCCAAGAGGCCAAAAAGGTGGAACCGCTCGAATTCGAGGCCATGATCGAAGAAGAGGCAATCGAGGTGCTTTAGCGACATCCCCCCGTGGTGTTGATGCTAAGGCGACTGGAACCGTTCGCACACACGAACCGTGATGCCTGGAAGGGGTTAGTGGAATCCCTTGCCGCCATGCAGTCCTACGAGGAGCTCATCTGGCAAGACAAGAGCAAGATCACGCACGGATGCACCGTGCAGCAATCGAAGAACGCTTCGGCGGTCACACGGGCCTTGAATGACCTTCGGAATGCTGCGATGCGGCGCCACGGCAGGCGTGAAATGCTAGCAAGCATCCAGCAAAGTGGGATGACGGCAGACGGCAAGACGGTAGCGCGAAAACCAATGCAAGACGGCATAAGCCAAGAGATACAAATGGCTGTGGATGATGTAATGTTGTATTGCGATGGATTAGCAGACAACTTGGAAAAGGAGGCGCGACTTCGAGCCCACGCGCGGTCGTTTCATGAGTAAAGAACGTTCTTTGGCATTGTGAAATGGAAAAAACAAAGTTGTAACATCTGATCTGAGAAACAGTATTTTGTCGATTCAACCAGAATGAACAGGGTAAGGCCTAGCAAATCTGCAGTTGTGCACAAACTCAGTGTGGCTCTAACTGGTCGTGGACTCAAGTATGGCATGCCAGTCCTCAAGATCGAAAACTGTGCCAATTCGCAAGTAACGTTGATGGTTCGCACCCGAGCCTCGTGGGATTGCATGGGTATTTTAACGATTAGGGACGCGCACTTCCCCCACATTTTGACCAGCCCGAACCGAAGCTGCGAAAGAAAGTGCGGCGCAAACGAGCGTTGGAAAGCGTGATTTGTGGAGAGACCCAAAACACCATCCATCGAGAAATAGACGTTTTAGGGCTCGGGGGCGTGCTGGATATTATCATTGGCGTTGCGGCTGCATCACCCTGAAGCTTTCTTGCGCCTGCAAGTGCATGGAGGCGTTCATAAGCCTTGGACGAGCGGTCAACGCCTGGCTGCCCGTGGTAGAACCATCAGTATGGTCTGCCTTTTGCTTGCCCTTGCTTCGGGCAGATCGGACTTCTTCGGATTCTCGGTGCTTCACGCGGACGACCTTGTCAGAGAATTCGGCAAATGCCTCTTCGTGTGTCTTGCCATGGAACCTGCCACTCAGCGTTGCGAAGGACCAGAAGGTGGCTCGGATGTCGGCGAAGGCTTCTTCGTGTATCTTGGACACTTCAAATAGGTTAAATGCTTGTTGCACTGCTGTTGCAATGTTGTTGGTAATATTCATAAGCACAACAAACCAAAACACGTAATCCTGCAACCCCCTGTCTTGCACCTGCTTCGTGTGCTGAATCAGCAGGAGTGCTGACGCGAGAATGCCTCCCCACAATTGCACGGCGTTTAGACGGCTCCCAACAATCAAATTACTCACCCCCTTCCTCTCCGAGTCTTCGGCTTGTGCCACGACATGCTTTCGCACCATCAGCTTCTTCTCTGCCACGAGGTTGAGCGAGGAAACGACAGACCTTACTTGATTTCCGAAGGTGGGTTTCGGAGCACCGCAGCAGCACTAACTCAAGCAAGATGCGATACTCCACCAACACGAGTACATGCATGAAACATCTGGATCGTCAAGTTCGCTTGCGTCCCACAGCACTGGCACTGGTGTGCTGTGACTTTCGCTTTGGCTCGGGCTCTCTGGAAGTGGCGGAGGTGTTGCGCTGACCTGTATGTCGACTGTTTCTTCCATGTTGATTTGGCGACTTTGTGTGTACAGGTATGCACACAGTTCCTTTTTGTGGAGGAGCGTCTCGTGAATCGACCGTTTCGTCAAGGAGGTTAAGGACGTGGTGTGCCGCATGATGAAGCGTCTGAGGGCACCCCTTCGTTCTTCGCATGGTTCTCGTCTCGTCAAGAAATGATTGACACGCCTCCGAAACGGCAGATTCGACCACGACCCCCCTTGGCACTGCAATGTCGGCTGCCGCGTCCCGCTCTGCACGTACTGCAAGGAGGACGAATTCTTGGAATGTCTCAAGCTGCAGGCGACAGTGCCTTGCGGTCAGACACGTCCCCTCGAAACCTCGCAGTTCGCACGCCGCCATGCCCGCCAACCCATACGCCCGCATAGCAAACGGCAGCTTGGGTGGTGCATCGCGTGTTTCCATCGGGTGTTTGCACTGTTAATCACTTGTGGTGAATGCTGTGTGGGATTTGGTTTCCCACGACCGAAACACACTTGCCATTCACCGCCACCATGTTGGCGGGGCAGAACGAGGACCAGGGAACCGACTGGCCTATGCCACCTGGACCAAACATTTGCTGGGTGCCTCCAGGCCCAAGGGGGTGAGTGTGTCCTGACGGGGGAAGACCGCCTGGGCCAAGCGGGGGCTGGCCTCCAGACGGGGGAAGACCGCCTGGGCCAAGCGGGGGCTAACCTCCAGACCCAGGGATCACGGCAGCATCGACGTGGCCCGTTGCAATCTTGTGGATTTGGAAGCCTGCCACGAACAAGGCCAGGAGACCGAGGACGATGCAGACTAAGTTGGATGAATCGACGGACAGCATTGTATTCCCTTCTTTTTACTCCGTAACAAATGTCGAATTTAATTGCTGATACAACACAGACGACTCTTCAATTTATTCTTGGGGCCCTTGCTTTGGTGGTTGCTTTGGCCTGGAATGAGGCATTTAAGCTCTGGTTTGAAAACGACAAGTCTTTGCAGCAGAACGGCCCCTGGGTCTACGCGCTTTCGGTGACAGGGATTGCGGTCGGAGTTGGGATAGCGCTGTCTCGCGCACAAGCAAGGCTGGCGAAAATGGGTGCTAAAGTAATCATCAAGTAATATTCATGTTTGGCCCGCACGAATGCGGTCAAGCTCCGTGCCTTTCACGGTTGCCACGGGGTCCGATACCCGCGTCACTGGTCGGTTGATCGAGTGGGGGGCGTACGAAGCTTCCAAGAGTGCGGCACTCGGCCCTTTCTGGAACAGGTCAATGGCATGCGGGGGTCGGAACGATGCGCCCCTGGCGTTGGAGCGGTGCGCGCGCATCGCCTGCATCTCGCCCGCGATCACCGTGGAGCGGCCACCACCCAGGCGGACGGGGCGATGAGCCGACAAGCCTCTCGCAACTACTCCGTGCGCCACGAAGTCTTTGGCAGGGTCGATAGCATCGGGGCCCTTCAGCACGTCGCGATCTTTGGACGAGAAAAGGCATTCCTTGCTCTGCTTCCCTGCCGCGAGGCACTCCGCACGTCTCCGCTCGTTGTTTTGTTCCGTTGTTGGCATCATGGCTCCAGGGTGCGGGTCGTTCCAGGCGCGGTCCGACTGCATCCCATCGAATCCGTGCACGTGGGGGTTTCGGGATCGTCGCGCCACGATGCCAGGCTCCCTGGACCTCCCTCGGAGCTGCTTGTCGCGCACATCTCCCCATGACGTGCTCAGGGCCTATCGAATCGGTCTCGGTTCCATCACAGTGGTACTACTTCTGACGCTGGTGCTACTGCTGGCGCTGGTTCTACTTCTGACGCTGACGTCGGTTTAGTAAACAACCTTTGTAAGGTTGTAAGCATCGAATTCGCATTGGTTTGAAGCGCGTGCACGGTTTCGGGCACAAGGCCCTGGGATGCCAAGGTGCTTGTCATTTCGCCCTTATCCAGATTGAATGCAGCGGGAAACATCAAATTGTGTGCACCAGCGCCTTTCTCGACACCAATGGTCACTGTTCCTCGGTTCTGTTCTAAAACAACCCCAATCGGTTCAAAATCGTCCTTGACTGGAGCAAAGAAGTTCTAGCGGCCCCATGGGGCCGTTTCGTTTTCCTCTGCTTTCTTGATAGCACCTTCAGTGAACATAAAATTAGTCTTGAATTGCACCCATTTCTTGAATGCGTTGTTTTCCAAGCTGGTATTTTCATCGTCTTTTACAAGCTCGTTAAGAATACCTTGCTGGGTAATTAGTTTGAACGGCGCGCCAGTGGGGAGTGAAAAGTGCCTGGGGTCCGTGCACGACGTCATGAACGTCTTGGCGAGCTGCAGCCTGCTGGACGGGTCGAGTGTATGTTTATTGGTAGCATTATGATACAGAAAGTACCCTAGCTACGACAGGTCAGCCGCGGTCTGGATCAGGTTGTATGCAATGTTGCGCACCCCGAGGAGGTCACGGAAAGTCCTGGCTATCTTCTTGAACGCGGGTAACCACTTTGCTTTCGTCGGATCCTCCTTGTCCTAGACCATTGCGTCAAGCGCGGCGGCGATGGCATCGGGTGTCATGACCGCGACGAGAGACGAAGCGCTGGAAAAATCCCCTCCAAGAATGTTTCTCCACGCCCCTGTTACGAAATCGCCAGTTAAAGACCGAACCGTTTCGTAACCCATGTCCACCTTGTGCTTCTGGAATAATTTCGCGGTTTCTCTCTGCGGCCCATCTTCGTTACCCAAGAACATGTCCCTCACTTCAGGCGCAACGTTACTGGTTGTTATGAGAGAGGACAAGAAGCTCTTCTTGGTTTGGTTGGATGTGTACTCATCGGAATGCTCGCCGCTGGCAACTGTGTCGGGATCTGGCGGAGCTCCCATTCTGTAAAACATCATGATTTTCTCCAGCGATTGCGGGAGCCCAAGACTTCTTGAATACTCGTGATGCGACATGTGGCTTGGCAAGGCTTCATCGAATGCCGAAGTGGATCCCAAATATGTCCCTCCCAAGCGAAGGATAATGTTGACGACCCAGAGCCAAAAATCGATTTGGTATCCAACGTCCAAATGTTGCATCGTTGTTGCAATGACATTAACACCCATGGTAAAGGTAGTCATCGCAGTCAATGGCACACCCGCAGCCATTAGCCCCGCACCCAGTCCTCCAACCACGATCGATCCTGCAAACCCTAACTGCACAAACGCCATGGAAGCACCAAACAAAGACGAGGTGAGCTGATACCCTTTAATGAATTGGGTCATAAAAGGGATGTAAGCCAGTATGCCCGTCAATCTCTCCATCAACGTAAATTTAGGATTTAACCCCGTTTTGTTTTGTGTATTGATGAGTGAAGTGTAGAGCGGCTTCAAGCGAAGCAGGATGTAATCGAACATTCCTCCTTGGAGCATGGTCATCATATCACCCAGAAGAGCGTACCATATATCTTTCCCGAATGTCTTAGCTGCTTGGCTCTGTTGCAGGCACAAGAAGATGAGTACGGCGCGCACCAGAAAGCACACCGTGATTCGGATTAGGCTGGTGGCGATAATTGCTGTCAGGAGCGTGTAGACGGATGATGTAACTTTATACACCGCGGACCACCCCATGCTCCATGCAGTTCCTATCAGAGGAAGCTTTAGAACACCGCGAAATGCTTGTCGGGCCATTTGCCAGGGTGCCGAGTATTGGCGGTCGGCGACGGTGCTGGAAGTCAGTCGATCCGACATCATAGCAATTTGGTATTGCTCCTCCTCTGTCATGCTCTTGGAGCCCATGAATTTCTCGATGGTGCGATACGTTTCGACCCATCCTGCCAAGTGGGAGAGCTGTGCGCGGGTCAGGAATTCCTCAAAGTCGAAGCCAGGCTACGGCGCGTCCGAGTCGGCGGGATCGGCATCGGGAACCCTAAGAGCTGCTTTGCGAAACTTGCTGCCGTACCTCTTCACGCGCCTCTGCGCATCCTTCGATGCAGCCAAAGGGTTGGGGATTCGACCGAGCACTGATGGACTGTTCGCCACTTTATGGATTGAAGTTGCCAAACTGAGCAGCTTCAGCTCGTCGCGCACGTATCGAAGCACGTACGCTTCCAGGTCTTCCACATCAAAGCACAAGAGTCGCTGGGGATTGCTTCGGAACGGAAAACTCACGACTCGGTACGCGTAACCCGAGTTCGGCTTCGTCAAGTTGGGGACACTAATGCCAGGCGTGCCGTCAGGCCCATCGATTCTCACGGGCGTGCATCGAAAATCGAGCTGGCGAGGTTCCTTTGTCAGCTCGAGATTGTGCTCGTTTAAGCGGAGTTGCAAGTCAGCAGACGCAGTTGCTTGCACCGCGCCCTCAAAACGCGACTGCCACTCTTCGTCATAGTCAGATTCCTGCTGCGGGATGCGCGAGTGCACCAAGTCGTATAGAGCATCAAGGACAGACTTGGCGGATTCGCTCATCGACGCTGTTTTCGATGCTGTGCGGGCGAACGCCACGAACTGGTTCATCTTATCCTTGTTAAATTTTTGGATCTTGGCGAATCCATGCACGGCACCCTGACTGATCTTCTGGGTACCCCACGCAGCAGCGAGGCCCCCCTCCACGACCGCACCCACATACTAGCCTGCGTTATCTGCCTAATCCAGTGATGTGAGAATGCGTTTGGCTTCGTTTCTTGCGATCGGCATTTGATCGAGGTACCACTAGCCGCTTGCGGACTGGCGCGGGCGCAGTGCCATGCCCAGGCGCTTGCGGTTTACATCGATGAAGTCGTCCCGATCATTTTCGTCCTTCTCGAGCTAACGCATGCCTTGGTCAACCAGTTCGTCCATGATACCGACATCTCCCGCACGCATCCTGGCACCACGAAGCCCATCCACGACTGGATCAAGTACCTCCATGACCTATTGAATACCCTCTTCCATTCGGACCTGCACCAGTTCGCGCAAAGACTGGATCTTTTTCGCGGCCCTGAGGGCACGTCCCGCCATGACGACATCTCCGAACGTGAGGAAGGCCTGGCGCGCGACCTGCAAGCACTTCAGGCAGAGCACGACGAATTCTTTGGACACCTCGATCGAATTGCTTTCATCGACACCGATCGTCAAAGCAACTGCATTCTGGTACGTTTCCAGTGCTTTCTGGGTGTGCCGCATGCCATCTTTCTTGGTGAAGCGGCGCGTGTACGGGAGGTCATCTTCATGAGGCGCATCGGCCGTTTCGGCATACACAGCGTTCTTCTCGTGCACAGAACCGCGGTACTCGCGCGCCGCAATCGCATCGACGTAGTCTGCACGCTTCCAAGTTGGGCTAGAGCGAATTTTAAGTTGTTTGGCGCGCTGTCGTAGATTTGCTATCGACAACTTCGAAAGAAGCATACTTTGTTTGAATTATAGCAACCAGTATTTCGGTCCATACCGCCGTGTTTTCGCGGTTTCGTGCCACGGACGTGCCCATGCAAATCGAGACTCTCTGTGTGAATTGGTGAACTGGAGCATCCTTCGGCGAAACTCCAAATGCTCCCACACGTCGCGCCACTCCATCGTCCGTTTCTCGACGGGCTCATCGACAGGGGACGCCATGAAGCTCTCGCGGTACATTCGCGCAAGATTGGTGTCCGCACTTTCCATCACACAACCAATGTTTGTTTGCATATGTGTTAAACAACATTTCTTGGCGGGATGACACACGACGCTGCCAATCAGATGCACAAACAAACACCCATGGAAGAAACCGATGGTGCGAGCATTCACTTTGACGAGTCCGACGAAGAGCCCGTGATAGAGCATGCGGGAGACTCCTCGGACGACGAGGCCGAGGTGGACCCGCCACTGACCGAACACCAATCCAAAGCACTCAAGAAAGCTCTGCAGGGATTCAACATTTTCATTACGGGGCCAGGTGGTGTTGGCAAGACTTTCGTCGTGAAGAAAATCAAGAAAGAGCTTGAGGCGCGTGGTCGACACGTAGTTGTGACCGCCACGACGGGATGCGCCGCTGTGGCCGTCGACGGGACCACCATACACCGCTTCGCAGGCTTCTACGACATAGACAAGAACGACATTGCCATGCAGATCCATTACAACGTCAAGGACGATAAAATAAAAACAAAGCACCAAAAGGTCGACACCCTGATCATCGATGAGGTTAGCATGATGTCCGACCGAACCCTGATGTACGTGGACCAAATCTTTCGCGCAACGAGGGCGGGCATGGAAAAGCCCGCTGAACATCCGATTGACACGTCCCCGTTTGGCGGCATTCAAGTCATCTTCGTTGGTGACTTCAAACAACTTCCACCAATCATAAAACGGAAGGGGAGAGGGGTGTCGCCATCTGTGCTTGCGAGGGAAGCCAACTTTGACATCGAAGACTCCACCTGGAAGCAAATCTATGACAGGATTAACCTTGCCAAGCAGGAGCGGTACGCATTCGACTGCAAGCTATGGGAGAAAATGGTACGACCAAACGAAGTGGTTATTTTGGGGGAGTCCATGCGACAAACCAACCTCGACTTCTTTGAGCTCCTGAAGCGCTTATCGGAGAAGAAGCTGACCAAGGACGATTACAGTGTCCTGGAACGTCGATGCAATGTCACACTTCCAGTCAAAGACGGAATCATTCCAACCAAGCTCTACTGCAGGAACAAGGACGTGGACAGCGAGAACGAGTAGGAGCTGCGGAAACTGTCCACTAAGGGTGGGGAGCACGGCTACCCGTTCGTCTGCGACCGTGTTGCCAACGACAAGACTTTGAAAAATCTGACCAAAAATGCGCCCGCGATGAAGTCCAATCTCCGAGTTGGGGCTCAGGTCATGCTCCGCATCAACTACGATGTTGATCAGGGTCTGGTCAACGGCACCAGGGGGATTGTGGTCGGGTTCGAAAAGCCAAGTCGGGGCATCGCCTCTGATCCGTCCCTGTTCCACAATGGAGAATTCAGGCTGACAAGTGGAGCTTGCGAATCAGAGAAATGCAGGGTGCTGAAGCGCGTCCTGTATCCCGATGATGTCAAGCTTCCATTGGTCTGCTTTGAACGGGGCGGGAAATCCAACCTAACCATGCTGATGCCATACTACAGGTGGGAAGAGAGCGTCGCTGATTACGGAAATGTGTATGTATGGGGTATACCCATGTCGCTTGCGTGGGCCATCACGATACACAAGTCGCAAGGAGCCACGCTGGATCAAGCATATGTTGACCTGGAGGGCGCGTTCCTGGCGGGGCAAGCGTACGTTGCGCTGTCCCGAGTTCGGACCCTGGAAGGGCTGTCTATCAAGTCCTGGGCTAGAACGCGCGTGAAGGTGGAGCCCAAGGTCATCACGTACATGGACAAGGTGAGAAAGGCGAACGGGATGGTCACGGTGGAGGAGGAAGAAGTAGACGAGGACGAGTACGAGTCAGCGTTTGCCGACTTACTGGAAATGTCTCAAGCTGTCCCAGCAAGCAAGGTGGGATCAAAACGTAAGCGTGAAGAAACGTGAATTACAATTTGTGGACAAACAGCATCATGGCTCCCTTTTCAAGAACCTTCTGGAAATCATCGTTCGACATCCTTGTTACCTGTGCCTCCTCGGTCGAGTGCGGGTCAACCTGCACGATCGAATCTCCACGCATGATGTAGCACACTCCGAAAACGCCGTCGTCCAGCACCAGGGCGCGGGGAGCGGACTCGGCCGATCCGACGAAACTCTTGATGATCTCAGCTGGCTCCTTTGAGGTATACTCTGTGATGCCCGACTTCCGAAACATGTTGGCATTAACCGCTGGGGTTCGCCACGCCTCGCAGGCAGTTTTCTCTCCGATCAAAACCTTCTTCTGCAAAAATTCATCGAGATTGGAAGGCTCGATCCACCCGTGCGGCAACTTTGATAGAATCGAGTGGCGAACCCCATCCACCATCTTGCGCATGGTTGGCACGTGACATTCACCCATAACTTCCAGGACTGCGTTTTGCACGCTGCGAAAAACACAGCCCCACCCCGAATCCTTGACATCTTTTTCTCCCGCGTACTCATAATGTCTCCACGCAAGAACTTCCTCCATTTTTGTTGCTTCTGCAGTGCCAAACTTATTTCGCATGAGACTTCAAGCGACAAACAAATGCACCTTCAAATTCACCATCAAATGACTGCATTGGAATTAAGAGCTCAGCCTTTCCTTGGCCCGTTCGAATGCGGGCCAGCCCCCATACTTAATCACTACATCCATGAGGTGCTCCTTCGGCTTCGGGAGGAGCCCCATCCGCGCCCTCCCTGTCCCGAGCGGCTCGCGCGTCTCTTCGTCCTCAATGTACACCCCACAAAAATCCAGAAATTCAGCAAGTGACCTGGTTGCCCCCATGTTTCCGAGCTTTACCAGCTCATCCACTCCGAATTTAGGGTTAGTCGCTCCCAGAGCCACGCGCATTGACTCGGCGGTCCTGTTTTGAAGGTCGAGGTTGTCAGGAGACTTTCGCGCCAATGCTCGAAACTAGATCTGCGTGGCCTGAGTTGCATCAATCGAGGCTTCGCGGGGCACGCACGCGATTGGTACTGTGGGAGCGTAGAAGTTCCATCCCTGCGTCCAGAGTCGTGCGGATTGCCAGAACTCTTCGCCACTGCTGGCATTGAGAAGTCTCGCGTCGAAATTGGACGCCTGCCCGCTGGGAGCAAAGGCGGAAGCATCTGCAAACGAAAAGTCTGCCACCCAGAACAGGCTTGACGTCGGGATCTGGGGCTTGGGCTTGGCGAAGATGTGCCCGCCGAGGGTTGGAAGCCCCAGCCACGAGAATGAGTCGAACACTGGAAATCGCGGGGCCATTTGTGTCGTGTCTCCGTCCTCGACGCTTACCGTGTGTGCCTGGCGCGAGGTTTCCACCGAGACAGCCAAGGGTCCCGTCAGGATGGCACGCGGGTCTCGGGTGGCATGAAGCTGGTGGATGGCCGTATGATCCCACTGCGGCGCGAGCTCCACAACATCGCCGACCGTGCACACGTAGGATTGCCCCTTGTACGCTGTTTGCAAGATTTGTGCCAGGGCGACCGTTCGACCTCGGCTTTGGTGCTCAGGAATGCGGTAGTACGAGATGCGCTCCGAGAAGCGTTTACCGATGCATGAGGATTCCTTGGCGATCGCAGCGTACAGCTGCACGATGTTGGGTGAGTACGCGCCATTGCGTACGGTGTCATGTACCGCGACGTGAAGCCTCTGCGGGCACCGAGCCTTATCAAAGAGCTCGAACAGAGTGCGCGCGCACCCGTGCGGAGATCCGTTTGTGACGACCAGGACGAGTATTTGCTTGCAGTCTTGCTCGCTGCGGCATCGTTCGCGCACCATGACCCTCTTGGACATTATGCTTTGGCCTTTCTGGTTTTGCGCGAACAAGAAATATGCAACCGCTAGGGCGCCCACCACTATTAAAAGAAATGCAAACATTGCGATGAATTTGTGTCATGGAGTCGCAAAGGTGTGGCTTACAGGTCACGCACAAAGGCAGATACATTTGAACGAAGCACTCACGGCAAGGGGGCAATCCCGAGGATTTTGTCAGGAAACATGGCGTCAATAGAGTGATCTTCTAATTTTATCATCTCTCCACCGTGCTTTGCACCTCCCTCCAGCATGATCCCGTCCGACAGGATCAGCCAAAAGGCGACGGGCGTGCCCCATACTGCCACGACACTGCCAACACCCTTCTGTCCAATCACCAGCGATCCATGGAACACGCTGGTTTGGGGTTTCAGCGCGCGCTTCGGACTCGACTTGGACTGCTGGGCGGGGATGAGCTGAGTCATCGCAGTGAGCACGTTGCCGTGGGACCCGCTGTCGTACGCTGCAAAGTCTTCCGCCTCGTACCGATCCTACAACATCGTATCGATGAAGTGCAATGCCTTATTGACCTCGGTCTCATCGGTGAGATTTTCCAGCACAACCTGACCGTCTGTTTTTTCCTTGATCAAGCAGAACTGTAGGTTCTGCGCCGTCCCTGTGAAGGTGGAACGTGAGCCGTACATGAGGTACAGGGCGAAATTGTCGTCCCTCTAACAATCGATCCAATCGATGGGCAGCGTCGGGGGAGGCTCTGTCGCTTCCACGTCCATTTCTTCGGTGGGAAGAGGCAGCAGCGCCCTAGACAGGATAGTGGCCGACTTGCGGTCGCGGTCAATCTCGAAGACGGTCAAGCGCCCTGAGAGGGGGTGAACTCTCGCAAACAAGGCCCTTGTGTCGTCGGTGCTGGGGATGCTGCACAAGACCCCACCTCCTTCCAGCACTCGAACGCCATCAATTTCAATCTGCGCGAATGGCTCGTCGGTCCCAAGCGATACAACCCAATGCTTCGGGCATGTTCGCGGCACAGGCCTTGACCCCATGTCCTCCTGCCTGTCTGCCATCCTAATTTGGTTTTGCCAATACCCGATTGGAACAGGTATTGGGTCTCGGAAATGAGCGCACTGCCCAACGGCTCGAGGCGGAGGAAGCTAAAACAAATCCCCGAGCTTGTCTTGGTGCTCGGCAAGAAGTGCGCATGCGAGAGCTGGGGCAACGTGTGGGACGCCGTGTGCTTGAAAGTCCTTGATCTCAGCAACCAATGCGCTGTCTGGGTTTTCCGCGCTGCGGATGTGCTCGAGGCTTTTGACGACGGCCTCGCACGTTATGGGAAACGAGCGACGCTTACAAAACTGTTCGAATGCGCTCTGCGCTCCCGTGATGAGAAGTTTGTGGCACAGCTTCTCAATGAACTTTGATTTGTCCTTTTCCAGCTCGGCACTCCACCCGAGTTGGGCTTGCTCCGTGAAATAGTTTGCGAAAGCGCCAGCTCTCCCTTCGTGGCTTTCGGGGTCATCCAATCTGCGCAGGGCTTCCACGAGTGGTCTCAGTTTCGCTTTCGTGTCGGGGTCGATCGGCAAGAGCGTTTTGGCCTTTGTCCAGAGCTCTTGCGCCATCTGGCGGAGATCCTGGAGAGTCTCGATTGCTGGGGACCGCTGCAACACCGCTTCCCGCACCAGCAGTCCGAATTGCTGACAGACTCGTCGGACAAACTTTTCAGCATCCGAGTGCGCGAGAAGTTTCAAGGTGGTCGAGGCGGTGGGGCAATGTTCGCCCGCCCACGCCTCGCTTATTTTGGATTTGTGTGGCAATGCCCCGTACGAAGCCTCCATGCGATTCAAACGTTTGTTTTCATTCTTTCTTCAATTACACCCCATCATCTTTCAGTCGTTTTCTGAACTCGCACTTGTGGCATACCAGAAACGCCGTCATACCCTCGTCTGCACGCCTCATCTGCTTCAACTCGATCTCGATGTCCTTGCCCTCGGCACCGCACCTTGGGCACACGTGCTCGTACTTTTTGTCGACCACGATGGCGTCTTTTACTGTGCTCTCCGTTTTGCCCTCCAAGATGGCTTCTTGCCTCTCCCTGGTCTCCTTCTTGCTTGCAAAGTGATGCTCGAGCGCCGTTCCTTTTCTCAGTCTGTTTTCGCTCCAAAACGGGAGAGAGGTCGCCTCGCTAGGTAGCATGTTTCGCACGATGGGATTCTGCTGGATGGCTGCCGCAATCTCAGTGGCTCTCTGAGCATACTGGTCGTTTGGCCAAGCCGAAAACAGAGTCTGCTCGATGATGTCAGCACTTTCCAACGACATCCCGAGCTTTACGAACATGCGAAGCGAACTGACTCGCATCGTCCAAGGGCACGCTTCCTGCTGCAGGCGTCTTTGGACGAGCCGAAAGACGTCCTTCGCCGCTTCCTGCGAGATGCGTTCTTGGACGAGCTTAAGTGTTTCAGCTGGACCCCATTCCATCTAAGTCACTCAGGCGCAGTGGGTGCTGCAATCGGTCTGTCGTGTCAGTCGACAAAGAATCTTCTTTGGCGGACACGACGTCAAGGATTTCGGTTTCTTGGTCGTACAAGCGCTGGGGCTGGGCCACCTCTCTCTCAAAGCGGAGGATGTCGCGCACCGACTCGGCGTACTTGGTCCCGTTCTCGCACTTCCACAGAACGAACTCCCCGCGCACAGGGGCACGTAGTGCTTCCCTGATGTCAGCCAGAGAGGAAACACGGAAGCCATTGACACTGTGCACAAAATTGCCACGGTCCAGCCCTTTCTTGCGGCGTGCCAGGGATCCTTCCACCACATCCACGACGACCACCCTGGGCACATTCTTTTCAGTCCATGCCAGCTCGCGGTACGCATCGCTAACCTTGTCACTGTCTTCAATGTGGTTTCCGCACAAGTCCATCATAACAATCCCGCCCATCGCAAGGTACTCGTATGGTTCTTGGGGCGGCCACAAGAATCGCATGCCGCCCTGAATGAAGGAGGTGCTCGGCGCAATGGAAATGGTGGCACACTCCCCATTTCTTGCAATCTGGAACGAGTATTTCTTCTGCAGGTCGTTCGCTCGGTGGATCAGGACCGAAATGGACACCTTTTGCGAATTCCACGGCACCCGTGCTTCCCCGTTGCTGTCAATCTCAAATCCCTCAAACTTACAGATGATGTCTCCAGGCGAGATGCCTGCTTTGTCAGCGGGCGACTTAGGGACGACGCGCTTGACGTACACGCCCTCGGTGCAGCAGTCACCCCCCTCACCATCGATGCCTGACGCAAGTGCCAGGTCCTTGGTGGCATTCCCAAGCATCACACCAAAGTTTGGTTTATTCCGCACGATGCATGGGGTTTGGCCGCGCGCCGCCTCCTGGTTCATGTCTCGCACATAGTATAGGCTCTGCTTGAAGAGCTAAATCGGGATGGCATACCCGATGTTACTCGCACCCTTTTCAACGATTCCGCTCGCGTTAATCCCGACGACACAAAGGGCTCCATTCGTTTGAGCAAGGATGGGTCCTCCCGAGTTGCCACCTGAAATGGGGACCGAGTGCTACAGGTTGTTGCCCTCCTGTCCCGAAAAAACACCATCCGTAATCTTAAATCCCTCCTGTCCGAGCGGAAATCCAATCGCAAATAGATGCTCTCCTGGCTGAAGCGCATCCGAGTCTCCGACAGGGAGAGTGCGCACCTTGGATTTTGCGTCCATGGGGGCTTCGATTTGGATGATTGCGAGGTCATAGTCGGGAACGATGAGCTTGGCGCGAGCGGGAAGCTCTTCGCCCGAAGTGGTGGGCAAAACAACTCCGATGCGGTGCGCGTCTTTTACGACGTGCGCGCAGGTAACCAGCAGTGGAAATCGGCCCGTCTGCCCTCCTGGGACGAAAAAACCTGTGCCAACCCCCTTTTTCGTCGGGACTCGTTTGTACGGAACGACTGATTCCCGCGGAACGACATAGGAGTGAATGCGAGCGATAGAATCTGCGAGCACCGAAGCCGAATGTTCCATGTGTCCAGGAATATTCATGTGTCCAACGAAATCACTTGCTTTGTGCTTTGCACTCTGTTGCAAAACAGAAGTACCCCAGCCAAGTGTGTGGGATGGAAGAGAAAACTGTGTCTTTTGATGCCCCAGCACACGCCTTTGATGCAGACCTGGTCGTGGTGTACCGCATCTCGTCGTGTGGGTACGACAAAAAAAAGCTCGCAGTCGCCACCAAACAAACATGCCTGCGGAATGCAATCCACCGAATTGAAGAGTACAATCCCAAGCAGAGTGTCACCTTGTTTCTGATTGGGGACTCCTGCAAGGATGACCTCTGGAAGAAGTGCCAGGACATCATTCAAAAAAGCAAGTTTGCCTCCCCGTCCGAGCACAAGGCGGGTGCTGCTCGGATGGCCGTGATGCTGCGAACAAGCCTCGGAAGTGGGGCTGCATCCTTTCATTTTGCACTGGATTTGATGTGCAGAAACGTGAAGCGCGATGATTCGTGCGTGTACATGCTAGAAGACGACTACCTTCACACAGAGGGGGCGTTGGAAAAGATTGTGGGGGGTCTACAGTTTGGTACATTCAGCACAGGATACGACCATCCAGACAAGTACGGCAAAGGCGCGAGAGGCGTTCCTCTTCTTCACGACGACGGCACCGAAAAAGACACGCGAGTCCATTTGGGTGATTTGTGTCACTACAGGAGGACCTCGTCCACCACCATGACCTTCGCAGTGCGTGCGGAAAGTCTCCGACGCCTGCAAACCCTGTTCCACGACTTTGTGGACGGCACTCATCCCCATGACTTTTACATGTTCCTGGCTGCGCGCGAAGTGGGAGATGCGCACGTGGTGACAACTCTTCCTGGCTGCAGCACCCACTGCGAAACGAGCTTTCTTACGCCGTTCGTCGATTGGAACGAAGTGGCGACAGGCAAGGTCACACCAACACATCCTGTCCCGCCTGTCCCGCCTGTTCCTCTGAAAGCCCAAGTACAGGAGTCGTTGCGTGAAAGCTCGTCGGAAATAGATGCGATTGATCTGAGCTCTCTGTTTGATCGCAGTTAGGAGCACGCGATCGACAAGCCTCAAGCTCTTTCGGCGGTGGGAAAGCTCCAGACCGCCGAGGTGGCAACGCAACCCGATTCTGTGACGGGTGGAACTTCTTAATGGGTGGTCGTTTGGGCTTGCAGCACGACAGCTTCCGCACGTGAAAGCAAATGAACTTCCAGAGAAGGTCTCCAAAGAGGTACAGAAACAGGAGCCATACACCGACTGCAACGGCGATAGCCCCGTACACGGCCTGTTCGGGAGGAAGCACGATCACTGGAATGCACGTGAGGACAGCAGTGGCAGCCAGAAGATATGCGAGTAACTGAATCATGGCACTTTGTTACGAGTTTGATAGAATTCATTCATACGTCGCACAATTAGAACAAACAAACGCAAATGCAAAGTCCACAGCCAATCTTCAGCGTTGACCCTGCCCCTTTCAACAAGAATAGGTTTTTGATTGGACTAGGTGTCGTGGTGCTTCTGGGTGTGGTGCTTTTGGTGGTGTGGAGTGGTCACCAATCTGGCACACCTCAGCCTCAGCCTTAGCCTTAGCCTCAGCCTCAACCAAAGGTGCAGCCCGAGCCGCGTCGCCGCTCCCGCCCACGGCTCGATCCGAAAACGATTATTATCCAGCAGCAGCGCAATCCCTACGACCCTGTTCGACCCGTTCCAACACCCGAGCCACGAGATGAGCTCCGATGGCCGTACGGAAAGGGTCCGTACTACGCAGATCTTGGAACATACGGGCATGGCCTCTATGGATCTGGTAACGCATCATACGACCCAGGCATGATGGCAGATCGCATCCTGAGCCCTGGCAACTGGTCTGGCTTGCCCAGTCCTGAGGAGCGCATCCTTCGTCGCCCACAGTACCCCGTGGGGCCATGGGTGCGCGTTGGTCATTTGCTCGGCGAATCGACACAGTCATCCGAAGTGCTTCCTCTCTTCATGCGGAATGTTACGCACCGTTCTGGGTATTACGATTATCGCGTCACAGCTGGCCGAGAGTCGACCGTCCCCGTGGACGTCCGCACCAATACGGAGCGAATCAATGATGGGACAGTCATTCAAGTGCCTGGTCTGGGGAACCGCCCGTACGAGCTGCATTACAACCAGTACGTGTTTTGATGCCAAGGAAATATTGTTTTGCGATCAGTTTCCACGTGTCAACCGAAGCACAATTACCATATTGGAATTAGCAATGGCTGCAGCATCGGACATCCACGCCAACCTTTGGGATTCGATCTGGCGGACACCTGATGCATCGGCTCCCAATGAGCTTCGCGAGTGCCATGCACACACTCAGACCATCGAAGATGGTTCCACTGCGGTTGATACGCGCATTGTTTCCAACGGCTTTCTGCACTCTCTCGTCGTGGACACGGCGGGCATGGCGGGCGAGTTAATCCTTACCATTGATGGCGAAACTAAATACACGTGGGAGATATCGGGCTCTACTGCGGACGACCCTGTTGAGCTCCGTTTGAACAAGGACGTTGCTTGGAAGGATATCCAGCGCAAAAACGTGTACGACGCCTGTCCCATGAATCTGGGTCGCATCGATAGGCTGCATGCCAAGTTTATTCCAACAGAGGCAGCGAGTGGGGCCAAGACTATCACCGTCACAGGGCGTTCAATTTTGCAGATTAAGCCGCCATGATCAACACGTCAAGTCCATCTGGATTGCCAACAACCAACCCAGTCCAAGCGCAATGATACACATGAATTGTACTATTTGTGTCAAACTCCACAGTTCCATTGGCATTCTGTCTGAATCACACACTCGTCTCAGACACGCGAAATAAATCCAGTGCGCGGCAAAGATGACACCAGAAATCGAGCGTTGCTTCGCACAAAGTACCATCATGCTGGCACATGCGGCATCTAGCATGACCAAGGGCGTCTGAAAAGCGATAAGAAGACTGAGTTTCCAAGCTATAATGACGTGCGCCCATTCGAGGAGACCTTGCATGTCAACCTCCTTGACACACGTGCAAGGATCCCATTCGGCTTCGCTCAGTTGTTCTGCGAACCACAGGGAGCTGTGAATTGCCAATGGTACCCCGACACACGTTTCAATCGCGTGGGACGCTTGAAGTGGGTGAGCTCCGAGCAGCCTCATTCCTGCGTGCGCGATGGCGAGAACTGCGATGAAGGTAATCTGAATCGAAAGCATTGAGATTGATTCGTGACTTTGCTTGTACAACAAACTCATGGCGGCCGCAGGGTCAATCATTCAACTTCGGGCTGCGAACGATGCATGGAGGAAGTAGGAGACGGCTCGTATCTTAAATGAGCCCGAATCCGATACTCAAGGCATTGGCTCACTGCCAGACCACGTGCTGCTTTTTGTTGTCGTGATTTCAGCGGGATTCATAAGCCAC
>Ga0222634_1000275_pt1 | contig 28569 bp, 27 predicted proteins | sample AntAcemetageno50_FD_179807 | JGI IMG/M metagenome (GOLD analysis project Ga0222634, IMG submission 179807) | Saline water microbial communities from Ace Lake, Antarctica - #50 | ecosystem: Environmental > Aquatic > Non-marine Saline and Alkaline > Saline | place: Antarctica: Ace Lake | collected... | reverse complement strand
CGAGCTAGGATATATCGGTGTTGGTTCAAGTGTAAAAGAGTCACTGCCAGAGGAAGTGCAAGATGCACCTATGACCGACCCAGCAGAAGCTGATACGTTTGTACATGAGTCAGGTGTAGACTTACTAGCTCCGGCTGTAGGAAACGTACATGGGGTTATTAAAACAGGGAATCCACGCCTTGATCCAGAACGTGTGTCTGAGGTGCGTAAAAAAGGAGGTGTCCCGCTTGTATTACACGGAGGCTCAGGCTCAGCAGACGAGGATTTTACAGCAGTAATTAAAGCTGGGATTTCAGTGGTACATATTTCAACAGAACTACGTGTTGCATATCGCAGAGCACTCGAAAAAGCATTGTCAGAAAGTGACAGTACTACTCCATATCGATACATGAAAGGAGTTCGTGATGCGGTGCAGGCAGTAGTAGAAAAGCGGATGCGACTATTTTACGGAGAATAAACAGTAAATACATACTTTGACAAAGCACAATATTTATTATATTGTGCTTTTTGTAATTGAACCTTAAAAATATAGTTATGATAAAGAATATACTCATCCTTGTTTTGGGGATTATCTCGTTTCTCTCAATTGTTACCGCATGTAGTTTTTATGACAAGATTGATTATTTATCTGATCAGCTTGTTAATTGCTTGTATGAAAAGCAGGAATTGAGTGACAGCAAGTGCGACCATTCAAAATGTTGTGAAAAGCAAGTGCTCGACTCATTGAAGCCGCTTGAGCCTGACCTTGATAATAGTATGAAGCTCATGATTATTGACAGGGTATACGGACCAACTATTTCAGAGGATAAATATATCCTGCATTCTGGACTCTATGATTTACTTAGTATCTATATTGTAAAAATAATAGATTAATGAAAAAACCTAAACAGAGCTGGTTGGACTGGTTAATCAGCTGTGACAGAGATAAGGCGTTAACATTAGAGTGTTGTTTCAAAGTATATCAATACTTTGAATACAAAGAAGCCATTACTCGCTTGATTATCAAGCGTACAGACTGGCAGAGCCTTAGTCCAAATAGAAAAAGAGAGTATAGTCGCAGTATTAATTTTAAGTCAAAAGTAATAAATTTTGATGCTGGAGATTCCATCTTTCGCGATATCGAAGATGAGTAGTAAACATAAAATACCCACAAATGTGGGTATTTTTATTTTACATTGACCAAAGCTTTACTGCATCTTCGAGTGTAAACTTCTCTGGATTTTGCTTATCATCTAACCATAATCTCTTTAATCCTTTTTGAATATAGTATCCTGATTTTGATTTTAGTAATCGCAGATCTTTCCCTGTCTTTGGATGTTTTCCAAGCTCTTTGAATAATTCGACACCTTTTGGTAGTGATTTTGGTTCGTTCAATAATGCGATCGCTTGTTCAAATGTTATATCATAGGGTGTGTATGGTTGTGCTTTTTTAATTGAACGAAAGTCTCGATTGTGCCCAACGTATGGTCCAAATCGTCCGATGTTGGTGATTACAGGTTCGCCATCGTCTGGATGTTCTCCTAGTGTTCGCGGAAGAATTAATAAATGAACCGCTTCGTCTAATGTAATTTCATCTGGATTAATTTGTGGAGGAATGCTGGCCATCTTTGGTTTCGGAAGAGCTTTAGCAATTTTAACCGCTTCGTTTTCTTTTTTAACTAATGCTTTTTCTTCGTCAGTTTTTTTGTGACCTTTTTCAAATTTAGTCTTCTTTGGAATGGCTGGTGATTCACCAAGCTGAACATATGGTCCGAATCGTCCGTTCATTACATAGATTGGCTTGTCTTCTTCTGGATGTACACCGATTGGTTCAGTAGATTTTGCTTCTTTACCATCAATTGTTAATGCGCCGTCACAATCTGGGAATTTTGAACATGACAAGAATTTTCCACCACGCCCCAATTTAATAACCATTGATGATTTACATGTCGGACATTTGAATTTTGCATCAGCTTCACCAAGGTTGGTTAATTTTGGAATGTCTTCTTTCGATTCGACTTGTTTATGAAATGGCGTGTAGAATTCAGATAATGTTGGTACGTACTTCTTTTCACCTGCGGCAATACCATCTAGTTTTGATTCCATATCAGCTGTAAAGTCATCACTAATATACGAGCCAAAGTGTTCTTCGACAAATGAACTTACTACATCTCCAGTATCCGTCGGGAATAATGTTCGTCCTTCTTTTTCTACGTATCCACGGTCAACAATTGTTTTAATTGTACTGGCATATGTTGATGGACGTCCGATTCCTCGTTTTTCTAATTCTTTAATCAGTCCAGCTTCACTGTATCTGTTTGGTGGTGTTGTTTGCTTTGCTTCAATTACGAGTTCTTCAAGATTAATAGCGTCACCTTTTTCTAGTTTCGGTAACTCAACGTCTTCTGATCGAGACCGAGTATCAACCGCCAACCATCCAGGGAATATAACTTGCTGTCCATTAATAGAGAAATTAGGAATAGTCTCACCTGGGATATTCGCTGAAATTTTTGTTTTCAAAACATCTGCTCCAACCATCTGACTTGATACAGTTCGTTCCCAAATCAATTGGTACAATTCTTGCTCTTCAGCAGTTGTGCCTTGAGTCTTTTTAGATACATCAGTTGGACGAATAGCCTCATGAGCCTCTTGTGCATTTTTACTTTGTTTTCCATACACACGTGCTTCCGCATAATTTTTACCGAAATCTTTTTCAATAAGCGATAAGATTTGTCCCATTGCTTGTTTAGACAAATTGCGACTGTCGGTACGCATATACGTGATGTATCCTTTTTCATAAAGTTTTTGTGCGGCACGCATTGTTCGACTTGGCGCAAAGCCTAGTCGTGTTGATGCAGATTGTTGTAATGTTGATGTAGTAAATGGTGCATTTGGCTTCCGCTGACCTTTAGTTTCTTTTACGGCAATAATTGACCATTTTCCAGCATTGGCTTCTTTTTCTATTCGATCAACTTCTGATTTTTCAGTTTGATCTTTGTCACATTTTAGTAAGAACTGATTTCTGTCTTTTGAATAGTTCCCAGTGAGCACCCAGTAGTCTTCTGGAATGAATGCACGAATTTCTCGTTCACGTTCCATAATAATACGCAGTGCAGGCGATTGAACGCGTCCAGCAGATAGTCCGTAGCGAACCTTTTTCCATATCAATCCTGATAAATCATATCCAAACAAGCGATCAAGAACACGACGCGCCTCCTGAGCCTCTTTTAATTTCATATCTACAGTCCGAGGAGTCTTCATGGCTTCCTGGATTGCTTCTTTTGTAATTTCGTTAAAGACAATTCGTTTTGGATTTTTTAAACCTAATGTTTCTTGGAGGTGCCAAGCTATGGCTTCTCCTTCACGGTCGAGATCGGGCGCAAGAATAACTTCTGATGTTTTTTTTACCATGCTCACAAGCTCTGCAACAACTTTTTTCTTTGCAGGAGAGACTTCATAGTGTGGCACAAAACCAGCTTCGATATCTAAAGCTTTATCATTTGATTTAGGAAGGTCACGAATGTGTCCGACTGATGCGCGAACTACATAATCTTTTCCAAGATACTTTTCAATTGTTTTTGCCTTCGCAGGTGACTCAACGATTACTAATGTCTTCATATAGACGTAATTAGTAACATCCTTTTATTTTTTTTGCAAATTGTTTGTTTCTATATACGACGAATTTCTCCCATTGATTCAGTTATGAGTCCATTAATTTCCATCATTGATAGTAGCGCGCTTGCCGCGCTCGTATTTATATTAAGTTGTCGCATCAGCTCTCCACGTGGCATAGGTGATGCTAATAATTGTAAGACAGATTTTTCTTCGTCACTACAATGTTTCATGGTATCCAGAGGTGCTGTCCTAGACTCTTCAAAGCCAAGTGCTTCTAATAATTCAGTAACACTTGTAATTGGAGTCGCACCTTCACGAATTAGTTGGTTGGTACCAGTAGAACTGTCAGAGAAAATAGATCCAGGTACCGCTAAAACATCTCGGTTGTATTCAGTCGCAAGTCTTGCTGTTATGCGTGTTCCAGATTTATTGCTCGCCTCGATGACAAGCGTTGCTTTTGATATACCAGCCATTAATCTATTACGTCTGGGAAACGTCCAATTTGCAGAAGGTGTGTCAGGTTCAAGCTCCGAAACAAGAGCGCCGCTTGAATTTAGAATTTCTCTTGCAAGCGATATGTTGCTCGCAGGGTAGAGAACATTGTCAGCTAATCCCGATCCTGGAAATGCAACTGTCTTTAATCCATTGTCGAGAGCAGTACGATGAGCGATTGTATCCATGCCAAGTGCAAGGCCAGAGATGATAGCAATAGGGTAGCCGCGTAATCCCTTAATCAAGCTTTCACATACGTCTTTACCGTAAGTGGTGTATTTGCGAGAACCAACGACAGTAAGATATGTATATATATCAAAATCAGGTAAAGTACCTCGAACGTAAAGTTTTTTAGGCTTATCAGGTATTTCTTGCAGGATTATCGGAATAGATGTTGGTGTACTTTTTTCGCTCATATATATAGGTTATCAATAATGAGTTAAAGAAAAGGTAAAATCATTTACAAGCAAAGCATTTCTGTTATGATACAGAGCATATATGTTAGATATTAATTTTATTCGAGACAATTTAGAGATCGTCAAAGAGGCAGCGAGGAAAAAAAATATTCCAGTTGATTTAGATGAATTAATGCGCCTAGATACTGAGCGTCGCCAAAAACAACACACTGTTGAAACATTAAGGACTGAGCAAAATGCTGTTTCAAAAAATGTTGCTACAGCAGAAACACCCCAAATTCGTGAGCAGTTAATAACTGAGATGCGTGGACTTAAAGGAGATCTGCAAAAACACGAAGAAGACCTGAAAAAGATCATGCAAGACTGGAAGACGTTAATGCTGCAGGTTCCTAATATTCCCGATCTCTCAGTTCCAGAAGGAAAGAGCGATGAGGATAATGTTTCTATAAAAGAGTGGGGTAAAAAAACTCAGTTTGACTTTACTCCAAAAGATCACATTGAATTAATGACTGGTTTAGATATGGTTGACTTTGAACGAGGAACAAAAGTGCATGGATTCCGTGGATATTTTTTGAAAGGTGCTGGTGCAGATTTGTCGTGGGCATTATGGAACTATGCACGTGAATTTTTTGGTAAGCGATCATTTATACCAATGATAGTACCGACAATCGTTCGACCGCAACATTTTTACGGAACAGGGCATTTACCGAACGAAGCTGAAGATATATTTAAGACTCAAGATGATGACTACCTTGTCGGGACCTCAGAAGTTCCTGTTATGGGGTTTCATTCAGATGAGGTTATGGATAAAGGTGAGTTGCCTAAAAAATATATTGGATTCTCTCCTTGTTTCAGGCGTGAAGCTGGAAGCTACGGTGCTGATACGAAAGGGTTGTATCGTATGCATGAATTTTATAAATTAGAGCAAGTTATTTTATGTGAGGCATCTCATGAAGAGTCAGTAAAATGGCATGAAGAAATTACAAAAAACTCAGAAGAGTTTGTACAGTCTCTTGGTTTGCCACATCAAGTTGTTTTGAACTGTGGAGGCGACCTTGGTCTCGGGCAAGTAAAGAAGTACGATATCGAGGTGTGGGTACCAACAGCAGAAAAGTATCGAGAGTCTCATTCGTCTTCATATTTTCATGATTTTCAAACACGACGTTTTAATATCCGATATAAAGATGAGCAAGGTAAAATGCGATTTGCTCACTCACTAAATAATACTGCTATTGCAACACCCCGTATTCTTATTTCAATAGTAGAAAATTTCCAACAAGAAGATGGGACTATTTTAATTCCAGAAGCATTGCGTCCATACATGGGTGGAGCTGAGCGAATTTCATAGTATACTAGTACCACATGGTGCAATCAAAAGTTTCACGAAGCGCTCTTCGTGGAAAACAAAAAAATAATACAGAATACAGCATAGGTACATGGATTGGTGTGTGGTTTTTTTTGATAGCTCTACTTGTTGCTTTGTTTGTATTACTTCTCTATAAACCATTTTTCCAAATTTCGCACATAACAGTTAAAGGTACGCACGTACTACATCCTCATGACGTTGGTGTAAAAGTTCAGGATATTCTTGCGCAAAAGAAATTTTGGCTCGTACCTCTTGATTCATGGATTACGTTACCTAATAAAAAAATCAAAAATAATTTACATACAAATTTTGACCGTATTAAAGATATTAATTTATCAACCAAAAACTTTGATCAATTAGTTATTACGATTGATGAGTGGGACCCAGCATTTTTATGGTGCAATATTGACGAAACAGCATTGACGCGCTCGTGTTGGTTTATGGATGAGCAAGGTCATATTTTTTCAAAAGCTCCATATTTTTCGCCAGGGGTGTATCCAATGTTTGTCACACCGGCGAGTTCTCTGGATGCAGTGTTGGGAGAAAAGAAGATTGATCCAGATATTCTTGATCAAGTGTTAGCGATTTACAACATGCTCGAAAGCAATAACAGTACTATCGAAACTATTACATTTGGAGAAGAGATGGACATTGTTTTTACGCTTCAGAAGTTGCAAGGGGTTTTATTAAAGGACACCGAGTTACTTGTAACACGAACTATGACAATCGATATATTAGAAGAGAATTTGAATCTCTTATTACGACATACAACCTTTAAAGATAAATTTGATACGCAAGCAGATTTATTACAGTATATTGATTTGCGATTCGATGGAAAGTTGCTGTTTCGCTTCAAATAAGTAACATTTGATGTTCATGAATATTGTATTCGGATTTTGGAAAAACTTAAAATTACCCGTCTTTAGTTTGGCACCTATGGCTGATGTTACTGACGTCGTTTTTCGTCAGATCATTGCAAAATATTCTCGTCATGGAGAGCAAGGTGGTGGACCGGATGTTTTTTGGACTGAATTTGTTTCAGCAGATGGTTTGAATCATCCAGATGCTCAAGAACGACTTGCGATTGATTTGCGATATAAGGAGAACGAGCGACCAATCGTTGCGCAGCTGTTTAGTCATGAACCTCAAGCTATGCATGATGCTGTATTATTATGTAAAAAAATGGGATTTGATGGTGTAGATATCAATATGGGGTGTCCTGAGCGAACAATTGTAAAGCAAGGTGCAGGTTGTGGCTTGATTCAAGAACCTGAGCAAGCTCAAGCAGTGATTCGAGCAGCTCAAGATGCAGCAGGTGATATGCCTGTATCGGTAAAGACTCGTATCGGGTTTAATACTAATGAAATCGATACATGGGTTCCTGCGTTACTTGAGACAGGAATTCCAGTTTTAACTGTTCATATGCGAACACGAAAAGACATGTCAAAGGTTCCAGCTAAATGGGATCTGATGCCACGCATCGTAGAGCTACGTGACCAAATTTCTCCAGAAACATTAATTTTTGGAAATGGTGATGCGACTGATTTAATTGATGCTCAAAACAAGGTTGATGAAACAGGTTGTGATGGTGTTATGTTAGGGCGTGCAATCTTTGGAAATCCTTGGTTATTTGATAGTGAAAAAGGTGAGATAAGTATAGAAGAGAAGTTAACTGTAATGTTAGAGCATACAAAACTATATGTAGAACTGTTGGGTGAACACAAGAATTTTAATATTATGAAAAAACATTATAAGGCGTATTGTAATGGCTTTGTGGGCGCTAAAGAGCTGCGTAATGAGTTGATGTTACAAAAGACGTATGAAGAGATAGAGAAAATAACGAAAGATTTTCTCTCTCGTTTGAGCTAATACTTATCTCTGATATACTGGTGTCTATATGGAATACACAGCACTATATAGAAAATACAGGCCTGAAAAATTTGATGAAGTTTTAGGGCAGGACCATGTTATTACTTCGCTACAAGGAGCGTTGAAAACTGATTCTGTCGCGCACGCCTATTTGTTTGCAGGAACTCGCGGGACTGGAAAGACTTCGATCGCTCGAATCTTTGCTGGTGAACTTGGCTGTACTAAAAATGATATTTATGAAATTGATGCCGCGTCTAATCGTGGTATTGATGATATTCGTGCATTGCGTGATGCAGTTGCAACGAGACCTCTAGAATCTCCATACAAGGTTTACATCATAGATGAGGTGCACATGTTAACCAAAGATGCCTTTAACGCGTTACTCAAGACATTAGAAGAGCCGCCACAGCACGTTATCTTTATATTAGCGACTACTGAACTACATAAGGTGTTAGATACGATTGTGTCGCGATGTCAGGTGTTCCAGTTCAATACTCCAGGACAAGAGATACTTGTTGAAATGCTTAAAGGTGTGGCTAAAAAAGAAGATCGAGAGTTAGCTGAAGATGCGGCTGAAATTATCAGTCTACTTGCTGACGGATCATTCCGTGACGCACAAGGTGTTTTGCAAAAAGTTCTATCGTCAGTTACTGATAAAAAAATATCTCGAGATGTTGTTGAACCAGTACTGGGTGTACCGCAAGATGAGTTGGTTGAGCAGTTTGTACAATCAGCGACAACAGGAGATACTGATACATTGCTCGGTGCAATTACTGCATTAAAAGAAGGTTCATTTAATGCATCTACTTTTCTATTACTTGTTATTCGAAAAGTGCGACTGATATTATTCATGCGTTTTAGTAAAACAATGCGCACAAGTTTGAAAAAAGAAATTTCAGAACGTGAATATAAATTTGTTGAATCACTGATGGGGAAAGAAGGTGCTACACTTAATGCAGGATTTTTAACTAACTTGCTAGAGGCTTTACAGCAAACAAAATTTGCAAGCGTACCATATTTACCTCTGGAAATGCTTTCGTTCAAAATGCTTGAAGCTAATGAAGAATAGTAATGCAGCTTTTTCGACTTCATTTCAATAATAGAATAAAGAATCTATTCCATTCAGATTTTTGGATCTACGAACGTTCAGTTTGGCTTCACATGCTGGCGCAAGCTGTGATTTCAGTTTTTGTTGCGATCCTACTACTCAATACAGGATATACACTGAATCAAGTTATTTTCTATTATTTCCTTTTCTACTTATTTGATGTACCACTTAATTATGTGGCATATTATGCGATTAAATATCTCGGTGCACGCTGGACAGTTATTCTTGGTGTTATTGCAAAGATCGCATTCTTTATTGGTTTATCACTGATTAGTGGTGGTTCAATGTGGGTTTTAGTACTACTGGCTTTGTTTGATGCAATCTACGATACATTTTATTACGTAGCGCATTTCTTTATTTTTATGAGCCTCGATACTCCAGAGAAGTCTCGTGAACATACAGGAATTTTAACAGCTGTACAAAAGCTTGGAGGACTACTCGGTCCAGTTGTTGGTGCGGGGCTGTTATTATTTGTTTCGGAAAATGCATTGATCTATGCAACGATTGCATTACTTGCATTGTCTCTTGTTCCTTTATTTCAACTTCATCATTTAGATAATAAGCCAAAAGTTGGTAAGCCACGATTTTCTGATCTTGGAATTAAGGCACGACAGACATTTGGATCTATGATGCTGTGGGGTATTCATGCAAAAGTTGAGACTACATTGATACCATTATTTATTTTTACTGTAATTGGAACTATTGAATCAGTTGCAATTATTCCTGTATTGATCTCAGCTGCTGCAATTTTCTTGTCCTACTTTGTAGGAAAAGACCACAAGCATAGTTTAATGGAGATGATCATAAAAATGGGGCCCATGTTAGTAGTAGTTTGGGTACTGCGACTAGTTATTGCAAGTAATATTTTCTTCTACGTCAGTATTGTTATTGTAAGCTTAATGTCGCTTCTTATCTCTATTCCTATGGATGGAGATATATTTAAGATGGGTGAGGTGAAGCGTGAAAATGGATTAAGTGTTGCATTATATCGTAACCTAATTTCTATGACTGGTGGATTGGTAATGTTTACGATTATTGCTGCGTGGGTAAGTATCTTTCAAGGAAGTTTTGTCATGGCGGCTCTAGCTATATTTATTCTGGTAATTATGAATTTACTATGGGTTATGCAGCATAATAGGAATTAGAGTGTTGAAAAAAAAGAGGTAATAAGGTATCTTGTTACGGTACTTCTCGTACGATCTTGCCGGATCGTCTAACGGTAGGACACTGGTTTTTGGTACCAGTAATCTAGGTTCGAGCCCTAGTCCGGCAACAATAACAATTAGATATTTGTCTACAAAGAGTTTACAATCAAATATTTGGAAATTTGCGATTCATAGTATAACGAGTAAGCGTACATACATGACGTTTCTTACTATTTTTTTTCTTACTATGCCAAATGCAACAGCAAGGATGATTGGTATGATCAGTGCGGCTGGTCAAATAGCTGGATTTTTATTTGAGATTCCTAGTGGATATATCTCAGACAGAATAGGACATAAAAACGCATTAGTTTTTGCAAAATTTTTAACTATTCTTTCTACTCTTTGTTATATTCTGGCAAACAGTATTGCTTGGTTTTTTGTCGGAGGAATATTGATGGCCATTGGAATTGCTTTTCTTAGTGGTACAGCAAATGCTTTTATGCACGATACGCTAAACGATCTTGGTAAGGGAGATCAGTATGCACATGTTATGGGTAGAATAAAATCCCTAGGTTTTGCTGTACCGATTATTTTTATTTTATTATTACCAGTTATTGCTCAGACAAATTTTCGGCTAGCATTCCTTGTAGTTCTTCTGCTTGATATCGTCGGCTTGTTTGTTGTTATGTCATTCAAGAAACCAGCAGCAAGCTCTATTATTGAAGAAGTAAGTATAGGCAATCTTAAAAAGACATTTAGAGATTGGTATAAGGCTGGTTGGGTTCGCTATGTTCTGGTAGGTGTTATTTCTTTTGGTATAAGTTTTGGTGCAGTAGCAGGTTTTAAAAATCCGTATCAAGAATTGATCGGGTTTTCAATTTCTTCATTAGGAATTTTATGGGCGATATCTAGAGTTTTTATATCGGGAATATCGTTATGGAGTGGTTTCATTTATAAGAAAATATCATATAAAGACCTCATTATCTTGCGAGCAACTGGATACTCAATTTGTTTTTTAGTGATTGGACTATTTCCTAATATGTGGATAACGGCGGGAGCTTTTATAATTGTTACTGTATTACAGTGGGGTCTTGGTGCAGTATTCAATCAGCATAATTTGGATTTTATAAAAACATCAAATTCAAAAGCTACACTTTTATCGGTAAATAGTTTGATTGAAAAGATGATGTCTGCAATTATCGCTCTAGCGATGGGGTTTATTGTTGCGGGGTATTCGTACATGGTAGGGTATTTATTTATGGGAATCGCATTACTTACTCTTGTTGTAGTTTCATTCTTTTACTTACCAAAAAACTCTTACTAGGAAGAGTTTTATTTATTTCTTGAAATATTCGGCAATGATTCGTTTTGCGAGAAGTCCTGAATATTTAATATTCATCTGAGGGGACTTATTAACTTCAAAAAATATAGGACCATTTTCTGTTCTAACAAAATCGACTCCCGCCATATCTATACCACATGCGTCAGTTGCTTTACGACATAGTTCGGCCTCACTTTCGGTAATAGTATCAACCTCAAAATTTGCACCTCGGGACCAGTTGTTATAGAACCCGTCGTTTGAAATTCTTTTAATAACACCAAAGACTTCGTGTTTGTACATGGTTACGCGAAAGTCGTGTGTATTTTCTATATATTCTTGTATAAGAGCTGTTGGTATATTTGCATCCGCAATAGCCTGTTGTCTTTGTTCATCTGATAAGGTAAGTCGCTCGTCTAAGTCCTTAATAGAATCAATTTTCCACACCTCCTCACCTCGGTCTCCATTAAACTTAAGAACTACTGGGAACTGTAATGTGTTTATAATGTACTCTCGATTCTTTTCATATGAAAAACTTGTCACAATAAATGATTCAGGAATAGGTAAGCTATTAAGATGTAACATCATCATTTGTGAAATCTTTTGTACGTGCAGAGTATGGTTTGTGCCAATCGGGTCATTAAGGGGGATGTTTTTTTGATTGCAGTAATAAAGCATAATAGCTGGCGTATGTCGCTCTTTCCCTCGAAGCTGAAAATAGTTTACATGATTATGTAGTTCTATAGGTTCTCCACAATAAATAAACCGAGCTGGTTCGTCATTTTTTAAGTGAATTGTGATATGTCTTGCTTTGTATACATTCACTGTTATACCTTGAGATTGAGCTTCTTCTACAAAGCCAGTACGAAGTTTTTCTGTACTATTATATAGATTAATGCCTTTCATATTATTTTGTATCAATGTTAACTAGTTTTTCTAATCTTCGGATGTCGGCAAGTAGCTTAGACCTATCTTTGTTATGTAGAATAATATTAAAAACACTTTTACCACCATTTTTAGCAAAGAAAGCTCGATCACCGACTCTCTTGTGGATATTAATTTTATGGAAAGATTTTAGTTCTTGCGCCTTTTTCATTCCGGTAATTGATTTTATAACACCTTCCTTTTTAGCAAAAAATTTCATTGCTGCACTGTGACCTAGTACGGTTTTTGGAATAATAGGTTTGCGAGGAATACGAATCAATACATCATTTTCCGTATGATCAATATCGTATGATAGTTCATACATGGTGTTACGGAACCCTCCAACACGTGGACCAACTTCGATAACTTTCCAACCATCTTCTGTTTTCATAAGTTCAACATGAGCGCTTGAACTACGCAGTCCCAGTGCATGGATAGCATCTGTTGCAACTTCTTTTGCTGCATTAATAGATGAAGTCTTTAACTTTGTTGGTGTAATTTGTTTATATCCAAAGAAGTCATCAAATCCAACAGATTGTCCGGTTGTAATAGATACCATAGGGCAGAAATAGATTGTACCTCGTGAGTTGACATATCCATCAACCGAATACATATCACCATCCATAAATTCCTCGACAAGCATAGTGGGGGCATGACCCTTATCTTTGTACTCGCCATTGAGTTTTTTTAATTTTGTAAATGCTTTAAGGAGATTTTTTTCCAAATCTTCTTCATGATAACAAATAGATACAAGTAGGCTTTGTGCAAGACCAGTTGGCTTAAGAACAACCGGTAAGTTGAATCGATTTGTAATCTCTTTAATAGTCTTTTTGCTCGCATTTTCTACAATACGATACTTGGGTGTCATTTTTTTATTATATGACCGAAATCGTCGCCGCATAGACAATTTGTTGACTGACCAAAGTAACGATTGAATAGTTGGGGTTCTAAGATATGGAACCAGTGGAATGATTTTTGTAAATTCTGGAATCTTTGCTTCACTACGACAGGTAACAGCTAGTAATTCGTCTAGGTGTGGTCGTAACGATTCCAGTATCGTTGTTTCAGACCTGTAATTCATTTTAATAAGAATATCAAAAACACCTTCTCGTTTTTTAAGAGTTTCTTTGCTTGGTTTGTCAGAATAAGCAAGAGCAAGGCGGTACTGTTTTTTAGTTTTCTTGCGGAAAGCACTAATATCCTCTAGGGGTGCTTTTCCAACAAATAAAATGATATTTTTGTTTATCTCCATAAAAAATACCTGCATAAAGCAGGAAAGTTATACAGGCACTATAATACCTGACGATCAAGGCTCTGTCAATGTTAATCGCACTGCCTATTCCTTGTAGTACCTGTTGTGATATACTGCAAATACTATGAAAAATACATCATCAATATTTGATCAATATAGAGAAAAAATTACCAGTATTGCGCAAGCCTTACGATTTTCAGGTGACACATTAGACGTATTACTTGTGCCGGACAATGTTGCCGAACATACATTAGATATTGTTCGCGACGATGGCTCAAAAGAATCTTTGCCGGCATACCGTGTACAATTCTCAAATGCACGTGGTCCATACAAAGGAGGGATTCGTTTTCATGATGCTGCAGATTTAGACGAAGTTTCATTTCTCGCAGCGTTAATGACCCTTAAGACAGCGGTCGTAGGTATTCCTATGGGCGGTGCCAAAGGCGGTGTTGTTGTTAATGCAAAAGAGTATTCTCGAAATGAACTTGAACAAATTGCACGTGCTTGGGTTGGTGCCATGTCAGATATTATTGGGGTTGATCAAGATATTCCAGCACCTGATATGTACACGACTCCACAGATTATGGGATATATGCTGGATGAGTATGAAAAGATAACAGGAAAAAGTGAACCTGGAATGATTACCGGAAAACCAATTACATTAGGTGGAAGTTTAGGGCGAGATACTGCAACAGCTCAAGGTGGAGTATATACTCTCGAAGAATTAGTAAAAGAACTTGAACTTGATCGTTCAAACTTGCGTGTCGCAGTACAAGGTTTCGGAAATTCTGGATATAATGCGGCAAAAATATTACACGACCTAGGGTATAAAATTGTCGCAGTTTCAGATAGTCGAAATGGTATCTATAGCGAAGCTGGTTTAGATCCAGAATATGTTATGACAGTCAAGCAAGATAAGGGTTCAGTGAGCGATGTTTCAGATGTGACGGTTATCACAAATGCTGAGTTACTTACATGTGACTGTGACGTGCTTATTCCAGCTGCGCTTGATCGTCAAATTACTAAAGAGAATGCAGATGATGTTCAGGCAAAAATTATTGTAGAGCTTGCAAATGGTCCTGTTACAGCAGAGGCTGATGAAATTCTTAATAAAAAAGAGATACATGTTATTCCTGACATTCTAGCGAATGCGGGCGGTGTAACAGTGAGCTATTTTGAGTGGGTACAAAATCGTATGCAATATATGTGGAGTGTTGAAGAGGTCTCTGAAAAACTTAAATCGATTATGATTCCAGCATTTCATGCTGTGTGGGATCAATCAAAAAATCATAATTCAAGCTTACGTGATGCTGCGTATATGATTGCTGTAATGCGTATTGTCGAAGCATTGAAATTGAGAGGTCGTGTATAATAAAAAAATATGAATAACTCGCTGATTATATTGCGTATCGTATATACACTAGGTTTAGTAGGAGTGCTAGTTTTTCTTCCAGGCTTTTTTATCGTTATAGGAGCGATTATTGGAATGTTTATATTTTCTAAATATGTTGAAGGCCTTATAGCGCTTGTACTATTAGATGGGCTATATGGCTTTGTTTCTAGTACGCCACAATTTGGAATATATATTATTATCGGTGTAGTTAGCTTCATTATTATTAGTTACCTTAAAAAACATTTAGCTTGGTATTCTTAATATGATGATGCGACGATTAAGAAAAAAAAGACGAGAAAGTGAAATCACGCCTGATGAGATTTTTTTAGACGCACGTAATCTTCCAGATTTTAATAGGCATCAATTAGAAGGATCGATTGAACAGCCGATCAGTAAGAGAGTTTTTGGAATAGTTGGATTACTTTTGGGTTTAGTGTCTGTAATTTTTATCATTCAGCTGGTAACGCTCCAGATTAGAAAAGGTGAAGCATATTTTACACAAAGTGAAAGTAATCGAATACATGAGATCGTGCTTTTTGGCGATCGTGGTGTTGTGTATGATCGTAATGATGAAATTATTGCATGGAATGTGCAACCTGAAAATGACGAACCATTCTCATATCGCGCATATACCGAGCGTCCCGGTTTTTCTCATGTTTTAGGTTACGTAGGATATCCTAAAAAAGACTCTTCGGGTTTTTATTGGCGAAAAGAACTTTCAGGACGGGAAGGCGTTGAGGCACATTACGATAGTATGCTTGCTGGTACTCCAGGAACACGTCTTGTAGAAACAAATGCATTTGGGGACAAGGTTTCTTCTGGGCAAGTAGTTCCGCCACGCGATGGTGATAATTTAGTTTTGTCGATTGATGCACGCATGCAAGAGGTTTTAAGTGATGGTTTGCGTGATATGGCAAAACAGTTTCAATATGATGGAGGAACTGCCGCAGTGATGGATATTTATACTGGTGAACTTCTGGCACTTACGAGTTATCCAGAATTTGACTCCGAAATTCTTTCATTAGGTCAAGATACTGAAATCATCGAAGGTTATTTTAAAGATGGAGATAAACCTATGATCAATCGGGCTGTGTCAGGCTTGTATACACCAGGTTCTGTAGTAAAACCATTTGTTGCAATAGCGGCATTACAGGAAGGTGTTATCTCTCCGGATACAAAAATTAATAGTACAGGATATATTGAAATCCCAAATAAATATAATCCAGACAACCCAACACTTTTCTATGACTGGCGATGGGGCCGATATAAAACAGGTCATGGCCAAACTGATGTATATCACGCTATTGCAGACTCTGTGAATACGTATTTTTATGCAATCGGAGGAGGATATAAAAATCAAGAAGGAATTGGTATTGTTAAGACAAAAGAGTATTTAGAAAAATTTAAAATTGGTCAGCCTACGGGATTTGATTTAGGTGTTATTGAAAAAACAGGAGTACTACCAGATCCAGATTGGAAAAAAGAAGTATTCGAAGATGGTACATGGCGTGTAGGTGATACGTACAACACTGTCATCGGTCAATTTGGTTTTCAAGTAACGCCAATGCAAATGTTGCGAGCGACCGCAGCGATTGCAAATGACGGTATTCTTGTGACACCGCATTTGTTAAACAAAGGTGAGACTGATCGTGAAGCTATTACCGGTATTGATAAGAAGTGGTACGAGGTAATGCGAAAAGCTATGAGACAGACAGTGACTGATGGTACTGCACAAATACTAGACCTGTCGCAAGGAGGGTTTGCTGTGAAATCAGGTACTGCTCAGACAAATGGAAATAGAAAAGTTAATGCCTGGATCGAAGGATTTTTTCCATACGAATCACCGCGTTATGCCTTTATCATAATGAACGAAGGTGCACCTAGTGCGCAGCGAACGGGTAGCTCATATGTGGCTTTTAAATTACTTGACTGGATGCGTAATGAGGCTCCGGAGTATTTTGAGATCAATTAGCGAATGATTGATTTTCCTGCTAAAAAACGCTAGCATGAGTAATATGTCAGAATATATACAGATTACAAAACAGCGTAAAGAAGAGATTGAGGCTGAATTAAAAGAGTTAAAGGTAGTAAAACGACCGGTTATTTTAGAACGTCTTCAATTTGCTAAGTCATTAGGCGACCTTTCAGAAAATGCTGAATATCATGCCGCGCGGGAAGCTCAAGGTAAAAATGAAGATAAGATTCAAGAACTTGAAAGTATCTTGAAGAATGTAGAAATAGTTAAAAAAGTTAAATCAGATACAGCGCAAATTACTTCTATGGTAACTGTGCAAAAAGATGGTGAAAAAGAGAAACGAGAGTTTACACTTGTTGGTCCAGCTGAAGCTGATATGTCTAACGGAAAGCTTTCAATCGAATCTCCAATTGGAGCAGCACTGCTTGAAAAGAAAAAGGGTGATGTTGCTAAGGTTGAAACACCGGGAGGTATTGTAAAATGGAACGTATTAAAGGTACAATAGTTTTTATATGTCAGCACTCGAAGAAATTCAAGCAGTTCGCTTAGAAAAAATTGAAAAACTTAAAAATGCAGGAATGGATTCATACCCATCAAGCGTTCCTCGTGATATGTCTCTTTTAGAAGTGGTCGGTTCTTTTGATGACTTAGAAAAGAAAGGTGATACATTTTCAATTGCGGGACGTGTTATGGCGGTGCGCGGACAAGGTGCTATTTTATTTGTTGTATTACAAGAAGGAGTTGATCGTTTTCAAGTTGTCTTGAAAAAAGATGAAATTGACGAAAAATTGTTTTCATTGTTTGTCGACACGGTTGATATGGGTGACTTCATTTCAGTAACAGGAACATTGTTTATTACAAAAAGAGGAGAGCAAAGCTTACTTATTAAGGATTGGAAAATGGCAACAAAGTCATTATTGCCGTTGCCAGAAAAATGGGCAGGTATTAAAGACGACGATGAGCGATATCGAAAACGTTACCTAGAGCTTATTTCAGATCCAGAAGTATATAACCGATTCACTATGCGTTCTCGAGTGGTAAAAGCTATTCGTTTATTTTTTGATGAGAAAGGTTTTGTAGAAATTGAAACACCAGTATTAAAATTACAGGCAGGTGGTGCAATGGCTCAGCCGTTTGAGACACATCATAATGATTTAGATATTGATATGAAGTTGCGAATCTCTCTGGAGATTGAACATAAAATGTTGATGGTAGGCGGGTTTCCAGCAGTATACGAAATAGGAAAAAATTTTCGTAACGAGGGAAGTGACCCAACACATATTCAAGAGTTTACTATGATGGAATGGTATGCAGCATATCGAACACTTGATGAAAATATTGCATGGACAGAAGAGTTACTAAAAAAACTTGCTGCAGATGTTGTAGGAAAATATGTATTTACTGTTTATGATAAAGATGGAAATGGTGTAGAGGTAAGTTTTGCAGGGGAATGGCCACGACGTAGTTTTGCTGATTTATTAGCTGAGTATGCAAGTGTCGATATGGCTGCTATATCTGATGATGAGTTGCGAGTAGAAGTTCAAAAATATGGTATGGACGCAAAAGAGTCTGCAAAAGTTAGTCGAGCAAATCTATTAGATTATGTGTACAAACACACAGCACGCCCGCAATTAATTAACCCAACTTTTGTCACTAATTATCCTGGTGATTTAAAACCATTGGCTCAGCAGAATGAAGATGGTACCGCGCAAGTTGCACAATTAATTATTGGAGGAGCAGAGATTACGAATCAATATGCCGAACTAGTTGACCCACAAGCACAACGCAACTTACTGGAAAAGCAATCAGAAGCAAAGAAAGCGGGAGATACAGAAGCGATGGAGTTAGACGAAGATTTTATCACTGCGATGGAGCATGGTATGCCGCCAATGACAGGATTCGGTATGGGAATTGATCGACTTGTTGCAATTTTTTCAGGACAAAAAAATCTTCGTGATACTATTTTCTTTCCAATAATGAAACCAAGAGATTAAATAAATAATGTAAAGGAAAAGCCATGATCTGTATTGATAGATCATGGCTTTTTCATTTTATGATCAGAGACATTAATTACAAATGTTCCGTAATCGTTACTTTTACTGTCTCTGTTGCCCCACAGTGTGTTGTCGGGTAGGTTGCGGTATTCTCCAAATGTATTAAATGGACTACCTTCTTTCATGTTCATTTTTATTTCAGGGTTATGAAGTCGGATTAATTGATTAAGCTCATTCCATGTCCCATCACTATAACCATCGTCTAGGTTTTTCATATCGTTGAGTTTTCTTCATATACAATTTTTTTAACAATACAATAAACCAGTGAGTTTGTCTATGTTTCTTAATTAGTGAATAACACTCAAAAATAGATTTTGTAGTGTTATTCATGTTTTCCACACTTCATTCCTTGTGGGATAGGGTGGTACGTTATACAATATATGTGGGATGAAGTGGGACAAAGTGGTATGAAAGTAAAACGTGTTCTCGCTCAATCTAATAATATTATGTTGATAGGAGAACACATTCATACACTTGATGACAAAAAGCGACTTTCTTTGCCGAGTAAATTTCGTAAGGAGCTAGGAAAAGAGGTTGTAATAACTCACGGACTTGATCATTGTCTTTTTATATATTCGAAGAGTGAATGGAAACAGTTTTCACAGCGTCTGTCAGAACTTTCTATGGGGCAAAAAGATTCACGTAGTTTTACTCGATTTATTTTGGGTAGCGCGGTTGAATCTGGTATCGACAAGGCCGGACGTATCTTGATTCCGGACTTTCTTAAGGAATTTGCAAAACTAGGATCAAAAGTGGTTCTTGTAGGAATCGGCAATCGAGTCGAAGCTTGGTCAGAGAAAGAGTGGACATCATACAAGAAACAAATCCAGAAAGATGCTGATACATTAGCCGAGAAATTGGGGGATATAGGAATGATCTAGTATGAATAACACTGACCGACACATTCCAGTTTTGTTAGATGAGGTAAAAGAATACCTGTCTATTCAGCCAAGCGACACTGTTTTTGATGGGACATTAGGTGCTGGGGGTCATGCACGCATGATGATTGAGCAACTTGATTCCACTGGGACTTTTATTGCTACTGATCAAGATCAGGAAGAGATGGAGAAAACAAAAGCTGATCTCCTTGCATTATTCCCAGATCGAACAATTCATACAGTGTGTGAAAACTTTCGTAACTTGGACACAGTGTTATCTGACCTCCATGTCGAGTCAATTGATAAAGCATTGTTTGACCTTGGGGTAAGTTCTATGCAGCTAGATGATCCTGGTTATGGTATGACATTTCGAGAAGATGCACCGCTATCAATGGTAATGAGTAAAGATACTTCTGACAGAATTATTACGGCATACGATATTGTTAATGATTGGAAAGAAGAAACTATAGCTGACATCATTTATGCATTTGGTGATGAGAGATACTCAAGGCGTATTGCAAAAGCTATCATCGCTGCACGAGAAGAGGGTTCAATACGAACAACGTTTCAACTAGCTGATATTGTAAAAGGCTCGGTACCAGGACGATATGCAAATGGACCTATTCATCCAGCAACACGAACATTTCAAGCTATCCGTATTATTGTTAATGACGAATTTGCAGCTATTAAAGAAGGGCTTACCAAAGCTGTCGCAGCATTAAAGCCAGGAGGACGCATTGCTGTAATTTCATTTCATAGCGGGGAAGATAGAATCGTAAAACAACTCTTTAGAGAATATGTAGACAACGGCATAATAGAAAAAATTAATAAAAAACCGTTGACGCCAAAGGATACGGAAGTAGAAACAAACAGGCGGTCACGAAGTTCAAAATTACGAGTAATAGAAAAAATATAAATATGTCTCAACATGCACAATACAACAACATACAGATCGGAAGTCGTCGTATTTCAGTACGTACTATTTCGACTGTTGTATTAAGTAGTATTGTGTTTATCGCACTACTCTATGTATATCTTTTAGCATCTACTACTATGAATGTGACTATGCGTAAGACTATGTTGGCGCAATCACGTGAAGTGCAATCCCAGATTGCTGACCTTGAAGCCGATTACATGGTGGAGCGCGCACAACTAACGTTACAAAAAGCTGAAGAATACGGCTTCTCGGAAGCTGAAAAACAAACCTTTGTCTATCGACATAAGACAAGCGACAGTCTCGCTCTAGGGATGGAATAGTGTCATAATAATATAAGTTATGGCAAAAGAGTTACCACTTCACAGAGTACGTTTACGTATTATTTCGGGACTAATTTTATTAGTCGCGTTTATTTTTGGTGGGAAACTTTTTTCAGTACAAATTATTAATGGAGAAAGTTTTGCTGACAGAGCTGACAGGCAATACGTAACCCCTGCAGGTTCTGTTTTTGACCGTGGGTCAATCTATTTCTCTGGTAAGGACGGGGAGAAAGTTTCAGCTGCAACTTTAACAACAGGTTATAAATTAGCACTTATTCCAAATCAAATTACTGACCCAGAAGGATTATATAAAGAGCTTTCTTTGTACACCGAGATTGATCGTGAAAGCTTTATTGCAAAAGCTTCAAAGGCTGAGGATCCTTACGAGGAGATAACTGACCGACTCGACCGTGCAACAGCTGATACTATCATTGATCTAAAATTGGATGGTGTACGTTTGTACAAAAATAAATGGCGATCATATCCTGGTGACACATTAGCGGCTCAGGTGATTGGTTTTGTTGGTTTTAGTGGTGATGATTTTATTGGGCGTTACGGTATTGAGAGAAAATATGAATCAGTCTTACAACGAACAGATCCTGATTTGTATGTAAACTTTTTTGCAGAAGTTTTTGCTAACTTAGGTTCACTTTTAGGAAGTAATGAAGAAAAAGAAGGTGATATTGTCTTAACTATTGAACCAAATGTTCAAACGTATTTTGAAACTGCTTTAAGTAGTGTTGCTGACAAGTGGTCAAGCGATACCGTTGGAGGAATCATTATGAACCCTAAGACAGGAGAGATTTACGCTATGGCACAAGCGCCGAGTTTTAGTTTGAATCATTATGGTCAAGTGAGCGATATAAGTCTCTTTAATAATCCTCATATTCAGTCGGTTTTTGAAATGGGTTCTATTGTAAAACCTATCATTATGGCTTCAGCCATTGATACTGGGGCAGTCACAGCTGATACTTCGTACTATGATAGCGGTTCTGTTGAGGTTGGTGATCGAACTATCTGGAACTATGATAAAAAGGGTCGCGGGCAAACTACAATGCAGGGCGTATTGAATGAATCATTAAATACGGGTATGGTGTATGTATCACAGGAGATGAAAAAGAAAGATATGAAAAAATATCTCTACGATTTTGGTTTTGCTGAAAAAACAAATATTGATTTACCGGGCGAGGTTAATGGCTTAGTCTCAAACTTGGATAGTAATCGTGATGTTGAGTACGCTAACATTGCCTTTGGGCAAGGTATTGCGATTACACCGATTACTATGATACGATCGCTTGCTATCTTGGCTAATGGTGGGCAAAAAGTGCAGCCATATGTTGTAAAAGAGATTGAATACAACAGTGGTTTTGATACAAAAAATGAATATGAGCTTGGCGAACAAGTCATCAGTCAAGAAACATCGGACGAGATTACTCGAATGTTGGTAGAAGTTGTAGATTCAACACTATTAGGAGGAAAGGCAAAATTGGATTATTATAGTATTGCGGCTAAAACAGGAACAGCTCAGATACCGCATCCAAAAGGAGGTTACTATACTGATCGAAACCTCCATTCATTTTTTGGATATCTTCCAGCATACGATCCGCAATTTATTGTGTTTTTGTATACTGAATATCCAAAAGGTGCTAAATATGCTTCTCAAACATTGGCACCACCGTTTATGGAAACCGCAAAGTTTTTGCTTAATTATTATGATGTTCCACCAGATCGAGCGCCTGTAACAGTAACCGAATAATCTTAATTTATTTATATGTATTTCATTCGAGACATTCTTATTAAAATCCTACAATGGCAAGCAACTGTTGTGCTGTGGCGTTACAAGCCACAGATTATTGTGATTACAGGAAGTATTGGAAAAACGAGTACTAAAGATGCAATTTTTAATGTGTTATCACAATTTGCATATGTACGTAAAAGTCAAAAGAATTTCAATAATGATATTGGCGTACCCTTAACTATTCTCGGTCTTTCAACAGGTTGGCGCAATCCATTAAAGTGGATAGCAAACGTGATTAAAGCATTTGGGCTCATACTGCTTCCGTTTATGAAATATCCGAAATGGCTTGTACTTGAGGTTGGGATTCGAAAGCCCGGCGATATGGAAGAATTGAAACGTTGGGTAAAACCAAATATGGTTGTTGTTTCAGCATTTGGAACCATGCCTTCTCATGTAGAATTTTTTGAAGATAAGTATGGTGTATGGAAAGAGGAGGCAGCTATTATTGATGCTATGGATAGTAATGGAACATTGCTACTTAATCATGATGATCTCGAAGTTATGAAGCTTGCCGAGAATAGTAAACATCGAACGTATACTTTTGGTGTACATGAAGACGCCACAATAGAGATGGGGCACAATGAAATTGATTATCATCCTGAACACATTGAAGCAAAAGGAACTATATTTCGTATTGATTATGAAGGTAAAAGTATCCCCGTCCACATTCATGGATTCCTTGGTAATAATGTTGTGTATGCCTCAGGAGCAGCATTGCTCGTAGCACATGTAATGAAATTGCCCATGGTAAAGGCTACGGAAGGGCTTGCATCAGGCGAGTTCCCGGCAGGACGTATGCGTATCATAGAAGGTGTAAAACAAACAATGATTATTGATGATACGTATAATTCATCGCCGTCAGCTGTTGAGAATGCTTTAGAAGTGCTGCATGGTTTGCGTACACTGGGTCGCAAGATTGCAGTGTTGGGTGATATGTTTGATCTTGGTAAACATACTGATGAAGAGCATCGCAAAATGGGTGAATTTGCTGCATCGCGTTGTGACAAGTTAATTACCGTAGGTATCCGTGCTCGTAATACAGCCAAAGCTGCGATTGATGCAGGTATGAATGAAAAAGACGTAGTCATGTTTGATGATTCACAAGTAGCAGGGAAATTTGTTGAAGAAAAAATAAGTAAAGGTGATGTAGTACTTGTAAAAGGCTCACAGGGTGCACGTATGGAGCGAGCTGTAGTTGAGATCATGGCACATCCAGAGTTACGAGAAACACTTGTCGTTCGGCAGGAAGAAGAGTGGGTAAGTAAAGAGTAATTAGGTATTTTTAGTATATAGAAATGGTAGAAGATGATGAAAAAGAAAACTGGACTATCTGCCTCGAGTGTCGTGGGCAAGGTAAGGTAATGCAAGGGCCTTCAAAGAAAAAATCTCGTCTTTACCAGTCAGAACTGAGTGAATTTAAATTAAGTGATGGTAATAGTAGTGCACCTACTCCTCCAGAAAAAAGTATAGATATTTGTTTACATTGCGTAGGAGCCGGCTTACTCAGAGCGGAGAGTGTTACACAAGTAGACTCGAAAAACTATCCCAATATTGCAATTATTGGTGGTGGTATAGGTGGTGTAGCTTTTGCAGTAGCTTGTTTACATCGAGGTATTCCTTTTATGCTTTATGAACGAGATGAAAGCTTTGATGTGCGACCTCAGGGGTATGGTTTAACTTTACAGCAAGCAAGTAAAGCCGTAGAAGGACTCGGAGTTACATCTTTAGATAATGGAATAACTTCTACAAAACATGTTGTACACAATGCAAGTGGGAAAATCATTGGTGAATGGGGTCTTAGGAAATGGAAGAAAAAGTTGTTAGAAAAAACTTCGAAGCGTAAAAATATACATATAGCACGGCAATCATTGCGCTCAGCTTTATTAGAAAAACTATCTGACTCGCAGTCACTGAAGTGGGGTTATACATTAAATAATTTTTCATACAATAAAAACGGTAGTGTAGAGCTTGATTTTAAAGTAGGTCAAAACAGGGAAGTTGCAACAGTAGACCTTGTTGTTGGAGCTGATGGGATTCGCAGTCGTGTACGTGAATTATTAATTGATGAAGATGTAACCCCTCTCCAGTACCTTGGCTGTATTGTAATACTTGGTATTTGCCCTTTGAGTTTACTGAAGAATACAAAAAGTTCATTACTTGATTCTGCTACAGTGTTTCAAACGGTGAACGGTCACGAGAGAATGTATATGATGCCGTATGATAGTGATACGATTATGTGGCAATTTAGTTTTCCTATATCTGAAATGGATGCAAAAAAATTAAGCGGACAAGGTGCAGAAGTAATGAAGAACGAAGTTCTTTCTAGGGTTGAAAATTGGCACGATCCTATTCCTCAGATTTTATTAGCGACTCCAGAATCACAGATTACAGGATACCCTGTCTATGATAGAAAACTACTTGATCCAGAATTGTTGCAAGACGCACATAATGTCACGTTAATTGGTGATGCTGCACACCCTATGAGTCCATTTAAAGGACAAGGAGCTAATCAAGCACTGCTTGACGCACTAGATCTTGCTCGAAATATTTCAATCAAATGCAGCCCTGGTTCCAAGTGGAAAGAAGAGGGACTAAGAAAAACTGTCTTGAGTAATTTTGAAAAAGAGATGTTAGAACGAACAGCTTCCAAGGTTCTGGGTTCGGCAAAGGCGGTGCAACTCTTGCATTCAGACGCTGTTTTGCATGAAGGTGATGAGCCAAGAGGGCGAGGAATAGTCTAGATAAACAAAAAACCTACTAAACAAGATTTCTCGTTAGTAGGTTAGGTCGTTGACCTTTTGTTATGAAAATGAAGGTACTGTCTCAGAAGAACCAAGAGAGCCTTCCATTCTCACTTTTGCCTTATCAAGAAGCTTTTTGAGCTTACTTGGTTTAGGTGGTTTTGGTGTACAAGACATAAAATAGGCTAGTAGCAGAAAAGCAGTATCTTCAATATCATCTATCGCAAGGTAGATATATTGGTAAAGCTCTACTGGGTCTGAGTAATTAGATATAAAGTAGCCTACTATATCTGGTAAACCTGAAAGGGTAAGAAAGAAAATAAACACATACAGCAGTATTAATAATCGAAGCCTGATTACAAGGCTATTTGCAAATTCTGGGTTTGCATCAACTCTCTTTTCACCTCCTTTAACAATATTGTTAAAAATGAGTCCAAGAAATACAAGAGTTAAGGTCTGAAAAAATGCGCTGAAAAAACTATGCTGAATCAATGCAAAGTAGATGATCTGACCTACTATTGCTGGGGCTGATATACATACCATTACTTTGGCAAGCATAAAATTATTAACACCAAAAGTATCTTGAGACCAGTCAGAGAATTTTTGAAACTTGTTAAGTAAAAATGAATCTATGTCAGTAGTAGTGAACATTGTCTTTGGTTTTATGGTTATCGCAAAAGCTTAAAGCTTCTCTGATAACCATAAAACTTTTTTTGTAAGGTGTTTGAATTAGAAATATAATAAGATAAATATCTAATCTTGTCAATTTGTGACCCGTTAGTCTGGCTTTCAAGACTTTACAGTAGGAGAGACAGTATTAAATCTTAGATACAGTTAATAAATTATATATTCTTAGAGTAAAGTAAATTACTTGTTCTCAGTAGTATCCTTTTTAATGTATATATGAGTGAGAAGTAGTAAGCCACCAAATATCGCAAAATCACGAATCAAAGTTGTTCCTGAGACTGAAACTAGAACACCTAGAAAAGATAGTGAGAGAATAATGTAAGGAGCAATTCTTCCTAGTCCGAATAGAATAAGCAATCCACAGGTTAGTTCTACTGCACCGTGAATCATTACAAGAATATCTGCAGAAATTATACTTGTCATAAAATCTGGCACCAGATTAGCATATCCACTTGGGTCTATGATACTTTCAAAACCAAAATATAAAAATATACCTACAATAAGAATTTTTCCAATCCAGTATAAAAGATTTGTTTTATATAAGAAATTTTTCATAATTAACTTATCAGTACTCCTACTTCAAAACCTTCTAGTATATTGTTGGCCTGATTGTCGTTTCGATGTTCTCCGTTATATGAGCTCGTACCATCAATACCGCAAATTCTTAAAATTCTTCTATCTCCACCAGGATGTTCGTTAATCCAAGCAGTTAGGTCATAGACTACATTACTAATAGCTGAGTAACAATCTAACTCGTTTCCATGGGTAGCAAGGTCTTCAAGAGTGAATTCATTAGAAGATGGCTCTTCTACCACTACAACTGGCTCTTCTACCACTACAACTGGCTCTTCTACCACTACAACTGGCTCTTCTACCACTACAACTGGCTCTTCTACCACTACAACTGGCTCTTCTACCACTACGACTGGCTCTTCGTCAAAAATCTGCAAATCATCTATTGTTGTTTCAATTGCATCACTATTTATATCTTGCTGATTAAGTAATACTTCCTCTTTTTGATTTAAAACTGAAAAAATAAGAAATATTAATACTGAGCAAATAATCGCCGCTGTTGTAATTTTTTATACATAAAAATATAGTTTATTCTAACAAAATTATAATAAATATTTTACTCCTCTTATTTTAAATAGCAATAGTTCGTTTTTCTGAAGTATATAATTCCAAAAAAGGAAAGAATGTGACCCGTTAGTTTGGCTTTCAGAACTTTGTGGTAAGAGGGAAGTTATTAAGTTTTCGATACAAGAGCTTCAATTATTATTAAAATAAATAGGGTAAAGAAAAATGCGAACCGTTATAGTTCGCAAATTTTTATTGAATCTTCCTAAAATTAGAAAGGACTACCAAACATGTGGTGGTAGTAAAGTCCTGATGCAAATAGCATTGCACTGAACATGAATGCTGCTTCAGCACGTTTTTGGCTCAGTAAACCAAAAAGCTTTATTGCAATAACTGCCATAATAAGGGCGCAACCTCCTGACATTGCAACGAACATCAGTTGGTCAATTATTGAATCAAGGAATCGTGGGTTAATGTCACCAGTAGACATAGTCAGAAAGGTGGCATAACTCATTAAAAGTGCACAAAACATTAGTAGGGTTCCCCCTAGGATACGGAATACTTTATTCATAATATATAGGTATTGTGAAAGTGCAGGTTTCCCTAACACTTTCGGGTTAGGAAAAAATAATATAACTAGTATATTAGCACATAATACCTGTCTTGTCAATAATGTGACCCAAGTGAGAACGAATTGGAACTCTATAGTAAATGAGCTAATAGGGTGGGGGAAGTTTGGGAAGATGATGAAAGTTACTTCTGTAGCCTGATTAACATGCAGATAACAGACAGTTTGTTACTACTTTAGGTGTTAGAACTATTTCATGTAAATAAAAACCGCTTCTCCTTAGAGAAACGATTTATAATTGGTAGAATAGTACAAAGTACTATTTAGAAATTATGTTAACTTCTTTACGCCTTTCTATTATATAGTTGCGTGCAAAAGATAACTCCTCTTCAGATAAGTAGCCTGCAATACTAGATTCTATCTTGCTTTGAAAGATAGATTGATTAGGTGTAACTATTGTTCTACCTTTTTCATATGCAGCATCAAAGCCCATAACCATAGCAATCAAGTCAGTTGCTATTTCACTGTCACGGTGCGGACTGAATCTGGAGTGCAATAGTACGTGTCCAAGTTCATGGGCGATACAATAAATGAATCTATCCACAGAAAGAGTTGCATACTTATCGTTGTACTCAACCACAAAGCGAAGATTTTTAA
>Ga0222634_1000273_pt1 | contig 28573 bp, 45 predicted proteins | sample AntAcemetageno50_FD_179807 | JGI IMG/M metagenome (GOLD analysis project Ga0222634, IMG submission 179807) | Saline water microbial communities from Ace Lake, Antarctica - #50 | ecosystem: Environmental > Aquatic > Non-marine Saline and Alkaline > Saline | place: Antarctica: Ace Lake | collected... | reverse complement strand
GAAGGTGTCTCTGATGAAGAAGAGGGAGTCCCCGAAGGTGTCTCTGATGAAGAAGAGGGAGTCCCCGAAGGTGTCTCTGATGAAGAAGAGGGAGTCCCCGAAGGTGTCTCTGATGAAGAAAAAGCCTCTATCGAAATAAAGTTTCATCCAAATGATTCTAACTAGTATGATTCATTGCCGACATTAAAGATATAGTTGAACGACGGATCAGAAAAAACATTGAAAGTAGGTTATTCCAATGTAGTATACGAATCGAAGGATGCACCATATGGCGTAGTGTTAACTCCTTTAATTCAGGGAAGAAAGGCTGAAATTTATGTATTTGACTAAATCAAATGATTGATAATGAGCTGATCCAAATCATAGATATTGAAAATTCAACTCCACTATCGTGGTACGATTGGTGGAACTATTGGTCAACCTTTATTGGAATATGTATATTTATTGGTCTCTTTTTCTTGCTAACATTGAGTTATTATTCTACAAAAGATAAGACAACTTTAGTAGTAAACAAGTAGGAAAATGTAGACCACTTAGTAGCTGATATATTAAATCAAAAAGCTCTAACTCTATAAAAATGGTAAGAGATTTAAAGTTTCTTCAATCATTATTATAGGCATATTATGATTCGCCTAGATATACAACTCCATAGAATGCTGAACGTGCCTTTTAGAATGATATGAAGCATACAGCGGATACATCACTTCCAGATACTCCGGAGAATCGAGAAAAGGTTCTCACATAGGTGCGGAATGGAAAAGTGAAAGAAGATATCATTGGTTAGGATGTTCCATTACAAGATGGTGAAGAAACCATTTTCTTAACTAGATTTAATCATTCTTCGATTGAAATTCGTCCGGGTAGAAATGCACAAAGCTACAATAAACCCCGTCGTAAAATAGCTGGGATGAAGTCGTGGATTAAATTTTTAAAGAGTAAAGAGGAACGGGGTGAAACCGTGAAATATCCGTCTTATTACAATCGATCTTTGGGAAAGATAACGATAGAAGGGGATGAGTATTCCATTAGAAGCGGTGCCAATATGACACGGAAAGAGCCTCTTGGTGGAGCCCTGGATGACGCCGAAGAGGAGAAAGAGTCTCTTAGTGGAACCCTGGATGACGTCGAAGAGGACAAAGAGTCTCTTAGTGGAACCCTGGATGACGCCGAAGAGGACAAAGAGTCTCCTAGTGGAACCCTTGATGACGTCGAAGAGGACAAAGAGTCTCTTAGTGGAACCCTGGATGACGTCGAAGAGGACAAAGAGCCTCTTAGCGGAACCCTTGATGACGTCGAAGAGGACAAAGAGTCTCTTAGTGGAACCCTTGAAAAACTCCTTGGATCCAAATAGAGGTCTCTTGGAGAAGAGGATGAGGATAAGATGTCTCTCGGAGCATACGAGTTAGAGTCCCTTGGTGGAGCCACAGATGAGGATCGTGTATCTATGGGAGGAACATATGAATTAGAGTCACACAAAGGTGTAGACGATGCGGAAGACATCGAATCCGACGATGAAGAACCGGTTATGAAACAGTCTTCATTTTAGATAAAACAAGATGGTATTTATTTTAGTAAGAATGGAATTGAAAGAAAAATAGATGAATTAGAAGATATAAGTTCATAGCCAGATTATATTTTAGACGGGTTACGTATTCATCCATAGGTGAATGTAGATGAAGATGAGGATGGTGTATTCGCTACATATATCCCGTCGGAAACCAGTTTGAAAACAGGTGTCACGGGAGATTTTTAGGAGGAATTATTATAGAAAAAAGAGGAACCGGAAAACGACGATAAGCTCGCTTCATTGCAGGCGTAGTTTTCCTCTTTAGATGACGAGGGATTTGATCCATTTGCGTTCGAACTAGATGAAGAAGCCGCAGTCGAGGAAGCCGCAAGTGAAGAAGCCGCAAGTGAGGAAGCTAAAGAAGCCGCAAGTGAAGAAGCCAAAGAAGCTGCAAGTGAGGAAGCTAAAGAAGCCGCAAGTGAAGAAGCCAAAGAAGCTGCAAGTGAGGAAGCTAAAGAAGCCGAAGAAGCCAAAGAAGCTGCAAGTGAGGAAGCTAAAGAAGCCGCAAGTGAGGAAGCTAAAGAAGCCAAAGAAGTCGCAAGTGAGGAAGCTAAAGAAGCCGCAAGTGAGGAAGCTAAAGAAGCCAAAGAAGCCAAAGAAGCTGCAAGTGGGGAAGCCGCAGTCGAGGAAGCCGCAGGCGAGGAAGCCGCAGTCGAGGAAGCAGAAAAGAATCAAACATTCGAATTCTATGAAAGACCATCTCCGCTGAATCCTGCTCGAATGGAATACTTTATCAAAACGGTCAATGAGGATGATGAACCGGCATTCCAATCGGTAGAAGATTTCACATTAGAAATCGAAGAATATATGGATGAAGATGCAACCTTTCAAAAGGTAACGAACCCAAGCACGATACAAATATAGTAGCAATTAATCGATCAAAGCTTAGAAAATGAAGATTGATATATAATAAAATATGGATGAATCTATGTAGGAAGCACTTTCGTCCTTGATGAATCACATACGAAAGGAAATTAAAACTGGAAAGGTGGAATCCCACGTTTCCATTGAACAGAAAGGTGATACATTTTCAATTATTACAAATTTAAAAGGGAAACGACCTACAAAAAAATCGTGGGAAATTCCATAGGAAGATCGGGATGAACATATGAGTTTGCTGTAGTCACTATCGAAGTTATAGTAGAACGATCCGTTTTTCAAACTAATGGAGGCCATCAGAGGTTCTCGACGTATCTATCATAGCGACGAAATCTGGAAAAAGAATATACTTCATTTTATGGGAGAGGGGTACAACTTGGATCGTCTGGTAGATCTTCGACAAAACGCAGAGCCCTTGTTGGAAGATATTTAGATAAAGAAGACCATTCAGAATTCTATGGTAGAAAAAGTAGAGAAGAATGTAATCCTTCAGTCGTTATATCAGGCATTGGTATTGAAAGAATATAGAGATACGAAGGATATTAAGACGTATCGTGTATTGAACGAGCTTCTTTCACCCAAGAAAATCATCCATCAGGTGAAGCGATCCGATGGATCTACTGTATACGTTGCCGATGGGGAACCAATCGAAGGAATTGTGGAAAAAAGCTATACTTCATTGAAGCAGTATGATGTGAATCGTCTGGAGCAAAAGGATGAAAAGGTGGTGGGAGTGGTTGTGAATTGGGCGCGATACAGGGATGCGTTGAAGGAGATGGGTTTGAGCATATCGGTGTTATCGAGTCAGATAATGAATCCCGTAACGCATTTTGTGATGGTAAACGAGCCAAGTAGAGCTGCTGTAGGGATGGGGCGATATGAGGGCTATGTGGATGGAAGCAAACCGTTAGGTGGAAATACAATCCGACGTGCGTTATCGTATGGATAGGACTCAACGATGCCAGCGGTTTGGAATGGAGCTCTCTACCGATCCCGCATTGCGGCGATTATGGCACCGAGCATAGATGGATTGGCCATAGGCGAAGAGAATGAGGCTATGTCCGAAATAGAATTGTGGAACGCATACACGGAAATGGTGGCGGATCGGAGTAAAAAGGGGGGTCTATTGAAGCACGAGCGAGACGTATTGTAGCAAAATTGGAGCGTGTAGGAGAATCAATGGAAATCGTTACTGGCCACCTGGAGGACGGAAGGGATACGACCGGCAGCTCTTCATATATACGGTAAGAAGGTGTATAGTTCCTATGGTGGGCTATGGAAAATTTTAATGGAGAAATTAGACTCTAAATCGTTGGCTCATATTGCCACTGCAAAAGACGCAATAAATCACACGCTGTTATTACGGTGGATTCTAACGAATAAGAAATGGAATACGTAGAAACATACAGATAAGAATGCGAAACATTTACGAATGATGATAGAAACGGAATATGGGATTCGACTCAATCGAGCTACATTGGATGATTTGGAGGAATTTGTAGAGATGTGGATTGAATCAGAGCCGGTCAAGTGGGATTCACCTTCTCTCGAACAATCGATATAGGATTCCGGGTTTGAATCACCGTAGGTTACGGCGGATGAACTTGTGACATTTGTGCGGGAGTATGGAGATGCGGCTTGGAAGAGGTTACGGTCTAGTGTGGATCTAGCAGAACGATATGGATTGGGAGTAGTATTGGGTGTATTTATATCGATTCTCCATCCTTCCTTGCGCGACCATACGGAAACGGAGATTCGTCTTGTATCAGGTAGAGATCTGACAAAGGAGATTGGGAGTATTATCGTGACGAAGGAATTGCGTAATGTGATACGGAGTGTGATGACATCATTCGGAATCGTGTATTTCGAGTTACCGGTGGATGAAGTGCAAGATGATTTCGGAGCATCAGAACGCAAGGAAACTCGTGAGGTCGATGATGCGGAGTTAGAGCGTATAGACGGAAGAAGATCTATGACCATTGCGATCGATACTGGTATGTCAATGCGCTTGATTTAAATAAAAGGTTTCTACATACACTATACCGTATGAGTTCTTAGATCGATACCTCTAAATATTGTCTGTTTATTTAGACCCTCTAGGCAACCGAGATTCGAACCTTAGTGGAGGCGCTGAAGGATATTTTAATTCACACCAACATTGAAATCAACGAAAATGGATTGAGTATTATGGAGATCGGTAGGGAGCGTATTAGTTTGGTGAGCCTAAAGTTGAAAGCAGAGTCTTTCTAGAATTTCCATTGCGAAAAGAGTATGGTGTTGGGTGTAAATTTAATCAATCTGAATTCCCTCCTCCGAACCGTATAGTCGAACGATATATTGACCCTCTTTATTTTGGCAAATGATCGGAATAAATTGGGAATCTTGCTACAGGATGCCAGTAAGAATAAGGTGACTCGGTATATGTTAGATTTAATCGAATTGGAACACCGGCGACACCGGGTTCCAGATATTCGACCGGAGAGCGTGTTAACGATGCTTTCGAGTGATTTCCAGCAGACGTGCCGATCGTTATCGGTGTTTACCGACGAGGTAGAGATCTGCTGTGCCGGAAACCAGATTGAATTTAAGGGAAAAGGCGATTACGTAGAGCAGATCACATAGTTTGGAGAAACGGAGGACGGTGTTGAATTTAAGGAACAGGCAAATCCTTCGCGACCGGTGCAGGGAATGTATAATCTCAAAAAATTATTGTCATTTGCGAAGTGTTCCAATCTATCGAGTATGATTAAAATATCTATGATGAATGATATGCCGATGATTATAGAGTATGATATTACCGATTTGGGTAACATTAAGCTGTGTATCAGTCCAAAAGTATAGTGATTTAAGCCCACGACCCTTTCTTAATCATAAATATGGCTTGGGTAAAACGTATTACAAACGAGTTGCGTCAATTGCAAAATGGAACAAATGAATTTAAGATTGGTTCTACATAGGAACATTCGATGTAGAATCTGAAAGCGATCGTGAAGGGACCGGTGGATACTCCCTATGAAGGCGGTGAGTTTGAATTGATAATATAGATTCCTAGTTAGTATCCATTTTCCCCGCCGAAAATCGCATTTAAGACCCCTATTTATCACGCAAATATAGATACTAGGGGGATGATTTGTTTGGATATTTTAAAGAGTGAGTGGAGTCCATCGTTGACGATAGAAAAGGTGTTGTATTCTCTTCAGTCTTTATTGAATGATCCGAATCCGGATGATCCGTTGCGTGGTGAGTTAGCACATCAATACATTCATAAGAGAGAAGCCTTCAATGAAGAAGCAAAAACAATGACGATGAAATACGCAATGCGACCCATTTCTATTTAGAAAAACTTGGATTGATCGATGGAAAGAACAGGGGGCTGATATACGTTTCCGGGTTTTGCTTGGCTGGTTTGTTGGCGAAGCAAATGTCTCCATCCGCCGCCACCCCTGCTAACAACACCGCCACCCACCTTAATACCTGCACTGGCTCTCTATCCTTGTATGGGACCAGCTCCCTTTCTTCCACTAAATGGGCTTTGTATCGGCTGCTGACGATTGGATCGATTCATCTGCATGGGGGGCTTTTGGCGTTTGCGTCGATCCCGATCGTTGGAACGCGTGTGTTGTCGTCTGGAACCTTGTTGACGTTTAGAGTCAATGGCGATTTTTATTTTATTATTAAAATACATTACTTTTTCAAGGTCAAGAAAGTTGGACATATATGTTTTTAGTTGCGTTACATCACAATCGTCATCTAGACGGTTCCAAATTTTTACCAGACAGAATCCGTGCTTGGGTGTAATAGAAACACCGTTAATCTTTTTCCAGTCTTCTACGACCTATTCGTTCACCATTAGGAAACACAGTTTCTTCCAAACTTCTGCGGCGTGATCCGTATCGATTTTACACGTCCAATAGCCCCCTTTTGAATTGTGTGGATCTTCTCGACACGGATAGATAGCACCAGAGGTCATCTCTCTCATTAGATAGAACATACCCTGATTTGCTTCAGGGAGTGCTTCATCCCAGGAATTAAAGAGTAGAATTAATTCTTCTAGGCTTTCAATCGGTTTTGGGAAAAGGTCTACAAAGGATGACTTGGAATAGTCTTTGTTGATCGTATTGTGATACCACATATGCCATCCAGATCGCAGAATATGGGGTATTTCGTTCCATCCCACAGATCGAAGTATGGAATGATCCATAGTGCGAAGTGGAACAGGAAAGGTATTGGCTGACGACATCCTGTAATATAGAATAGTATGTTTAAATATGTTTAAATGACCGAAGTTTCCAGGGATCAAATTTCAATACGATTACCATCAATATCTTCAGTAACAATGGTGTCGGTCAATAACATATCCAGGTGATCTCTCGATATAAAGTTTCCGGTAGGCGAAATAAAGGGAAATAGTTCAACGGTTATGTCTTCCTCCTTATTCAGTATGTTAATAACGTTGAAGGTTGCGTCGTCTTCGAGTTTGCCTCGATGTTCTTCGATCCAGTTTCGCAGCTGTGAACGATGTTCGTTCCAATCACTTTCACTGTTGACAATCGATAGCCATTGATATTCACGAGAATAATAGACAATCAAACGATCGTTATACACGCGAGGGAGAAACGGTTTCCAGGCTCGAATCGTGTGCGCGGTAGATGGATCCAGATATCCGAGATAATACAGAATCAGAGACCATACATACTTGAGAGACAAAGGGTGAAATTCGGGGATGGGAGGATGACGACTGGGAACCTGCGCATCTATATTGGTGTGCCAAACCGCTACAACATCATCTTTTACGTATTGAGCCGTATGTCCCAACCACAGAAAGTCAACCAATCGGATCGTAGAGCGGAGCGTGGATGCCACGAAAGGATACTACACAACTGTGTGAAACATCGAAATCCAATTCATATTTCATCTACATAGTGTGTGTTCTGCTTAAATAGAAGTGTATATTATAGTATGGATTCGAAATTAGTGTTCGCTATTGTATTGGCAGCTATTCTGATTGTATTTATCTTTATGGTGAATAGTAATAGCGTAATGAAGGGTATCTACAGCAGTGTCTACGGTGTTTCCGGATAGATCAACGCAGAGATGTTTTCATCTCAGTATGGGGAGAACAAGCCAGGTCACCGTGCAGACTTTGTCCCGGCATACGATGAAGACGATTTGGATAAGACCTATGAGAAGCGAGGATCGGGACCCGCGTCTCCGGATAATTTCGAAAAGCCGGCGCCCTTGAGTTCGTATGATGGACTGACGCTCGGTGACGACAACAACGCCGCAGCAAAGGTAATGGGGCAACAGACGAGTGCGAAACATCGTCCCGCGGTGTTATCCAAGAAACCGATGATGGTGTTGTTGGGCAGCGGTGCGCCCCCCGCTCACGAGATGCGGCCAGCATAGCCTGATCCATACCAAACTCTACCGGTGGATGGCAAACCGGGTTCTTCCAAGTCGATGTTTATGTTTTCCAAGAACCCAATGAGCCTTTCCTGTTGCCCTAGTCAGTATACGAGTGATATGGGATGCGTTTGTTTGACGGAGGACCAAAAAAAATGGATGTCGGGTCGAGGAGACAACCGCAGCGCACCGAGTGAGTATTGAGTGGGATTAGATGTAGCCGTGAAGGATAGGTTGCTGTATTTCCGATTTGAGGTATTCTTCCACCATTTCTTTGGTCACGACGCCTTTTGCGTCAGGAGCAATCGTTTTGGTAAAGAGAGGCAAGTTTCCTCCAAGAATCGTATGTAGATTCACTTTGCGGCATATGGTGAAAATTGCGCGTTTGAGGTTACGAACTCCTTTTTCTTTTCGTGTAAAGTGTGTAATAATGTGAGATATGATGGAATCCTCCCACGTTAGAGATAGGGATGGGATTTCGCGACGCACTTCTGGAATAATATAGTTGCGAACGATCTGAATCTTCTATTTTGTAGTAAGACCTTCTGTGCGAATCATATGAATCCTATCTTTCAAGATGGGATTGATTTTGGATTCATCATTGAATGAGAATATAAACATAACTCGGGATAGATCGATAGGGATACCCGAGAAATATTTGTCTTCAAATAAGGTATTCTGGGAAGGATCCGTAAGGTGACACAGGAGATTCGCGATTTCTTCTCCCTACGAGTCTTCGCTGAGTTTATCGAGTTCGTCAAAGTAAATAATTGGATTCATAACCTTTGCCAACATAAGCGCCTATACAATTCTACCATAGGTGCCACCTTCGTATGTATAGTCGTGTCCAACAAATGAGCTGCTATTTTTGGCTCCACCGAGACCGATGAGACAAAAGGGGCGATTCAACGCTTTCGAGATGCCTTTTTGAATGAGGGTTGTTTTACCGTTGCCAGCAGGTCCCTAAATGCCCACGCAGAATCCAGAGGCCGCGGTGTCATCCGGATTCGTATAATCTCTGGCGATTAATTCAAGGATTTGTTCTTTTGCTTGTTCGTGAGCAAACACTGCCTGATCCATACATTCTTTCATTTGTTTCAAATAGGTAACAATCGTAGTTGTGTTCTGTTCGATGACGGTGCGGATCGAGGGAGCATAGGAACCAAACGGTATTTTTTCCAACGACTATACCCAATGAGCCATTTTTGCGTGTTCCGACACACCGGGTTCCATCGCATACAACGCGTCGATCTTTTTGAGGAGCATAAGGCGAACACTTGCATTCATATCGGTGTCATTCAATTGAAGCAATCGAAATCGAGGAGGGATCACATTGCCATCTTCTTTTAAAAGATCCGATTCTGTTTCGATGAAACGTTTTCTCGCATCGACGGTTTGCTTCATAAAATATCCTTTTTCTTCACTACTATACTCAATTTCCTTCGGCAGTTGTTTCATCCAGTAACTCCATCGTTCCTCTTTTGGCTTCAGCTGGAGTTTCCGCTTGCGGCGTTTCGTAATTGGATGTTGTGGAGGATACCAAGTGTCATCGCTATCACTTTCGTCTGTAACGACACGACGCCGTTTGGATTTCGATGACTCGTCGATCATAATGGAAAACTGAATCATATTGTCATTCGCTTTTCGTCGCGGTGATATCTTGGTAGACTACTTTGGTTCCTCACAATCTACAAAGTTGAGCTTGTGCTTAGGCTTCAACTCTAGCAAACTAGGGCGTTGATCGACAATCACGTCTCCATCACTATGACTGTCTCCCATTGTGTATTTAAATGTATGTAGTAGAATTTATATATAGGAGGTGATTCAATTTTATAAAATTGAATCTTTGCCAAACACAAATATAAGTATATTCTAAATTATGGCAGTTCATACGAAAAGCAAAGTAGCAGCAATTCAGTTCGGAATTATGAGTCCGGATGAGATTCGGCGGCGGTCGGTTGTATAGGTGACGTCCATTGGTCTCTATGAGGGGGAAAACAGCGTTGCGGGAGGTTTGTTCGATCCCCGTATGGGAGTATTGGATTATGGCAAGTTGTGTCCGACGGACGGATTGAACAGTCACGACTGTCCCGGTTATTTCGGTCACATTGAATTGGCGATGCCCGTGTTTCACATTCAGTTTATGAAGCAGATCATTGGAACGCTCAAATGTGTCTGTCACGGATGTGGAAAACTTATGGTGGATCCTTCCGATCATTCGGTGGCGAAGATTCTCTAGAGAAAGAAGGGAATTGCTCGTTTCAGCGCAATGTAGGAAGTCTGTGAAAAGGTCAAAGTGTGTCCCCATTGTAAGGCAACTCATTATTCATCGGTTTCACATACGGGATCGAATCGAAGAGACAAAGAACAGCCTACATTTGGAACCATTCAGGTTACGTTTAAGGTGTCCGAGGATGTAGACGGTAAATCGGTTTCGAAGATGGTGCAGGAGATTTGGACGGCAAAGGACGTTCTTATGGTTCTATAGAGGGTGAGTGATATGGATTGTCAGCTGATTGGCTTTGACCCAGTTCAATGCCGACCGGACTGGTTGATTTGTCAAGTGTTGCCGGTATGTCCTCCTGCGACTCGTCCATCCGTCAATAGCGACAACAAGAGTCGGATGGAAGATGATCTGACCCACAAGTATTGTGATATTATTAAGACAAACCGTGCTTTAAAAGCTAAATTGGAAAAGGAAGTTGTGGCGAAGAATCAAGAAGAAGTCATACGGAATTCAAAAGTGATCAATGACTGGTATCAGCTTCTTCAATATCACGTTGCTACGCTGGTAAACAACAAGATTTCCGGACTCCCGCCTGCCCAGCAGAGATCGGGTCGACCCCTTAAGTCTATTTAGGAGAGAATTAAATACAAGGATGGGCGGATTCGTGGAAATCTGATGGGAAAACGTGTGGATTATTCCGCTCGTTCTGTGATTACACCGGATCCAAACATCGGAATTTTCGAGCTGGGTGTTCCCAAGCACGTAGCACAGCGGATTACCGTTCCAGTGAAGATTAATCCAATGAATCGAGCAAGGATGACGGAGATTGTGCGTGCCGGGTATCATTCGTATCCGGGTGCGAAATCCATCAAGAAAAAGAGCGGCCGGGTGATATCGCTGCGTGTCTTGGACACTACGTCGATGTAGGTGGAAGTAGGTGACACGGTAAATCGATACCTGATAGATGGCGATTATGTTCTCTTTAACCGACAGCCATCGCTTCATAAGATGAGTATGTAGATCCATAAGGTTCTGGTGTTGCCGTATAAGACCTTCCGATTGAATGTCCAGGTAACTACTCCTTACAACGCAGATTTTGATGGTGACGAGATGAATATGCACGTTCCCCAGTCAAAGCAGTCACAGGTGGAGGTGGTGGAGTTGGCCGCGGTGCCGAAACAGATTCTATCTCCGGGAACGAATGCGCCAGTGATCGGTATCGTATAGGATACGTTGATTGGAAGTTACCTGTTTACACATCCATCGAATTACCTTTCCGAGAAAGATGTGCAAGATTTGGCCGCGATGCTTCCTCAACTTGGTGCTTCTCTTCCCGATCCGGCGGTAGAGGTGGGAGTTGCCGAGGATGCTTTACCAGACGACTTCCCGAGGCTCTATTGGAATCCCGCGATGCGATACTGGCGTGGTTCAGATATCTTTTCTCGAATTATTCCGATTATTACAATGACAAAGTCTACAAATACAAGTAAGCTTACGGGACGTAGCGAGGACAAGCTTCGTATTACCGATGGCGTGTTGTAGACGGGGATAATGGATAAGAGTATTTTAGGAACAAAGGAGAATGGGTTGATTCACCGTATCGTAAATGATCTAGGCACGAAATCGGCAGAGATGTTCTTAGATGACTGTCAGCGTCTCATTACGAGCTTTATGTTAAAATCCGGTTTCTCGGTAGGGATCAGTGATCTGATTGCGGATGACGCTACATTGGTCAAGATGAAATCAACCATCGATGAAAAGAAATCGGAGGTGATTCAGCTGATGAACCGGGTTCATTAGGGCGTGTTTGAAAACAATAGTGGGCAATCGAATCGTGATGAGTTTGAGTTGTAGGTGATGAGCCATCTGAACAAAGCTCTTAGTGAGGCTGGTAAAACCGGGATGAGCACACTCGACAGTGACAACCGAATGCTTAGGCTGGTGCAGTCAGGATCCAAAGGTAGCAACATCAACATCGGTCAGATGGTAGCGTGTGTGGGATAGCAGGCGGTAGATGGCAAACGGATTCCGTATGGATTCACGGATCGAACCTTGCCCCACTTTCATAAGTTTGATGACGGTCCCACCGCACGTGGATTCGTAGAGAACAGTTTCCTTCACGGGCTGCGTCCCGAGGAATTCTTCTTTCACGCAATGGGTGGTCGCGAGGGCCTCATCGATACCGCCGTAAAAACCGCACAGACGGGTTATATCCAGCGTCGAATGGTGAAGGGGTTAGAGGATATTCGAGTAGTCCAGGATTACACGGTTCGAGATGCAAATCAGCGTATCGTTCAGTTTCAATACGGGTTGGATGGTCTCGATGGAACCTATTTGGAACGTCAAACAATCCCAATCTTTCAGATGTCACTGAGTGAAATGGTGGATATGTATACGATGGCCGGTAAGCGCGGAAAAGAGGGTATGAGTGTAGACACATTGAAGCGACTAGACACATAGATGGGAGAAACGGTCACTATGTTGGATAAACGTATGGCGTATTTCATAGAGGAAAAGGATTATGCGGTAGACCGCTTGTATAACCGCAAATTGGAAGATACGGTCTATTTCTGTGCGAACCTGCCTCACATCCTGTAGCGATTGAATGCCAAGCAACTCGCCCCCGCGAGCACACTGACTCCATTGGAGATATCAAAGATCATTACGCCACGCCTGGCACAATGGAACATCAGATTTCAGTTGCCGCGCATCCACCGCCTATTGCTCACGTGTTATCTTCATCCAATGTATCTGATTCGCAAGTATCGGATCACGGAAGCCTTTTTGGAAGAAGTGTTGGAAGAATTGGAAGACACAATGAACCGTAAGAGAATTTCTCCCGGTGAACTGGTGGGAATCATTGCGGCACAGTCGATTGGTGAACCTTCTACGCAAATGACCTTGAACACGTTTCACTACGCCGGTGTTTCAAGCAAGTCAAACGTGACACGTGGTATTCCGCGTTTCGAGGAAATCCTTCATCTTAGCAAGAACATCAAATCTCCTTATATGTAGATCGAACTTAAGCCAGAATATGCGTTTGATAAGGAAAAGGCGATGAAAGTGCTGAATGAACTAAGCATCACTCGCTTGCGGGATGTAGTGGAAGAAACCGCCATCTTCTATGATCCTGAAAGTAGTCATCATTACACGACTAGCATTACGAAGCATCGTGAGATGATGGAGTTGTATAACGAACTGATCGAGATGACCGGAGGCGACGATTCCGCTACGCGATCGCCCTGGGTTCTCCATATGAGTGTAAATCGAGCCAAGATGTATTCGACACGTGTTTCTATGTAGGATATTCGATACGCAATCGATAACGCAATGAATAGTGGAGAGGCGATTCTACAATGCTTGGTTGCCGACGATAATGCGGATGATCTGTTGATTCGCATACAGGTGTTGGACGAGACGGCGGGAGACGGTCAAAAGACGGGTGAGGAAGAGGAAGACGGTGAAGTGTGTAGAGATATGATTGACAACCTAAAGACGTTGGAAAAGACTATCTTGGAGAATGTAGTGATTCGTGGCATTCCCGGTATTTTGGAAGCTTCCATGTCGAAGGAGGAGACAATGGTGAAAAAGGATGGCGACTATGTAAAGCTGAATCGCTGGGTGATTGATACTGGTGGAGTCAATCTGTAGGATGTATTAATCCATCCCGCCGTAGACGCCACTCGCACGTTCTGTAATCAGATCCATACGATGGCAGACACATATGGAATTGAAGCAGCTCGCTCTATTATTCTGAATGAAATTAAGGAAGTATTCGAATTCAATGATGCGTATGTCAATACTCGTCATATTATGTTACTGGTGGATGTGATGACGTATCGAGGAGTCACGATGGCAATCGATCGACACGGAATCAACAAGACAGAGAACGGTCCACTCGCAAAGTGCTCGTTTGAGGAATCAACCGATGTGATTGCGAAATCGGCTATCTTTGGAGGGCTGGATCCAATGTTGGGTGTTTCTGCGAATATTATGATGGGCCAAGAGGTGCCAATTGGAACCGGAGCGGTTGGTTTAGTATTCGATGAGGAGAACTTCCGTCGTTGGAAGAAGGAGCGCCAGGAGCGGGTCAAGAGCGCGAGTGAGGGTGCAGCTACAGGAGCTGATCTAGTCACATTAGAAACTTCTATGGTTCCGAGTGAGTGCACGATCAGTTCTCTGATGTTGGATGTTTGATGACGATGGGCTCAACGTTCAATTCACGACAGAGTTGATGCGCTACGTCGTATTGTAAGCGAATAACATCATCTCCAATTTTTTTCATAATTAATTGAAGATGACGATTGGTGATTTCCTTACAAATCCGACTATATCCGTGGATCAGATACAAACACTCTTCTGGTATGGAGGTAGGCCAAAGCATTCCCTTCTATAGATTCTCCCGCTTTCGATAGAGGCACAGAGTGTTTGCTAATTTCAATGCCAATTGTATATCGTGTATCTAAAAGTTCCTACAAATAATATATCGCTCGGAATTCAGTGGTCGTGATGTGCGAGGTTTGACGAGTATAACCTGGCGAAAACAACACCCTATGAAATACAATAATTCCTTTGTGGAATAGGTATCTGTCTCGAATAATTTAAGAATAAAGCATCCACCGGGTAATAGAGTTCGCAACATGAGTTCGGTTTGCGCCAGTAAAAAAGGATACATAAGGATTTCCTATTTGTGAAAATTGTCTGACACATCGATGCCACAATCGGCTGTCACCAGGTGGAATCTTTTTGTGTTATCGATGTATGCGTTGGTGATTGTGTGTATACAATCATCTTTCATCAGATCGGTATACATTAAATGAAATTTACAATTACCGAGTATATCCGGAGACCAGTCAGGACTATTTCCGGTAGGTTTGATTGTTACGGCGCAATAATAATCAAATATCTCCCAATCTTTGGAGGTGGAATATTGCTTGCGAAGAACATCGAGTGCCTACAAGAATCCACCAGGAGCCTCTGCGAGTGTTAATATGCGTATGGGTTGACTTTGTGATAGAAAATCTTCAACATACTCTGCCATTTCAATCATCTTAAAATATGCGCGACTACAAGCTTTTTGCTTCACAACTCCATTTGGATACGAATTAAATTTTTCATACATATTAATTCGTTTTTTCTATTGATTCCAGGATTTCTATTGAAACATAGATTGAATAATGATATCTTTTTTGGAATTTAAATGATTACGATTGTTACGATGAACCGCCTATGCGCAATGATTTGCTTCCATAGTCATACATCGATGATTTGCTTCATCCTTTGGTATGCTAAATACACAACAAAGGGGGGAATGATTCATTTCACTACTCTACTGTATAAGATTACACTAATACATAAATTGCGGTATGTTTGCTTGATTGGGCATCCTTGGCCATCTTACTGTCTTTTAGATAGGTCATTAACTACATCACGCGAATAATCGTTTTCATTTGCTTCTTGTTTTCTTTTCCTTCCGCAAATCCGACTTTAAGAGATGTTTCTAGCTTACCCGGATTGTGAAACAGGTGCTGGGCTTCGAGCGGATCAAATGTGAAATTGCGGTCTTTGATGTTTAATTCGGTAACTGGAAGAATCCCTTTATAGTTATGAATGGTAGATATTTCAATTTGTAATGTATTACAATTAAATTCGCGTCGTTTCTTGAGGATTTGTATGAGAGCGAGAGCGCGTTCCCGATACGCATCTACTGATTGATCTTGTTTCATTTTCGCATCTAATGAAGAATTTGCAAAACTTTCTATACTTGTATTCTTTTGTAAAATCGGGTCAAAAAAGGCGGCTGGATTCTCCACTAATATATATTTCAAAAAAGCGTCGATCTTAGCGTCTCCACAAAACTAAGTTTCTGACGTATCTTTACCAATTTGTTTATTGATTTTTTTTACCATTGAATCTATTTTTTTCTTAATATCTTCACTTGTAAACGATTCCATTGCCGATCGTGTCCCCGTATGAACCTATTGCGTCAACGTCTAAACCTCCGTTTTCATCTTTGCTAGTCCAGCCATAACGTGGGCGTCCGGTTTCGGAAGACTCAACATTCCTTTTTCTGCGCTTTCAATCGAACTATGAACCGTTGATAGTATTTCCATCGTTCTTAATGTAACATTCTTTGACGCATCATCCTTATTTGCGAATCCCTCAGAAGGATATATCATTAAAAGAGTTAATACTATGGCACAAAGCAGGCCAAATACGCCCAACTTCATTTCACTTTCATCCGTTATGTATGTAAACAAGAATAATATACATACAACGGAGAAGGTTAGTATGGGATGGCTCCAGATTGTCGAATGAACGGATGATGTAATGTGGGGCTATAGGGAACGCAAAGCAAGTAAGCATATAAAAAGAGTAAACATAGAAATAACAACCATTGATAGTTCTACGATAGAAGAATCTAAATTCATATTCTTGTTATAGTAGAATTAGAAAGAAAAGCCGCTCCAATCACCCGTTTTATATGTAGGGATCAGACCGTCGGTTTCACCAAAGAACCCCACATATTCTTTCACACAGTCAATAAGGGGTCCTGTTCCAGTATCGAAATCAATACAAAACGCATCTTTACACTTATCCATTGCGGCCTTACAGGCTTTATCGGTCTTATCCATCGTTTTAAAATCAAATTCAGGGATCCGTTTGGATTCAAACTGTTCTCTGTTAGAGTCTCGAATCGTATTCCAATAAGTTATCAATAACAGTAACACGATGATACCAATAAGAAAGAGGGTGGTTGACATTGGAATTTACGAATTAGTTACTATAGATTCCTGTAATACTTCGATTGCTTTCTTTTGTAAATTCGATTCTGCATCCTCTAAGCAACTTAAATCAAAGGATTGGCGGTCAAAGGGAATCGTAACTATATGGCGGATGGTAGATTTAAACTATCTCATTGGATCCGTAAGGCGTTCCACGTTTTGCGAATGTATGCTAAACAGATATTGAATATAATCAATAAACGATGTTGTGGGTGTTGCGGTAACCGAATGTTTCGAATGTGTAAAAAAAGGGTGAATCAGTAGGGTGCGAGAGCCGTCTGCGATTACATTGGGATCGACTGCCCAGTCACTCAGTATCGCTCCATCGATATACGTTTGTTTCTGTATCGAAAACGGTGGAAACACAATGGGGATGGAGCAGCTGGCCATAATGGCATCTAAAATATATACATCGGGTGTCGTTTGGTGGTTGAATGCAGTAAGGGAATTTGTATCTAGATTCGTAGCAAAGATCGATAGGGTTTGCTTTGTAAATCGAAAGAGTTGACAAAACGTAATATTTGGCAAAATACCTTTCTGTTCTAACACGGTTTCTAGGAGTCGACGGAACGGTGTATGGGATACCAGTCCGAATGTATCGGGGGTGGATAGAATCGATTGGGGTGTTAGAGTAAACGACGTTGGAACTTTCTGTATGAGTGGAACAAGTTCAATTGGTTTGACGCCAATGTTCATAAAGAGAGAACAAATAGAGCCGATGGAGACTCCACTCCAGTGCTGAACAGTTGAAAGGGCTCCCATAGAATCGAGTTTATCCAGAACATACAACATCTATAAACCGTATACACCACCACTCGATAAAACAATCGAGGTTAGTTTAAGATCTCTATAATAATCATCCATTTGTATATAAGATGTAGGATCATACTTTAGATGTATCAACGTTGAACGAGGGTTTTGAAAAAAAGAGACAATTGAAATTGGATATTCTAAACAAAGTGCTGACTCGGTGTTGTTCTAAGATTAAATTTCATTCTCAAATGGGTAAATAGTGGTGTGTTTTTCATATTCCTCCATATCTTGTAGGGTATCAATTGTATAAACAGCCGGAAGCCAAGCGTTTTTTAGAATTAAAGCTGACGGAAATGGGTCTGTTATATAAAGAAGTATAGCCGTTTGTATTGCTGATTGGGTGGATGCACGTTCCAAGTGAGTATACGTAGTCCGAACAGATTGATGTAAATCCGTGGAAATAATTCGGCAGATTCAAGAATTCCGTATGGTTTCTGCGAACATATCTACAGCATAAATACTACATATTCCTGTGATTAAAACAGCTAAAAATAGGGTGAGATTCTTATGGGGAGGAGATTGAGTTGATGTAGTGGGGGGCGACTGGAATGGCTCCTATGCGATATCCGGTTCTGGCGGAGTTGGAGTGGAGGCGGTGTCTGGTTTTGGAACGGGTTTTGTTGGAGCGGGTTCGGGTGTCAGAGACCCCCAAACTTCTTCGATAAGTGCCATAGATATCTTCTCTTATAATAAGATAGAGAATATGTTTACGCAATATCTAATCATATTAGTTGGTATATGTATTCTAATCACGTTATCGTATTACATTTATGTTGGAATGGGTCAATACCGTGAGTCATTTGATTCGAAGCCACCCATCAACGCTGGATCCGATCCTCAGATTAAAGGAAAGCCATATGATTATTTATATTAGTTTCTACCTGATATGACATAGGAGATGATTACGTATATCAATCAAGAGCTTGATTCTGCTCCCGTCAAGGTGAAAGCGTCAACCACCCCACAGACATTTACATAGGTAGTGAAATCGAATTAGTAGATCAAATCCGAATATATGGGAAAGAGTGATGCGAATTCATTGAATATGGTTTTACTCACTTCTACCAAACTTGCCATTTTCCTGGGATTAGAAAATAGCGCAAATATAAATGCCAAGTTTCCTTAGGCTGCTGCGTTTTAGAAGACCGCTTCGGGACTCACTCCGAGTGAACTTACGAATACGTTGATTCAGACCTATTTTTAGAATTATATGGTTGTAAATGCGATCGACGCCTATAAAGCCGGAGCGATGCCGGTGTTCAACGTGCTCTCTACAACGAGAACGTTGGATGACGACTTATTAATGAACGAAGCTTCTATTATACTTTCGTTGATGAGAACCGCATAGGAGAAAATGAACGTGAAACAAATGATTCCAGACTTTTCAATGACGCGAATCTATGCGAGTGCGTAGGATCGTCTGGAAGGCAAGGCCGCATTCATCTTTCATCTGTTATCGGGCGTAGATATAGCGGATCCAGATGTGTTGAAATAGAAAACTGGATTAAAGGCAATCAGTAGCACAACCGAGACGGCAAAGAAATTTAAGATACAGGCGTTAGAATAGGCACGTAGTTATCAAAACCCCTTTTTGGTTGCTCTTATGCGTTCTATCATCGAGACGGTTCGCAAGCCTCCCGCACCCTCACCTCGGTATAACACAAAGGGCGAGCTGATTCACGTATCTTCACGAACCGGCATATCATCCGATTCAATGACGTATTACGAAGCTAAAAATATGAATACATTGGGTGCGGGATACGCGCCGAATACATTAGTGTTACTTGGAGACACGGAAGAGGCCGCATTCAAGCTGCGATTTCGCGATATCATTGCGATTATGCTGAAGCAGTTGTAGGCTCATCACGGTGTGTAGACGAAGTGTAATACACGTAATTTACTGAACGCATCTAAGCAGCACTGCACTACATTTACACCAAGCGATGTGGATAACGAGTTGGCAAATGAAATGGTATATTACCTGATGGGCTTCTATTACAAACCGACGACGGAATCGATGATCAAAAAGACGGTGGCCGATATGAAGAAATTGGCGAACAACGATCTATCTGGATTGTCCAAGACATTCATCAACGCCGGTCTGTTTGATACGGATGAATTAACGCTGTTGAATAACGTGGATAATCGTCTCCACTTTGTGGGACCATTTACAGCTTGTTTGCGGTGTATATTGATGGAATTATAGGGTCTCAGTGGAAATTCATCGTTGCGTGAAGATCTGGTTATCTTTGATGATGATCGATGATGGAACAGAATCTTGGAATGGAAAACTCATCACATATAAGACTTTTTAGATTGATCCAATCCTACTTTACTTCGCGAATATCTTGAATAATATGCCATATTTGAACATATATATAAATTTGGACGATTGTAAGGGTGATTCCAACACAACGCCCAGAGATATAACAGATACAGTGGATCCCATACGAACACGATGGAAGGTGGATCTTGGTGTAATGCAAGAGGAGGAATCAGTGTTTCACTACTCTCCGTAAGTTTCCTTGAGGTGAGTGTAGGGGTGATCGATCGGGAAGGAGACAGCATCGAACCTTTTTATATGGAGTGGAAGCATTTTTAAAATCCAAATATATGATAAGAATGTCAGAAACCGTGGCTACAGCAACATTAAATCCATATTTTACCGGAATTTCTATTTTATTAGTCCAATTGGGGGGTCGTTTTTTAACCGACGATTTTATGCCAAGTTAGAGGCTGATATTTGGAAACAGATATGCGAAGTTAGCAGTAGTATTTTTGATATTGCTTACCGCAATTCAGAATGTGTGGTATGTCACTATTATAACAGCGGGATACTATGTGTTTGTATATATTCTATTTCACCCCTAGCATCCACTCTCGATTATGCCAGAGAGTTTAAAAAAATACGATTTAAATCAGGATGGAGTGATTACGGCGGACGAGGTTCGATCAGTGATTGAGCGAGAACGAAATGGAGTCAACGCCGCCACTACTGCTTCCGCTGCCTCCGCTTCTCTTGCTTCCGGTTCGGCCGCGTCCTCGACTATTCCCAGACTTTCGGCTCGATGAACCCTACAGATCGGCCAATACATCATCCACATTGTCGGGAGGGGGGATGACTACACCGCGCGGAGGAGGGGCGCCAGCACTGTTAGGTGGGGCGGCGGAGGCGTTCGATTGTATGCCGCTGTTTCCGCCCATCGCAAGTCCCATCATGGACGCAAGACCACCCCCACCTCCACCCATTTGTTGAGCCGCTGCCTGCTACATTTGGGAGGCAATATTGGGATTCTAGCGAAGAATATCAGCAACTTGTGGTGACGCAGATGAGAACATAGATTTGGTCATGTGGAACATGAGTGCGCTGCCTCCCAGCATAAACAAAAGGCGGAGTTCGGGAGCCATCTTTCCTTGTCCCCTGTATTTTTCGTATAATTCTTCAAAAACATCATCGTAATCACCAACATTCTCGTTGACCGACTCTGACCATCCATCTAATTGGATATCAAACGGATCAAAGCGGTTATTGAGCATTTCAATGCCTGACACACACGTCATTAGCATCTTACGTTGAAATCGAACTGCTTGTTCGGTTTCGAGATCCTTTTTAATTCGATTATATTCCGCTTCCATCTCTTGAAGATCGCTGGCCATCGTAAATGTGCGTGGGAATCGAATACCGCGACGACGAAGTCGTTCCATATCATACAAGATTCTCTCTTTTTTCTCTCGGATCTGATCAAGAGTTAATTCGGGAGCCGGTTTGGGTGTGTCGTTGTGTATCTGAATATCACTCAAGTCTAACACGTTCTCCTTCGGTTTCGGAGTCTCCTCCTTTTCTACCTTTGGCTTCTCACGGGTTTCATCCATTAGGTCGATAACGGATGTTTTAGAAGAAGATTCCTTTTTTTCCGGTGTAGGGGTTGGAGCAGAGGGTGTCGTAGACGTTTGAGAAAAAACGGGCATTTCTTCTTGTGTGTCCTCTTTCTTAGGTAAATCGATCTTATTCGGATCAGCAAGAAGAGCTATAGCCTGGGATTCACTCATCGTTATAATAACCTATATTATTCGATTACTTTTATAAACGAATCGAATCAGACATCATAACCGTCACTGGGATTTTCACTACGCACGATTTGAACCTCGTTATTGCTGGGGAAACGATTGGAGGCTTTCCAAGCGATTGTGCGAATCAAAGAGTATGTTTCTGGGGTTACCGATTGTTGGATCTAATTGCGGGGAACTTCAAGGATCATTTGTATCGATCGCCAGAATGCGATCGTGTCTGGGTGATGCTTTCCGTGGGTCGAGCAGGGAATCGAAAGGAGGGTAGAAAGTTGATGTGCCATTACTTGTTCCATTATGTTGAGTAGTTTAGGTTGGGGAACGTCCGAGCATCAATTTTTTCGATTCAATCGATACTCCGGTCAGTTCCGCAAACACGTTTACTAATGGATCCTGTTTGTATTCCTATTGATACACGATTCGTTTACAGCCAGCCGCACATAGGATACGCATACAGATCAGGCAAGGGTAATGAGTAATATAGGCCGTAGTGGAATCACAAGAGACGCCTCTACGAGCACAATCGATCACCGCATTTTGTTCTGCGTGGATGGTAGCTTGTTCGTGATTGTCTCTCACGATGGATGTATGAGGGGTTCCAGGAAGAAACCCGTTGTATCCCTGAGACACAATGCGGTGATCACGGACAAGCACACAGCCGACCTGGAGACGTTCACAGGGACTCCTTGTTCGAGTGACTTGCGCAATGTGTAAAAAATATTCATCCCAGGAAGGACGTTCTAAGGATGACATTGGTATATAGGGGTAACGCAGATTTAAGGGAATGAATACAGGTATAGACTGGAGTCTGTCCATTCTTTTCTACACGCCGGACACGTAACGGACTTATTCGCATTGCGACACGTGTTCCACCACTCTCTCATTCCTTCCACGGAGACAGATTGATGGCATTCGGAACATTGATGATAGAGATCACCGGGATCCACGAGTTCCTGTGTGATGACACACGTGTCGTGTTTGGGAGGACATTCCTTAATCGTTCCGGTAAAGAAGGTTTCATACGTGTTAGGTGGACGTTCCGGTGCCGGTTCATTTTCAATTAGTTCTAACCCTCGACCTTCCACATACCGATATCGTCTGGCTCGAAGTTCCGATATATCCTATGTGACTTCAATGATATGAATCATAAACGTATCCACTTCCATTGTATTGAATGCTGTTCAATCGCATCGTGACCGTCTCAATTTTTCAATTACTATAATAAAAAATATGGATTCAGTTATTCTAATATCGTTATGTTTGGCGTTTGTTCTTGTTTCTCTTGTGGTGATTGAATATGCAGCTCGTCCCGTTGATCCTAAATGGCGCCGTCGTCATCACTTTCATCCGTATCAATATCACGATGGTCATCACGGTAATCCTCACGGTCGCTATTATTACTAAGCATCCGCGAAACAGATACGCCTTGGTCTAAGATTGTATCGGGGCTCAGGCTCGGGCTCAGGCTCAGGCTCAGGCTCAGGCTCGGGCTCAGGATCCAACTTATATTGCGGAAACGAATCGTTTACCAGCATATAGTCAACAAATGTCTGTAAGAATCGATACAACGATTCCAATCCCCATACGAACCGTGTTCCAAATGACCGTATTACATAAGGCGGTGTATAGGCCGCGAGTAGGCAGGTTATAAAGCAAATGAGTAAAACGAAAAATGCTACTAGAGTGCTATTCATAATTGGAATACGTATCATTCAAACTTCTACAGCATCAATTTTTGAGAAGACCCAACGGATCGTCTCAAAATGCGTGGAATGGGATTCGAACCCATGTGACTGACGCCAGCGGTGCTTGAAACCGCCCCCTTAACCACTCGGACATCCACGCGTTCCATATAGAACACGCCCCTTATCTTTAAATGGAGATATACAATAAGGACGAAATGTATCATTATACGTATCTATTTCTGGCAACGATTTCATCCTCTATCGCAGTGTATGCACTTTATATCTTATTTTAGTCCATCGATACATTACAGACACCCAGTCCACCCGTGGATTAGGTATAGAAGCAATTGAATGATACTGATCTTAGTTCTACCGGTTTAACTCAGTTTAAACTATTAGACACACACTCAACCGCATAGACATTGATGAACCACCAATATTCATCTACCGATCAACCCGGAAACGCCGCGGCATAGAACACAGTAAAGGGATATTAGAAATCATTCGATTCTATTTCCAATATTTCATATTTACAAAATAAAGATATATACGATTAAACTAAATGTTTTTCCTAATCGTTACATTTGTGTTATTTGGTGTTCTGTTGTGGATCCGAATTCGACCAATCTCAAGACCGAACACACTTCCCACGTATGGGAACACGTTGTCGAATCGAAATCATATGAAAGACTTGGAATAGGCTCGAATCTCTCCCAATGATTTGTTTCTAAATGAAAGTATCAAGAGAGATACTGTAATGTCGGGCGCAGTAGGAGCGTCGAGCCAATCGGCGGCTCTTCGATCACCCACTACCATACACGACGATCAAATGTAGAAACAACTGCATATCTTGTTACAGAAAGCAAAAAAGACTGGATCAGACGCATCCTTTGTGAAAACACTAAAGGAAATCAAACAACTATAGGAGAGTCGCCCAACAAACCGTGTTTTGACAAAGAACCAACTTGCTTCTATACAGGCTGTTGCCGATGGATAGGAGATACCTACCGCGGTGGAAGAAGATTCGATAGAAGACAGCCTTCTTTCACTATCGGAATTCAAGAAGCTTACTGTGGGATTATAGAATATGGAAGGGCGACCTCAGACATTTAATTTCGCAAAATTTTCGATTCAGACAAAGCCTGGATCTGCCGAGACACTCATTGAATCATAGTATCAATAAATTGTTTCATAGATAACGTCTCTGCGTGTTCCGCCGCCCATTTGTTTGCCAGTCGAAAACAATGAAGCCCGCTGCCTCGAATGGGAGGTGTTGGAAACCATTCGTCATCAATGGGAAGTTTTTGTAGCAATATTTTAATATATGTTTCCTACAAAAGCGATATTAACAGACAAATGAGATCGGCTCCAGAGGCGGCTTGTGTATACTGCATCCTATGGTTGGGCTGGAGTGGAAAATCGGCCATTTTCAGTTGACCGTATGCCGCTCCACACACAGTTTTAAATATGTGATTCATTGTCTGACACCCTTCGCGCTATATAGTTGCTCTGCCCCAATCAATGATCGTCCATTGATACGTTCCATCTTTCTGTTTACGAGCCACAATATTGCCTAAATGTAGATCGTTGTGATGAATACCCCATTCTTGTTCCATATGAAGCAGACCCGAAGTAATCTATGCTAGCATAGATGCTAGATGTGTCGCAGCTAGCGAATCATCCATCGTTTTCCATTCCACTATGACATCATCAAATGTAAGCGGAAAATATTCCTACATAAGAAGATACACCGGTTCATTCATTTTCTCTATCTAACTATAGGTGTCACCAATTCGTTTCACACGGAATCCCAATGTTTCTGGATGAGGGATCTGTGCGATGCTTGAAGTGTGAGTTTCAGTAGTAAACTATTTTAATCTCCCTGATACAAACCCGTAACATAGGGCGAGACCGGGCACTTTCTAAGTATGACGCAAATAGGAAGCACACATCGTGGCATACAGCTCGATTTCGGATGAATTCGAATCGGATTCTATGTTAATTTCTTTGATAAAACTCTTTGTGAATACAGGGCGTTTCGATGGAAATTCTAATTTAACTTTACAGATAAATCCGTAGGTTTGTATGCGATATAGTTTCCGAATCACTTTGGTAAGCAGTGGAGCGACATTGGAACAATACTGGGGATGCTCGGGATTTGACGGAATAAGTGGACAATGAGTGTGAATCTTGTCTAATTTCCAGTGCGATTGAAGGGATGATACTAATTGTTTCCATTTGGATTGATTCCAGTGTTTTATATTCATATCTATATTAATTTCATAGCGTAATACACTAAAAGAACCGCATATGGAATATGGGACACATTCAAATTCAGAGATAATTACCAACCGTTTATTTCACTATCATTATACGCCTTGGCACATCTCTATCGTTTCCAAGAGTAGGCGCGGACAGAGACGGAGTATGGAAGATCGGATATGGTTTGAACCACCTATCCACATAGGCAACACCACGTATATTCAGTGTTGTATGGTGGATGGTCATTCAACCTTTCCTCTCGAATTAGAATCATTTTTCAATGCGTGTAAAAAGAAACTGAAGCGTCCATTTGATGACTCAGCGTAGCATCAAAAGGAATGGTAGGATTTGATAGATACGTATGAATCAAATTGGTCTTCTGAGGGTGGGCTCGTGTGCCATTTGGTATCGATATCGTTTCGATCAGATTCAAATCAGCTTACGTGTGTTCGCTATCAGATCGGAGATTGTAATTCAATGTTTGTATCATAGGGGGCTCATATGGGACTTATGTATGTTCATAATACATCATAGGTAGAAGAATTACATCGCGTATTGCCATACTTAGAGAATGGACGTGTTGGAGGTGTGCTGGCTTGCACTCGTGTGATAGGAAACAAGGATCTGAAAGAAACGTTGTCAAGCAATATATTGGATCCGATCTGTATGGTAGATACACAATGTCTTTCGTTGGATCGTGCAAATCCGAAAGGAATATTTATATGTGGAACAGATGGACTAATGAGTGATCGATCCTGTATAGAATGGATATCGCGCCAGACACGTCCGGATACGCATTGTATGAGTATTGCGGATGAGTGTATGTCACGAGCGGGATACGAAGACAACGTGAGTTTTATTGTGGTCGAGTTTCATTATTTAAAGATAAGCGTCTGATAGTAGAGTGGAGGAGTGAAGACGGCTCTATAGTATAACGGCGAGTACAGGGGACTCTAAATCCTTTCATCTGGGTTCGATTCCCAGTGGAGCCTATGTTTAGATTTTATTCTAGACATAGGGTATAAAATTGAATCAACGGGCTGTATAGTAGGAATATATTAACACATAGAATGGCATCATTGAAGTAGAACAGGTTGTATAATGTTGCCGCGTTTGAGGCTGCAAAGTCGACTAGTTTGTATCGATTGGGAGCAGTGGTGGCAAAGGGTCGAAGGGTATTGAGCACCGGTCACAATCACAATAGGACGCGATTATTGGGTTGCCACGAATGTCACGCGCACGCAGAGATGGATGTGGCGGCTCGTTATCTTCGGGAGCAGGGTGTCTATGAGATACCGTGGAATTCATTAAAGATAAAAGGCGCACGTGTAGAAGGGACAGGGCCGTTCCGTCTATCAAACCGTCCGTCGCATTCGGAAATTATGTAGGGGAGTCGAAATGTATGTGACGCGCATTGGAAACGGGGGTCGTCATCATACGTCGAAACCGTGTGAAAGATGTGCGCATTAGTTGTCGTTATTGGGGTTTCGTAAAATTCATTATAGAGACTCCAATCAATGTTGTCGAGTCCATAGGGGGATGAATGAATCGACCAACGATGGGAAGCAGTCGTGGGGGTTAACACATTTACGAAAGAAAACATTATAGGTAGCAAGAACCATATCCAGTGGCAGATGTGTCTCGTATAGAAGCGAATCAGATTCCGACGGATGATCGGATCGTATACTCATTTAAGTTTTTTTACATATTGTATTGTATCATACAATGAGTCTCGCAATTGGAATCGATCTAGGAACTACCTACAGCTGCGTTGGTGTCTATCAGAACGGAAAAGTAGACATCATTGCAAACGATTAGGGAAATCGAACCACACCTTCGTATGTGGCATTTACGGATTCGGAGCGTCTGATCGGTGATGCGGCAAAATCACAGGTAAACAGCAATCCAAGGAGGACGGTATTTGACGCAAAGAGGTTGATTGGAAAGAAGTTTGCGGATCCTAGCGTATAGTCGGAGCTCAAACACTTTCCTTTTACATTGAAATCAGGAGCCGACGCGAAACCAGTCATTTCAGTAGAAACGAATGAGGGACATAAGGAATTCGTTCCGGAACAGATATCCGCGTTCGTATTACAGAAAATGAAAGCAACCGCCGAGTCTTATTTGGGATAGGATGTGACAGATGCGGTCATTACTGTTCCCGCATATTTCAATGACAGTCAGCGTCAGGCTACAAAGGATGCCGGGAAAATTGCTGGTTTGAATGTATTGCGGATCATCAATGAACCGACAGCCGCCGCCATCGCATATGGATTGGATAAGAATCACAAGGGGGAAAAGAATGTCCTCATTTTTGATCTGGGAGGAGGCACGTTTGATGTATCGCTGCTGACGATGGAAGATGGGGTATTCGAGGTAAAGGCGACTGCGGGAGATACCCATTTGGGTGGAGAAGATTTTGATAATAGGCTGGTAGAGTCTCTGTTGAAGGATTGGAATCGCAAGCATACAGATGTGGATGTGCAATCGAATGTTCGTGCTATGCGACGTCTCAAGACGGCAGCGGAACAGGCTAAGCGAAACCTTTCTACGCAGCAACAAGTGACGATAGATATCGATTCTTTAGCAGAGGGAATTGATTTTAGCACAAAGTTGTCGCGAGCCAAGTTTGAACTGATCTGCGACGATATGTTTCGCAAGTGTATGGATCCAGTAAAGCAGGTGATTCGCGATTCCGGTATCGCAAAGGATGCGATTCACGAAGTGGTGTTGGTGGGAGGTAGCACACGAATCCCGAAGATTTAGGAATATCTATCGGAATTATTTGGAGGGAAGGATCTGTGTCGAAGCATCAATCCAGATGAAGCGGTTGCGTATGGTGCCGCGGTATAGGCGGCGATTCTGAGTGGCAATACCGAGGGTG
>Ga0222634_1000270_pt1 | contig 28862 bp, 33 predicted proteins | sample AntAcemetageno50_FD_179807 | JGI IMG/M metagenome (GOLD analysis project Ga0222634, IMG submission 179807) | Saline water microbial communities from Ace Lake, Antarctica - #50 | ecosystem: Environmental > Aquatic > Non-marine Saline and Alkaline > Saline | place: Antarctica: Ace Lake | collected... | reverse complement strand
ACATGACAAAGAAAAAAGGTGCGTTACATGTAAAGAAATTTATCATTTACATATGTTTAGAGAAAATAAAACTTGTAACGTTTGCGTAAGAAAAGATAAAAGGGAAAAATACCGCTCGGCTCACCCTAAAGAAATTGGCGCGCGAGCAATTTTAAAGATTGCTTTAAAGTCTGGGCATCTAATAAAGCAGCCTTGCGAAAAGTGCGGGGCTATTAGTAATGTGGATGGGCATCATCCTGACTATGAAAAACCATTAGATATTATTTGGTTATGCAGAGCGCATCACATGCAAGAGCATTCAAGGCTTAAGTTATTAAGCGATGGCAATGCATAACCCTGTGCATAACACCGAACAAACTATGCTAGCCCTACATTCTAGGGGCTGGCAACTCCTGCTCATCCTGTGCATTATTCCAGTGACTAATCAAATAAGAACCAATCAGAATTAATGGCGCGGCCAAGAACTCATAAAAAATGAGGGCTGGATAAGTAAAGATAAGAGTTACACTTGATATCAACAGAGCAATAAGCAACTCTTTTAAATCATCATTTATAAAATCCATCATACACACCCCCATTTTTAACAGGATATATATATTATAGCTTATCTCTCATAGCTTTCAATGCTGCCGCCCCCTTACTTGTGACTTGTGGATCATGTTCAGGCTTGTTTAATAGCTTTGGTAGCTCTCGCAATGGCTCACCTGCTGCAAACATTTTCAACGTTAAGTCATAGTTAGAATAAAACATGTCCTTCATTTCTTTAATTTGGTATGACCCTGTGGCCATGTTAAGCGCCCGTGAGCCTGTTTGATACCAAGTATGATAAACTACTGCATGACTCCACGTTTCGCCCGTAGCGGCAGGATGTGACCGCTTAATCGCTTCGTTGTATGCTTCAAGGTAAGTTGGTACGCCCATTGATGTTAGTTTAGGTTGGCAATATTCTATAAACTCACCTACCGAGGGTGGAAACCTATCGCCAGAATCTCTGCAACCGTCTAGCCCTTCCTCAATTTGTGACTGCTTATTAATTTTATGTTTAATAAAAGCAATCATCCATTCATTTTTAGCACCATCAAAAGATTCTTGAGTTGGCCAAGCCTGTTTATATGCTGGGTGTATACTCATAAGACGTATAAATAAATCATTTATTAGCTCAGCACTTACAACTTTAAAATTATTTGAATGCACTTCTTCAACATCATCATTTTTTTTAAGGCCGTCTTTGATTATATCGCTCACATTTCTCACTTAAAAGCCCCCTCAATCCAATCAGTATTTTTAGTGTCAATCACTGTAGCTTTATTGTTATGACTATTGCCTTGCTTATAGTTTTCTATCCACTCAATCTTAAGGTACTTCCAGCCACACTCAACCATAGTATCAAAACATTCTACTGGGTTATGACCTGCTGCAACGCACTTGTCTAGCTCACGGTACAAGCCTTTGATAACAGTTTTATTAACTGCCGCTTTCTTTTCTTTCCTTGTGGCAATGTAATCAAGTATTGATTGTTCAGGTAAGTTAAAGCGATTGTCTTCAACAATTAAATCAATAGGCTTTTTCTTTTTTGGTGAGGGTGTAGCTAATTGTTTGGATGGTTCAGGGGTGGCATCGTAGACAGAAAGATTATCTTTTTCATAATCATTTTTAATTTTTTCTTTGGTACTTTCTTTATCTTTATGTAAGTAATTATCTGTAGTATTTATCTGTTCTTTATAAGAATCGTCCATTTTGGTCTTTTCTAAAAGACCATTTTGGTTTTCTTTAAAAGACCATTTTGGTTTTCTAGGGGGGTTTTTACTCTCATTGTTTATCATTGACTCAAGCATGATTATAATGCTATCCATCATAGGTCTGATAAATAAAGTATTTACGTTGTAAACTTTTTTAGTTTTAGTTTCACACACACCGCAAGCAACCATTTTTTTAATTAGTTTTATGACTGTACTTTCTGGTATTAAAGTTTCATCAGACCAGTCTTTATAAGATTTAAAAAACCATCCATCAGTTGCTTTGGTTGATTTATTAGACCAAAAAATTATTTGATTTAAAAGCAGTGCTTGCTTATGACATTTTAAAAGAGAAATATATAACTTAGGTATTGTTATAACATTTTCTTGACCTGAAAAATTAGACAGTAAAAGTGTATTTAGGTTTGAACTACTCAAAATTAGATTCCTTTTTATCGTAATAGCTCTTGCACTATGCGTGCAATGATTATATAATAATCACAGTGTTGATAGGATTATCATGGATGGCCCCTTTGTTAAAGCTTCAACTTTAACAAAGGGGGTTAGTTTTATTTTCTATGGCACTTCCTGCACCTCAATTCACATTGCTTTGTTTGCTCTTGGATATCATCCGAAAGATCATAACACTTGCTTTAAAGGTGGGGTGAGGTAATAATAGGGACGCTTTCCCATTCTTACTTTGACTAATCGTCACTTCCACCTAGAAACTAAGCCATCAAACAGATGTTGATTGCATCGTGTTTGAGATACAGACAGTACAATACATTGCTATCCAGATCAACACGGTTGTTTGTCCTTCCCGTGTTGATTGCATTGACTTTATACATCAGATTTAAGTTTTCCTTTCGTTACCCCCTCAATTTTTCTTTGCATAATGACAGGTATATACCCTTGCTTAAGCCAATAGCCATAGGTGTTAGTGCCTAGTTCTAATTTGCGCATTGCATTTGCCCATGTTACGTAGTGATCTTTTACATCGGCAGGATTCATTTGTTTGTTTCCTCATTAATTTTTGATTGACTTTACCATAAATAATTAATACAATGCAACTGAATTCATAACAGCAAAGCCAAAGGGGTATAAATGCTAAAATATGAAAATGGTATACATGTTATTTCGAATAATAATTATCATGGTTCGGAAGGGGTTAGCCGCTCAAGATTAATGAGCTTCCACAAGTCACCACAACATTACCTTAACCCTAAGATTTTTAAAGGCTCGCCTGCTATGGCGTTAGGTTCGTTGACTCATTGTTTACTTCTTGAACCTGAGTTATTTGATAAGGAATTTGCAATAGTTCCTGTCATTAATAAAAGAACCAAGATAGGAAAAGAGCAGTGGGCAGCGTTCGAGCTTGAGCACTCTTGCAAAACCCTGGTTACAGATGAGCAAATAGATACAGCTAAAAAAATGTGCGCATCAATTATGGCTAACGAAGACGCAGCAAACATGCTATCTAACGACCCTTTAATTGAAAACTCTATTTACTGGACGTCACAAGAAACAGGCATGCAGTTTAAATCAAGGCCTGATATTTGGTATAAACATTCAGGCTTAGTTGTTGATTTAAAAACTACAGCGGACGCGTCGCCATGGAGCTTTTCTAATTCAGCGTGGAAGTTTGGTTATTTCATGCAGGCAGCTTTTGCAAAGGAAGCATTAGCATCAATAGGCGAACCAATGACACGCTTTGTTATTATAGCCGTTGAGAATACAGCGCCGTTTGTTCCCGCTGTGTATGTAATGGATGAGCAATCCATCACCTTTGCTGTTGACCAGTTCCATAGGCTTGCGCGAGACCTTAAAGCTTGCATAGAAAATAATGCATGGCCTGACTTTGGTGTTAATTTACTTTCAATGCCAAGGTATGCCGAAGGTGATTCTATATGAATGATAGAATATGCAAGGTTGAATGCTGTGAGCTACCTACTATTAAACACAGTACTGTATGCGGAAGCTGTAAAAATAGAAAGACCCGATACGGATCTTATACCGGCGAACCTAAAGGCAGAACATATAAAGGAATGTCGCCACAGGAAAAAATGCAAAGTTTAAAAAATAGATTTTACATGAGAATTAATAAAACTGATTGCTGCCATTTATGGACTGGTGGCAAGGACAAACATGGCTATGGCTTTTTAGGTAGCGGAGCAAATAACCCACTCAAAGCTCATAGAGTATCGTGGGAATTGCATACGGGTAGAAAGATAACCAAGGATATTTATATTTGCCATACATGCGACAACCCTACATGTGTCAACCCTGACCATTTATTTGAAGGTACGCACCAAGATAATATGACAGACATGGTTAAAAAGGGCCGAAGTCTTACCGGAGAAAAAAGCCATAGGTCAAAATTAAAATATAAAGATGTAATAAACATTAGAATATTATTAGCCAGTGGCGAGATGCAGGAATCAATAGGAAGAAAGTACAAAGTATCTAGGAAAACAATATACCTAATCAAAACTAATAGAACTTGGAGACACGTATAATGCATAACGACTTAGGATTTAAACAAGAACCAGCCAAGGCAAGCACCAGTTTAGCTACAGTTAACGAGGCTAGAGCAATTGCAGAGGTTCAAAGCGCATATATAATTGCCAAGAAATACCCAAGAAACCAACATGAAAGCTATATGAATATGATGGATGCTTGCAAGCGACCACTGTTAGCAGAACAATCAATGTACGCATACCCACGAGGCGGCCAGTTAATCACAGGCCCAAGCATAAGACTTGCCGAAGCTATGGCGCAGTACTGGGGAAACCTTGACTGTGGTGTACGTGAAGTATCACAAAGCAACGGCGTATCAGTTGCAGAAGCTTACGCAATAGATCTTCAAACGAATACAAGAGTCGTTAAAGTTTTTCATGTGAAGCACGAAAGACATTCACGCAAAGGCGTTACCAAATTAAAAGACCCTCGCGATATATACGAGCTGGTCGCTAACCAAGGCGCTAGAAGATTACGAGCTTGTATACTTGCTATCATCCCCGGCGATGTAACAGAGGCAGCAGTCAATCAATGCAAGACCACCCTTGAAAGCTCAGACGTTCCTATTGCTGATCAGGTTCGCAACATGGTATCAGCCTTTGATATACTAGGGGTAAAGATTGATCACTTAGAAAAAAGACTAGGGCATAACCTTGACGCGATCATACCGGCTGAGATAGTAACGCTTAAATCTATCTATAAATCAATCAAAGACGGCATGGCAAAGCGAGATGATTTTTTTGATATACAATCAAAGGTTACAGAGGATGCCAAAGACGAACTTAAAAAACTTGTAAGCAAAAACAAAAAGGAAATTAAAAATGACAGCGAAGAAAAAGAAAGTTGAACTGACAACAGAATGTAAAGCAGGCAAGCATATTTTTATAGTGACTGCCAGCATGACTAAAGGCGGAATGCAAAAGGCTACGACTATGCGTTGTCAGTCTTGCTTGATGCCATTGGACATGGAAGAAATAGAAATTCGTGAATGGAAAGAATCAGAGACAGCACAATAATGCGCGGCTCTTTAAAAGCTAGGGTTGACAGTCTCTATACTGGGGCTGTCAGTACTGTTAGTAGTCACATATGTATTTATAAAAGTGACACGCTGGTTAAAAAGAAAGTTCATGGAACAAATAAAAATAAGGTGATTCGAATTGCTATTAGACTCTGAGGCATCAAGACAAATATATTTAATCTTTCAAGATGATATTGATTACCCCCTTAGCTGGTTATGCCGCAAAGGTTTTAAACATGTCTTTGCTATCGAGAGGCAGGCGACGGGCTGGGTATGTGTTGACCCATCACGCACAGACTTGGCAACAGTTATTTTACCAGCTACTTACAACACAGAAGTTATGCATTCATTCATAAAATTAAACCCTACGGCTACAGTTATACATCTTGAAGTTAAGAAGACAGATAGATTTAACTACCCTATGCCCGCAATTCAGGGGTGCGTAGGGGGTATTCAATACCTACTTGGCACCTACTGGCCTTTTACTTTTACCCCTAGTCAGCTATATAATAAACTTATAAACAAAACACCACATCATATAAGGATTATAAAATCATGGGCGGCAAGAGCGGAGCAGAAAGAAGGGCAGAAGATGCAGCAAGAAGATCAGACGAAGCAACCAAAAAGCTAAACGAACAAACAGATAAATTAAAAAAACGATCAGAAAAAGAACAGAACAAAGCGCAGCGTTTATTAATACGTTCCTCGCGTGCGGCTGGTGGTGGGTTCTTTAGTACTGATACACCTAAGGCAGCGGCTACCGATTCGCTAGGCGGAAGTGGAGACTTAGGCTAATGGTTGATGCTAATAAAATATTAAAAAGGCGCGACAACTCACGGTTGTTTAATGAAATTAAAGAAGAGAACAAGCCCAAGCTTGACGTTAACAGGCTTGTACGTAGACGTAACAAAGCCAAGGGAGACTTGGACCAGTGGCGTTCTATGCTTGAGACTGCATATCATTACGCCTTGCCAGACTATAACCCGTTCGAGAACTACGGGCGCGGCGGTGCGGTTACTAAAGGTAATCAATACAACGGGGATATCTACGACCTGACTTTACCAATAGCACATCAACAGTTAGCCGATAAAATGTTGATGGGTCTAGTACCTCAAGGTCAACAGTGGATGAAGTTTGTACCCGGCGACCAGTTCGGCGAGCCTGAAAGTGCCGAGTATGAAAAAGCACTTGAAGCCACGCAGAACATGACCGACCATTTTTTTAGAATATTAGATAGAAGTAATTTCTATACCTCAGTTGCCGAAAGCTTAAGCGATGTTTTAATATCCACTGGCGTGCTTGCTGTCAATGAAGGTACTAGAAAGGTTCCATTAAAATTTGAAGCTGTACCAGTCAGTCAAGTTATGCTTGAGGGTAATGCAGAGGGTGGCATTGACGCAGTGTTCAGGGATTGGATGGACGTTAGAGTTGAGAACATTAAACAAATGTGGCCAGAAGCTACAGCCCCCGACGGTAAAGACATAGACGACAAGGTTAATATATGGGAGTGCGCATACATAGATTACAGCGCAGAAGATAAAGACCGGTATAAATATGTAGTCATGACTACAGCAAAAGAAATTTTGCTTGAACAGTCAAACCCGTCTTGGCCTTGGGTTGTCTATCGTATGCGTAAGATGACAGGCGAGACACGAGGACGCGGCCCAGCTCTTAGAGCCTACCCGACAGCAGCAACAATCAATCAGGCGTTAGAAGATGAGTTGATTGCAGCAGCTTTCAAATCTAACCCAATGTACATGGCCTCAAGCGACTCAGCATTTAACCAAGACACTTTCACAGCTAAGCCCGGCGCAATCATACCGGTTCAAATGGTAATGGGTCAGTGGCCTATACAAGCCTTTCCTGCCGGTGGTGATATAAACTTTTCGTCATTAGTCATTAGTGATTTAAGACAACAGATAAATCAAATGATGTTTGCCTTTCCTCTTGGCCCTATCAATGCACCTGACCGCACAGCGACAGAAGCACAGATTAGATACAAAGAAAACTTAGAGGGCTTTGCAGCTATGGTGCCTAGACTTCAAAACGAATTCTTTGCACCAGTCATTGAGCGTTGCTTGTGGATTATAAATAAATTGCAGCCGGAAACTTTTGCAAACATAGACCCTGCTATTAGAGATAAAATGTTATCACTTGATGGTGAGCTGTTAGGCATGAGCTATGAAACCCCATTGATGACAGCTAAAGGACAAATCAAAACCGATAACTTACTTGGATTCTATCAAGCGTTAGCGTCAATGATTGGGCCAGAAGGTGCAACCGCATCACTAAGAGCACCTGAGTTAGTGCAGGCACTTGCAAGAAACCAAGACGTTGAGATGTCAAACGTTAAAACTAAAGAAGAGCTAGAAGCAATGATGGCAGCAACAGGCCAAGCAGCACAGCAAGAAGCAGAGAACCAAGGGTTGACAGATGAATAATAACTACGAAACACAATGGAACAATAAATTTAATGAGCTGTGCCACGAGGTTTTTTATAAAAACAAAACAGGTGCGCAGCTATTAAAGCAGCTAGAAGATAAATATTTTAGAAGCCCCGTTGCTTTTCCAGACAAAGAACCAGCGTGGGCTTTTTTCAATGAAGGCAAGAACGATTTAATAAGATCTTTTTCTGCTGCCATTCAAACGCACATGAACAAAGCACAGCAAACATCATCTATTAAAACAATGAAGAGGGCTAAATAATGCATGAAGAATCAAGCGGTGAAGTAGCACCAGCAGAAGCGGCACCAGTAGAGGCAACAAGTGACGCACCAGTACAGCAAGCACCCATTGCAGAAGCTGCGCCAGTTGAAAGCCAACAACCACAAGCAGAAGCCGAAGCAGCACCAGCAGAAGAGGCCGCACCGGTAGAAGATGAAACGCCTGAATGGTTTATGAAGGATAAATTTAAAACGGTAGAGGATCAAGCCAAGTCTTATTCAGAACTTCAAAAGAAAATGGGTAAGTTTTGGGGTAGCCCTGACGATAAATATAGTACCGAGGGACTAGAGAACGTCGAAGCTAACGACCCATTGATTGAAAGTTTAATGCCGGCTCTTAAAGATATTGGTTTATCTCAAGAAGGATTCAAGCATTTAGCAGAGGGATACAAAGAAGCTAACATGCAGATGGTGCAAAAGTTAGAGGCTGAATTAAAAAAAGAACTCACAGTCAACGACGCGCACACATACCAAGCAGTTAATAAATGGATGGGTGACAATTTAACACCGGAAGAAGTAAGCACGGTTCAAAATAATTGGTTGCTAACACCAACAGACTTTAAGTTGTTTAATCAAATGCGACTAATGGCAGCACCGTCAACCAGTGTGCCAAGCTCAGCATCAGGCGACGCAATTAAATTTGAATCTTCAACCGAAGTTGAGAACGATAAAATAAAATATCGAACAGAAGTTAAACAAAAAATAAGAGTTGCAGATAAGAATCACGAAAATGATTTAGCTGCAAGATTCAGAGATGCAAGAACTAGAGAGCTTCGAGGACGTTAGTTTGATTCTTATCTAATAATTAACTATAATTAACAAAGATTATACAGGCCCTTGCACACCGGATACCCGCAACTAGCGGCCTGGTCTATGACTTGGACACCCTGAAAAACAAATCTAAATTCATTTACTTTATTTATTTTAATTTTTTGGGGTACAAATCATGTCATTACAATTAGCTAATATTGAGATAGAACAATTTTTAAGCGACGCACATTCTGAATTCCAATCAGAAGGTTTCCTATTAGAAAATGCTGTTAGAACTAAGACAGGTACTAAAGGTTCTATAGTTCATTTCCCTGTTTTCGGTCAAGGTATGGCGACTCAGAAAGCACCGCAAGATGATGTTACACCTATGAATGTTTCTAATAGAGATGTTCCAGTAACTATCGAAGATTGGTATGCATCAGAATATGCCGACCGTTCATTCAAAAACAAACTTGCTGTTAATGCAGTCGAAGAATATACAAAGGTTGCTTCATGGGCTATTGCTAGACGTGCTGACCAAATCATTGTTGATGCTATTCAAGCTGCAACTTATGCTACATCACCTACAAGCTTACAAGGCGCACAAATCGCTGCCGGTGGTACTGGTTTTACTTTTGCTAAACTGTTAGAGGGTCATGCTTTCTTACGCAAGCGCAGTGCTAACATGGGCAAGAAGTCAGTTATTATTAATTCAGCAGCAGAAGCAGATCTATTAGCAGCTACAGAGCTAACAAATTCTGACTTTGTTAACCGTAAAGCTTTAGAATCTGACGGCTTAAACGGCATGACTGTTTTAGGTTTAGACTTTATCGTTATACCTGACATGAACGAGGGCGGATTAACAGCGACTAAAGCTTTCATGGTAAATGAAATGGCAGTCGGTTATGCATCAAGCGAACGTTTAGGCGGCGATATCTCTTGGGAAAATGTCAAGACTTCTTACTTAATAAACATGTGGCTTGAAGCTGGCGCAGCAGTTGTTGACGCTAAGGGTCTTGTTGAAATTAACTTTGTATAACCTAAACTGATTAAGGAATTTAGAAATGACTTTTAATATAAACTATCTAGGCCGTGTATCATCATCAGCCAACATCCAAGCTTTGAAAGTTTGGTCTTACAATGCTACTGCTGCCGGTGCTAACGAAGCTATCGCAACAGTTGTTGCAAGTGGTTACTTTAACAATGCACAGCAAAGCTTAGCCGCTAATACATTATCAGGCTTACTTGCAGTTGGTGACGTGATTCACGTACACGGTAATGATTCAAATGGTATGTACGTTGTCACTTCCATTACTACTGCTGTTACTGTTTCAACTTATGCAGCTATCGGCTCAATCAGTAGCGCACAAGTTAACCCTAACTTAATTCAATATGCATCAGTTGCTATTACTGCCGCTCAGTTCAACGGTATGTATGCTGCTCCTAAATTATTAGTTGCTGCTGGTGGTGCTAACACACTGTTAGTTCTTGATAGAGTTCAGTTGTTACTTACATACGGTGCTGCTGCTTATGCTGCCGGTGGTGTTGCTGCTGTTCAGTATGATTCAACTGTTAATGGTGCAGGTATTATTGCATCTACAACCATGGCCGCTTCATTATTTCAAGGAACAGTTAGCGAAACTTTTAATATGAATGCCGGAGTAGTTGACCAGCCATTCTCTACATCGGTCAACAAGGGATTATATTTATCGAATGTGACCCAAGCTTTCACCACGGGCGATTCAGACCTAGTTGCTCATATTTGGTACAAAAAGATTCCAAGCGTGTAGTATTGTTTAATCCTAGACCTTTAGGGGTCTAGGTATTCTTTAACTTTTTTTATCATAGAAAATAGTTTGCAACTATAACAGCGTAGTTAATAGCCTTGTATTGCCCCGCTTAGGGGCAGTACTTTAATAATCTAAACAAGGATGCTTTATGTCAATCACACAACCAACGACCGACATAGAAATAATTTCTCAAGCATCAATCTTATGTGGTCGACAAGGTTTTAATTCTATTGATTCAGGCGGAAGCTTTGCACAAGACGGGAGCGCTTTATATCAAACGTTAGTCTGTGCTGAATTAGGTTCTAACCGTTGGAGATTCGCACAAGCCTTCCAAGCTATGGGCGTACTATCCACACTGACACCATCCTTTGATAGTTGGAATTACTACTGGGAAATGCCAGCAGATTTATTAATGCTGTTTAGATTGGACCCTATGGTTAACTATGCCGTATTCGGTAATAGAGTTTTAACAAATACTAATCAATCTCTAACCGTAATCTATGCAAAGAGTGTGCCAGTTTCAAAATGGCCTGCTACTTTCTCAATGTATATCGTATACAAGCTAGCCTCAATGATGGCTATATCAGTTACCAATTCAGACAGAATGGTTGCAAGAATTAATGGCGGTGCTGACATGTGGGAATCAAGAGCTTTGTTTTCAGATGGTCAAAGTACACCAGCTAGAAGCATACGTTCTCAGCCTTACGTTGATGTAAGATATTCATACTCAACAAACCACAGAAGGCGTTAACCTATGCCGCTTAAAACCATACATAACACGTTCACTAAGGGCGAGCTTGACCCGACATTATTAGCCAGAGTTGACATTGATATCTATACCAAAGGAGCAAGAAAGCTTCGCAATATGGTGGCCTTGTGGACTGGAGCCGCTGCGATTGCACCGGGTACAACATACACAGACATGATGATTGATAGAGAGAATGGCAACGCAGTTATTACAAACGCAGATTATATTAATATTGTTGACTTTCTTTTTGATGCCTCCGGTGAAATAACTTATACAATAGTTCTTAGAGCATCAAATGCAGTATCAGCAATCGACATATATTATAACGATACTTTCCAAGTAACCGTTGGCGTAGCACCATACACACTTGCGCAAATTAAAGATGTGCATTTTGCAGTAGGTCACGACAGGATTTTATTACTTCATGAATCAGTACCTATCGGTCAACTAGTCAGAGGAGCAAGCCATGCGCTATGGACGCTAAGCGTTATAACACCAAACGTAAGCCCTACATTTGATTTCACTGTGATAGGTGGCACGCAATATAGAACGCCTACCTTTACTTTTACCCTTGGAGCATTAACAGGGTTAGCTGTAGCATTAACGGCAAGTGCTGCTATCTTTACAAGCGGTCATGTTGGCGGACTCTTTAGGGCTGGTGCTGGCTCAGCAAGAATAAACGTGGTCAACGCAGCGGGTACAGTTGCAACAGTGGAAATACTAGACGACTTTTTAAAGGTGCTACATAGTGGCGACGTGAGCTCACTTAAAGAAAGAATGTGGCATGACGCTACCGTAATCGGAGCAGCACCGGCAGCAATAGACCGTGGCTTTCCATCGCGCGGGGTGTTTTATTTAAACAGATTAATGCTAGGGCATAGCGCATCACTTAAAAACATTTGCGCTATATCAACAGCCGGTGTTTATGATGACTTTGACGACTCAGACATTGACGCAGCGGCTTCATTTAGCGTGTCATTTAATGGCAAGGGCGAACAAAGTATTGAGTCAATAGTTGCAGATGATTCAATAGTATTCTTAACAACTAATAAAGTTTTTGCTCAAAGCCCATTAGTCGAATCACCTTTATCAGCATCAACTTTTTATTTTGCGCCACAATCTCAAAACCCTGGCAGCAATGTGGAAGCTGTGACAATTGACAATCAAATTTTATATGCATCAGGAAATAAAACACAGGTAACACAGCTTGTTTATAATACTGGTGATGCGAAATACATTGGATACCCTGCTGGATTATTATCCAATCATTTATTTCAAACAGTTAATTCAAATGCCACTTGGGATCCCGGCAATGTACAGGCCAGACTTTATCTAGCTACACAGTTAGACGGCAGCTTATTAATGTACAGCACCTTGCTACAGCAAAATGTATCAGCTTGGAGTAAGAGAACTACAAGAGGAAAGTTTAAGCAGGTTATAGGCGACGGCAGACAGGCACATGTGTTAGTTGAAAGGCAAATCAATCTAGGCATAACAACTTTTCAAACAACAATGGACTATGCATACACAAGTAATAGTTTAATGACAGCCTTTAATAATGTGACGACAGCTTTCGGAGATGGTGCAGGAACATTAACCAGCATCTTTGAAGAGAATAATAATCAAATAGTTTTAGGAAATGACATACCATTCACAGCTATTGATTTAACACTAAGCACTTTATCAAGTCATGACTGCTTGCCTACATTTGAATACTTAGACTTAAACGGATTCTGGGATGTGTTCACACCAACAGATAACACCGCCGGCTTTACTGCTAGCGGCTCTGTCACCTGGACTTTTGACGACGTACTAAACTGGCAGCCTAATGATGTTAATGGCATAGAACAAAAGTACTGGATTAGAATTAAAAGAACGGAAGCAACAGTTACAACAACGCCAATAGTTCAACAGCTAGATGTTAATACAGGTGTAAGACTTTACTTAGAGCGCATGAATTTTGGCAAGTACATGGACTCAACAGTTACAACAAGCTCATCAGCAACAGGAGCGGTAACAGGTTTAACAACCCTTGCAGGTCAAAAAGTGTATGCAATAGCGGATGGTGCAACTAGTGGCCCATTCTTTGTAGACTCAGCAGGCGCAACCAATATTAAATCAGAGTTCGCAGCCGTTGACATTGGTATACAATACAAGCCTGAGCTAGTGCCAATGCCATTGCTTACACCTGGACAAGATGGGGACAACACCTATTCAAATAAATATGTTCAAGATATGTTCGTTGATTATGTAGAATCACTTTATTTGCAAGCTGGCTCACGCCCAAGCATAACAGACATACCAAACATGCAACTAGGTAACTACACACTAGGTCAATCAGTACCACCGCAAACAGGAGTGTACGCAATACACCCTCGCGGTAGCTGGAACCCTAGACAAGAATTATATATAACGCAATCACAGCCCGGCCCTATGACTATCATCGGCATAGGCTACCACGTAGAGGTAACATAATGTCAGGAATAACAGGTCAAGCGGTAGGGCTAGCAGTAGGCGCGGCAGTTGGTTTTGCAATTGGTGGGCCTGCTGGCGCAACGGCTGGAGCATCGGTTGGAGCATCAGCAGGCGGGTTCCTTGATTCATCAAATGCAAATAATGCTCAGTCTCAACTTGAAACATCAGCACTCAATCTACAGTTAGAACAAGCCAGGCATTCGGCTGCTGAGAAATCAGCCATACACGCTGGAAACTTTAGGCAGGCGTTAGCTTCACAAGTTGCATTAGCTGGTATGCGTGGCGGCTCAGGCTCAGTGATGGGCCAGTTCTCATCAGCATCATACAGAAACTTCTTACTAGACCAGCAAGCAATTGACGTAGGCTTATCAATAACAGAGGCTAGCGGTGGATTAGCTAGAGCTGACTTAGCAGGAAGAAGCGAAGCAAGAAACGCTAGAGCTTTAAGCGGTGCAGTTTCAAGCGGTACTAGAGGTCTTAACCTTAATGTTTTTTGATAGGAATAATAATGGCTAACGAACAAACACCAATCCAAAGACAGGTTTTAACGCCTACAGTTAACGTTCAAGCTGGCTCAGGTTTTGAATCATTAGGTAATGCAGCTACAGCACTAGCAACACAAGTATCAAATAAACTTTCTGATATAGCTATAGAGCAGGCAGCACAGAAAGGTGCAGCAGATGGCGCAAGCGGTAAAGCACCAGAGACTTTAATGCCTGGGCTTACTGCTGCAACCTCTGCATATAATAAAGGCGTCACGTCCGCTGAATCAAACAGAATAATTGAGTCAGGCAGACAGCAGATAGAAGAAGCTTTTATTAAAAGCTCTGACCCTGCAACCTTTAATGCCAACACACCAGCAGAATTTAAGGCTCAAGTTACCGGCATAACTCAAGGAACATTGGAAAATACTAGGCCAGAAATTAGAGCTCATGTACAACAATCTTTAAATAGTATGTCGCGCCAAGCTTCAATGAAAATGCTTAGCCATTCAATCGAATTTGATAATAAAAAAGTGGTTGATAACTTTGGTTTTGATATTGATAACTATGTTCGCGATAGAAGGAACCTAGCAATCAAAGGTGATGTTGAAGGTGTTAAAAGAATTGATGGTCTAATTGCAGAAACAAAAGAAAATTATTCAGCTCAAAGCGAACAGATAAAAGCTTTGATGCCAAAGATTAACAAAAAGTTAGCACAGCAAAAAGATATTGATAACGTTCTAGCTGGCTACTCACATGCAACGACAGAAGAAAAGCCACAGTTCATGGCGGACTTGCTAGAGAACAAAGGCAACCTACCATTTGACACATTGCAAAAAGCATCAGCAGAAGTATTGAAGCTACACAAAACAGACACAGCATTGAAACATGATCTCAATGCGCAGGAAGTTTCAATAGTTAATGATGGCATTGTGTCAGGTCGCATTAGTGATGCAGACCAAATACTTAACTTTGATAATTTAAACGTCACTCAAAAATTACACGCAATGAGTGCGCTTGAAGTTCATAACAAAAAGATAAACACAGAACAAAATAAAATGCTGGCAGCACAGAAAGCAATCTTATTTAATCGCTCGGCTGTCATTGCAGACAGCACAAAGAACCAAATGTTTGAGCTTTCCAATGGGCAACTAGAAGCTGCAAAAGGTTCGCCAGCTTCATTGACTGACATGTCTCAATCACTTCTAGGAACTAATGCATATCCTACTAGCGGCCTGCCTAATACATCAATGAAAACTAACGTAACTGCTTTTGATTCTATTATCAGTGGCCAATTAACTGGGGGCGACCCTATGGCTACAGCTCAAGCAGCTATGGTTTTTAAAGATATGGTTAAGATTCAGGATCAACCAAACTCTGTTAGCATAAGCGGTAAAGCTTTATCAGTTGCAACATTGTTTAACACTCTCAACCAAGGCGACACAACACCAGAGAGAGCGGCAGAGCTTGCAATCAATCAGGTTCTTAATGCTGGCGCACCAGAGATAAAAGAAAGAACAGCGCGCTTTAACTCCTTGGCTTTCGTGGATAAAACAACAGGCAAGTCAAAGCTTGACAAGGCTTATCAAGATACATTCGGCACAGGCACTAGAAACTTTAAAACAGATTCAGCATTTAGTTTGTTTAAAGATATCTACCGAGCTAATTACCTTGCCGCAAACTCAGAAGAAGCAGCGCTAAGCGCAACAAAATATGCTATGCATTCTTATGGAACATCACCATATTTTGATGACGGAATGGTTGCCAGCCCTGTACCAGAAAAAGAATTATCTATTGCTAAGGTAGGCAGCACTTTTGATAATCAATTAAACATTGGTTTGCAAGGTGTGATTAGACGCAACCAACAGATGCGCGATGACGGTACGCCCGTTCCTGTTATTGAATGGGCAGACAAGAGCAGCGAAATAAACTTAGCTGACCTATCAGATGAATCAAAAGTTTTTGATAAGTTAGGAGCTGGAAAAGATCCCAAGATTAAAATAGATGGACACGAATCAAAAGTTGTCTTAGTGCCTGGCCCTGACTCAAAACTTGGTGATAGAGTTAGATACAACTACGGTTATTATGATCAGTTCGGCATGCTTCAAATGCTACCCGACGCATCAAATACCACAGGACACACCGCGCAGTTCTCACCAGTGGGTTTAGAAATGTGGTCGCCTGGTATCTTCGAAGAAAAGAACCAAGAAAAATTAACCGAGATTGCTAAGAAAATTAACCATGAAAAAATAAATGAAGCGATGACAGAGTTTAAAAAAATGAGCCCGCTACTTACTCGCAACATACCGTCATTTGCATTAACAAAAATATTTGAAATGGTAGCCGGTGAGCCTGACCCGTCAAAAATTGTTGAGTTATTAAAGCAGCGCATCCAAAAAGATACTACGCAAAAAGATATGGTTGATGCCGATGTTGTAAGTGTTAAGGATAATGAATGATGCCAGAAGATATCAACGAAGAACAAAAGAAGCCTGAGCTTAACGCAGACTTGTACGACATGCTTAGTCCTGGCCCTGCTGGCTACGTTCCTTTGCCAACTAACGTTCCTTACTCAGACCCGAAAGGCTCGACGTTTGTCGCCAACCTTAGAGACTCAACAAGCTGGGGCTACTTCATGAACACCGAGAGCAGCCACCTAGTTAATCAAAAGTCACTACCTATCAATGAAGTCTTGGCCAAGGTGCCGGATGATTTAATTGATTATGCTGATAAGTTTATGATGGATGCAACCGACGAAGACTTTAAATCAACTGAGTCAAAGCTAAGAACAGAACTTAATGATAAAGCTTTGTTTAATGCATACCCTAAAACAAGTCTTGCTACAGGTTTTGCAGCTCAATTACTAGACCCTGTTAATATTTTTATGCCTGGCTCGGTTCTTTTAAAGAGTGTCGAGCGTGAAGCTAGCCTACTAAAAACAATGGCTGGCGTGGGCGTAGCCGCTGCTGCTGCATCAGGAGTTCAAGAGGCTGTCTTACATCAGAATCAATTAACAAGGACAGCACAAGAGAGCGCATTTAATGTTGTGTCGTCTGGTATAATTGGGGGCCTACTTGGTGGAGCTATAAGCAAAGCCGTTAACAGTAGAGCGGCAGCAAAAGAATTGGTGGCAGTTAGTGAGCGAGCAAAGAAAGAAATTAACGACGACTTGATTGATGAGCCAAGAGCATTGAAAGAAAACGGCACGCTAAAGGATAATGATTTAGCTAACATGCCAGCACCATTTAGAAAGTTGATGGTCATTGGACCAATGAATCAGTTGATTAACTCACCGTTTAAAACATCAAAGTTTTTTGCATCAACCATGTACGAAAACAATTACACATTGAATCGCCATCTTGATTTAGATACGGAAGGTTCATCAGTAGAAAGATTAATTAGACAAGATAAAAAAGTTCATGAAGCTGTGCTAGTTGACTATCAAAATATATACATGAAGATGAACGGTGTCGAAGGTGGAATGTTTAAAGGGACGCGCGCAAAGATGGGCGACCCCGTAATGAATTTTGAAACATTCGACGAAGCTGTTTCGCATGTCTTAACATCAGGAGTTCAGCACGAGGTTGGACATGTCAATCAAGCTGCCGAATTATTAAGAACAAAGATCTTTGACCCAATCAAAAATGAATTGATTCGTACTGGAAATTTACCAGAAGATGTTTCGGTTGAGAATGCATTTAATTATTTTATGATTGTATACAACAAAGATAAAATCAGAGAGCAGGGCGGACGGTCAGCGCGTGGCGTTGGTTCATTCCCTCAAGCAATGTTCGATGGCTTCAAGGGTATACAAGGAAAGATTAAATCTTATCAAGACTCACCAGCCTTTCAAGATGTAACTAAAGAAATTAATAACAACAAAGAATTATTAAAGGGTGTCAACGCAGAAGATAAGAAAGGATTAAACAAACAGACAGCAGCTTTAAAAAAAGAAGCGCGTTCGCTTGAAGCAAGAAAGTCTCAGCGCCCACCCGAAGATATCAAGCAAATAAATAAAGAGATTAAAGAACATAAATCATCTATAGCAGCAGTCAGTAAAGAAATAAAAGACAGCATTAAAAAAGTTAATACTGATATAGATAAAGAAGTCTCAAAGATTAAAACGGATATGCTGGGGCATGACAAGCAAGCATCATCAGTTAAAGTTTCATTAGGTAAAATGCAAACTAGATTAAAGAACGCAAGAGCAAGACGCGAAGCTTTAAAAGAAAGGTTGAAGAGAACAAAAGAAGAATCAAAAACATTTGCAACTGTAACTAGTGAGCTTGATAAATCATCATCAACTATAAATGTTATTGAAAAAAATATATCAGGAATCAAAGACGACTTAGCTTTAATTAAAAAAGATAAAGCAGCAGCCACAGCAGAAGTAAAAGAGTTTCAATCTTTAAAGAAAAGTAAATCAAAAGAAGTTAAAGCCTTTGAAGATAAAGCGGGCGAACTTAAAAATAAAATATCAGAACTTGAGCTATCAAAGAAGCCAGGCAAGAAAGAAATTCAAGCACACGAAAATAATATAAAAGATCTCGAAGCTAAGATTAAACAAATTGATGAGTCAAAAGATATATCTGCCAAAGATAAAAAAGCATTGACCGATGAAATTAATCTTTTAGAAGCTGATCTAATAGCTAGAGCACCCAAAGGCACAGTTAATTCCAAGGGTGAACTGTTTAAAATTGTTGATGACCCTACACTATGGGGCAACGTAGAAAGTACAGTTGATCAAATCATGGGGCATAAAGACGGTGAGTTCTTGAATCCTATCTTATCTAGGTTAGGCGGCACAAGCGGCAAGCCTCTTAAGGCTAGAAAGATAACACTTGAACAGTTAGACCTTAGGGACTGGCACATTAAAAGCGCGTCACGGGTTGCAGAACTCTATTCACGGGCAACGCTTCCAGTGGTTCACATGGCAGAAGCGGCGAGAAGGTTTGGCGCAAATGATTTATCAGAACTTAGAACTAAAATTGACAGTGATTTACTAGAAGAATACAACGCAGCCAACGAAGGGTTGACAGGTAAAGCAGCCACTGACTTAGCAAAGCAACTAGAAAAAGACCAGAAAAATATTCTTGATAGCTTTGATATAGTCACAGGTGTCTACGGCTCAGGCCCTAACACTTTAAGTAATGGCGCAGCCGTGTACTATAATAATTTTTTAAAGTGGAATGCTTTAAGACTGCTTGGTTTTATGACCCCCTCATCTATACCAGATATAGGCATGCACGTTATGCAAGGGAGCTATAAACATATACATCATGGCTTAGTAAAAGTCTTTGATGGAATGAAAAGCATATCAAAGCAAGACATGCGCGCCATAGGTTATGCAATGGAAAGTGAAACAGGTTCGAGACTCAAGGCTTTTTCAGACCATGACAACCTAACTATCCAGCCTGGTATATTTTCGAAAGGCTTTCAAGAGTTAGAGAAAGGATTCGGCAACGCAACATTAATGAATCAATGGAACACATTGCATCAAAACATTGCCGGAACTGTAAGCATACATAGAACTTTAGAAACAATTGCTAACGTTATCGAAGGCAAAGCCGTACCTAAAAAAGATCAAGTAAGGCTAGCTAAGTTTGGTATAAGCTTAGATGATTACAAAACAATCTATAAGTTTACTAAAGATAACGTCGACCCTAAGACAGGTACACGCTTTGGCGATTGGGGTAACTGGGATATCAAAACAAGTGAAGACGCTAGGGCATTAAAACAATTTCAGGCAGCAGTAGGCCAAGAGATAGACACAATTGTTATTGTTCCTAGCCTGGGTGACAAACCTAAGATAGGGCATACAATGGTAGGAAAGTTTTTATTCCAATTCAAATCGTTTTTACTTAGCGCAACAAATAAAGTTTTATTCTCAGGCATACAGCGACGCGATGATATTAACGTATGGCTTGGCGCAGTATCAATGCTTGCTATGGGTGCGGTCAGCTATGTTACATCGTCGTACTTGAAAGGCAAAGACCCTGACTTATCACTTGGTAACTTAGCTCATGAATCAATAGACCGTAGCGGATTGCTTGGCATATTCATGGAGGTTGCAAACATTGGTGAGAAAGCTTTGCACTTGAATGGTGTGTCAAGATATCAATCAAGGAATATTGTTGGTGCTGCCGCTGGCCCTAGCTTTGGTGCTGTCTCTGAGATTGCGCAGGTGATAGGTAGTGTATCAGATGCAGTGAGGGACAAGGAACCAATCACAACACAAGACACTAAGAAGCTTAAAAGATTTATACCATATCAAAACTTGTTCTACTTCGATAAAATAACTAATGATATATTCAAACAGTTATCTATAAGCGCAGGTGCAACCGAATCATTAAGGGGTTAATAAAAAATGTCAAACATTAAGATACAAGATGTTGCACAAAGAATTCAGTACGTCGCAACAAATTTACAAACTGTTTACTCTGTGCCGTATCCATTCTTTGAAACAACCGACCTTGTAGTTTATCAAGGCTCGACCGTTCTTAATCTTGGTGCTGCCCCTGGTGAATATGGCGTATCAGGTGCGGGCAGTCCGTCCGGTGGTAGTGTGACCTTTGTTACCGGTGCAACTACAGGTGATATAATTACCATCACCGACAATCTAGCTATTGATAGAACGTCTATCTATTCAGCAACAATTTCTAATCTGTCAGGCGCAGACTTGAACGGTGACTTTAACCGTGAAGTTGTAATGCTTAAGCAGATAGAAACCAAGCAAGACTTAATGCAACTACAATACTATCCTTACGCTGAGGTATCACAAGACCCAACCGTAACAATAGATAGATGGTTGCCAGTACTAGAAGCAAGCCAAGTGTGGGTTAAGAATGCAGGCAATACAGCTATGGTTGCACTGTCTGCTCCTGCTGCCGGACTAGCCCCAAGTGATGCCACATATATAACACAAACTGCCAACTCAGATTTAAGTGCAGAGCAGGCATTAGGCGCTTTAGTTAGCGGGTTTATGTCAAGCACCACTACAACTGGAGTTGTTGCAAATAGAATCCTAACAGGGACAACAGGGCAGGTTGATGTAACTAATGGCGATGGCGGCGGCGACCCTGTTCTTTCTTTGTCTACCTCAGTTGATACCCCTGGAACTTTTACCGTAGGATCATCAACTGTAATCAGCTCAATCATTGATGATGATTCTATGGGCACCGCAGCCGCAACAAATGTGCCAAGCAGTGAATCAGTTAAGGCTTATGTGGATGCTGCAAAATCTGCTAGTAAAGTTAATAGTGTAGCTGGAACATCAAATGAAATTGTTATTGATAGTTCTGACCCAGTGAATCCTATTGTAGGTCTTGCTGATAATGCCGCTATGCCTGGTGTCGCTGGTTTGCAGCTTCCTACAGGAACTACAGCGCAAAGAGTTACCCCTACTTCCCCGGCAATTAACTTAAGATATAACACTGATAATACAGCCATTGAATATTATGACCACGGCGTCCCAGGCTGGGTTGATGTAGATACTAGCCCAATTGGCAATACTTTAAATTCAGTTCAATATAATAATGCTGGTGCGTTTGATGGCTCTGCCAACTTTACAACGGACGGCACAACTGTCGCTATTACTGGTGATTTAGATGTTGACAACATTAATATTAATGGCAACTCAATAATATCAAGTGATGCTGCTGGTGATATAAATTTAACTCCTAACACTACTGGTGATTTAGTTCTTGATGGTGTTAAGTGGCCGCAAGCTACCGGCACTATTGGCCAGGTATTGGAAACAGACGGGGTTGACCAGTCCGCTTGGGTTGATACTGTATCACCAGTCAACTTACAAGATGAAACGTATGTTTACGCTGTTGATACAGGCGCGGCTAATGCTCTTGTTGTTTCGTTTACTCCAGCAGTTCTGGCATATAAAGATGGTCAGAAGTTCAGTATTAAAGTTGCAGCCCGAAACACTGGCGCAACGACAATTAATGTTGATGGCTTAGGTCTGAAAGATGTTCGTCATACAGATGATTCGGTTTTGCTTGAGGGAAATTTACTTCCCACTAAAATTTACAGCTTCGTGTATAACGCTACAAGCGCACACTTTAAAGTTGAAGACCCTGAGAGGCAGCCTGTTTATGCTCAAGGTTTTTATAACGGAGGCACACTTGCTGATTTTTCTGCGGACGTAACTTCTAATGGCACAACCATTACTTTAACTTTTGAAGATGATGGTGGCGGCGATGTAACTGCATTTTTCAGTTCAGGCATTCATGTAATTGACTCTACTCCAGCATTAACAATTGCTTTAACCGCAGGAACAGCAGCCGTACCAGTTACTAACTACACTTATATTTTACAGTCAGCACCAAGCACGCTTGTTAACTCAACATCCGGCTGGCCGACTGCCGAGCATTTAACAGTTGCCGAAACTGTCTGCCAAACCGCAGCATTACTTCAAACTCAAGGCGCATACTCTCACCATGTATGGTCGGAACATGTAGCTGACTCTAGCGGTGAAGGGCAGATGGTTGATATAAACCGTTGGATTAGACATCAGCCTGCCACTTGGGTTTCTGGTATTGCAACTACAGCTCCTTCAATTGGAGCTGGTGTATTTGATATAGCTACATCAACCGGCTCTGTACTGCAATTACATGAGCATGATTTCCCTGCTTTTGACACATCAGGCGCAGACTTTGTGTTGGTTGCAAATGATAGCACTGGTGCTTATACGCAGTATGCAAATTTAACAACTCTAGTAACCGACGCTGCCGGTAATAGCTTGTCTGGCAAGTATTATAATATATGTGTATTTGGAGTTGTCAGCCAAAATGCAGCCGACTGCCAGCTAATGGTAAACCTTCCAAACGGCTCTTATAACCACTCTAGCTCAGCAGTGGATGATGTTGATAGTACGACTATATATACAATTCCTGGTGCATTCAAAGGCGCAGGATTCCTAATCGCTAGACTTACTATCAGGAATCAATCTGGCTCTGGCGGTACATTTACACTAGAAAACAACGAAGATTTACGTGGATTAGTTCCAGCTACAGCGACAGGTTCAGGCATCGGTGGTATCTCAGCATTGATAGATGATCCAAATCCTACGCTTGCCAATGATTTAAATATGTCAACGTTTGGCTTGAAAGATGCTAATGGTAATGCTTTGGTTGAATTCGGAACTACTGCTAGTGCAGTTAATGAGGTTACGGTTGCTAATGCTGCTACAGCAAATGACCCTACAATATCCGCTACAGGCGGCGACACAAATGTCGGTTTTAATTTAAATAGCAAAGGCTCAGGCAAATTAACTGTTAATTCTGGCGGCTCTACTGTTGCCGAAATAGTTTCATCCGCCGCGTCTTCTTTTGTTGGGCTGCAAGATTCAAGCGCTTTATATACTTATCTCGGCTCAACAAGCGGACTCTTCAAGATTCAAACTCCTGGAAGCGGCTATTCTACTAAGTTAGCCGTTACCAGTGCTGGTAATGTAGGGGTAGGTACTGAAGACCCAGCCGCTAAGCTTGATGTTGTGGGTGATATAGAATCAAGTACATGGGTAAAAACAGGGTCTTATACAGTTGCTGGAGTCCCATCAGCATCTACCGCAGGAGCCGGCTCATTGATTTTTGTAACAGATGAAACAGGCGGCGCAATAACCGCGTTTAGTGATGGCACTAACTGGAGAAGGATGACAGATAGAGCCGTCGTATCTTAAATAAGGATAGTATTTATGAAAAAACAAAAAGGATTTGCTCCGATGATGGTGATTTTTATCATCGCCGGAGCTTTGGCGGTCGGCTTTATATTTAAGTTGGCTACAAAGCATATAGATCACCCACTAGAACAAGTTAGCGAAAAAATTCTAGCTGACCATGGTATTGATATAGATTTTTCTAAAGATAAAAAAAATAAACTTAGAGGTAAATAATGGACTGGTCACTATACTCAAACTTTACACGTGCCGAGCTGCGATGCCGTTCAACAAATGAATGTGAGATGCGCCCGGAGTTAATGGAAATATTGCAATCAGTACGCACAGAGTACGGCAAGATAATAAATATTAGCTCAGGCTATCGCAGCCCTAATCATCCTATTGAATCAATGAAGGTTAAGCCGGGCGAGCATGCGCTAGGTCTTGCTGTAGATATTCTTTGCTATGGTGCTAAAGCTGTAGACTTAACAGAAATGTTTTTTCAACGTGGTATTAGACGTTTTGGCTTTCATCAAAAGGGTAATGCTAATGCTAGATACATACATGTCGGACTTGCTGATAAGTATTTTGCTGAGTATCCAACTGCTATATGGACTTACTAAATGATAAGTATCGAGCTACCTTGGCCCCCTAGTGTAAACAATTATTACAGGCGTAACAGTGGACGCTACTTTATAACAGCAAAGGGCGTTCAATATAGAATGGACACGAGTTTAATTTGCTTAGACCATCGCCATGCTTACGATAAAGATGCAAGGCTTAGTGTTACTATCTACGCGTACCCACCTGACAAGCGCAAGCGTGACCTTGACAATATACTTAAGTGCCTGCTTGATTCATTAGAGAAAGCGCAAGTGTTTGTTGATGACTCACAGATTGACGAGATAATTATAAGAAGAGTCAGACCTAACGACGGTAAAGTTATTGTGAATATCAAGCAGTGCTAGTAAAAGAAGTAGACTTCTTTAAAGATATCTTTAGAGCGTACCCTCATCAACGACAGTTTTTTGAGAAGTTTTTCTCAGGCGACCACAAGTTTTTTATAGAAAACGTGCACAGGCGAGGCGGTAAAGATGCAGAGTTCTTTAACCTGGCTTGGCTCTTTGCTGCGATGGAACCGGGCAATTATATCTATACTCTGCCTAAGATAGGTCAAGCAAAAAACGTAGTGTGGGAAGGTACAGACCTCGAAGGTAGAAGGTGGATTGATTTAATTCCTAAGCATCTACTGGCACGCGAGCCTAACAATACAGAGCGCAAGCTTTACTTTACCAGTGGGTCAATGCTTCATATCACTGGTGCTGATAGCATATTAGGATCACATCTAGGTAGTAACTTGCGTGGTATCTTTATGTCTGAGTACCAAAGAACTCATCCGATGATATGGGATTACCTGCGCCCAATCATACGCAGGAACCCCAAGGGCTTTGCCTGCTTCAACTTTACATCGTTTGGTCGTGGTCATGCCTACAAGTTAATGCAAGCTAACCTTGATAATCCTGAGTGGTCTTGCCGTAAACTTACAGTGGACGACACACGAGACAACGACGGCAATTATATATTCAGCCCCGAACAAGTAGAAGACGAACGACGTTCAGGTATGGACGAGGATCTTATTCAGCAAGAGTATTATTGTAACGATGACATAACAGTTAAAGGCACGTTCTTTTCTGAGCAGTTAGCTAGAACCAATGAAGCTGGGCGCATCATTAACGACATGCAAATCTATCCGGCATTGCCTGTGCATACATCGTGGGACATAGGAAGCCGAGACACTAATAGTATATGGTTCTTTCAAGTCATAGGCTCAGGAGCCAACCAACAGTTTAGATATTTTTACCAGCATGATAAAACTTACGGTGATATAGATTACTACATCAAACTACTGCATGAGATACGCGAGCGGTACGGGTTCAGTGGTTACGGTAAGCACTTCATGCCACACGATACAAGTCAGACCGAGTGGACGACAGGCAAGACAAGGTTGCATGCACTCATGCAGAAAGGTTTAAGCGTCGCGCTAGTGCCACGCGTTCGAGTGATTGAGCGCATACAAATGGCGAGGGCTAACTTTGATATGTGTTGGTTCGATGCCAAGGGCTGCAAGAATGGACTAGAAGCTTTAGCCTCATCACGTGCCAAGTACGACGAAACAAACAAATGCTTTAGCTCGGATGAGCTGCACGACTGGGCAAGTCACCCTAGCGCAGCCTTTCAGTACGGCCACGTCGGATGGCTTGACACATACAATAAACCTAAGATGTTTCAGCAAAAAGAATACGCTCGCAAGATGCGCTAGTCTTTCACCTCTTCAAAGTCTTCATCGCCTGCACCAATCTTTTGCGCTTGCTCTATCTGTGAAATTCTTTCTTCAAGTTCTGAATGCTCATTAATCTTGACCACACTTTCAACTACTCTCGATATTTGCACAGCCTCAAGCGATGTTAACTCACCATCCTCAATTGATTTAAGTAACGCCCCCATCTTATCATGAATCTTTTTCTTACTGGCTAAGCCCTTCACTTTAAGCTTACGCTGGGCGGGTAAGTTAAAACGGGTATTCATTGTCCTGTTATACATCCCCATGTTTAGCCTTGGGCCTTCGTGTTCTTCAATCATATGCTCACGACCGATTTTTAAATACCATGACTCAGCTTTAACCTTTGCTATTTTATAAGCCTCTTCAAACTCAGGTATCTTTACTAGCCATAAAGAAAATGTTTCCTCTGATATAGAATGAACAGCGCAAAACTCTTGTCGTGTCTCCCCTTCACTAAACCGTTTGATAATTTCTTTTTCCATTGATGCCTTATATTTTTCAGACACGTATTTTTTTTTGATGACTTTACGTTTGACTTTACTTTTGCCCTTGTCTGTCATTGCCTTCGTCCTAAAATATTTTATTTAACTTATTATAGCACCAATAAATCACCTATAAAATAATTATAAAGCTCATTAAAAATTAGTTGACTACCTCATTAATTATGGTATCATTGGGACAACTTAAACAGTAGGAAAATAAAAATAATGACCACACCATTTATAGATAACATACAAAAACAAATTGATGAGTTAAAAAAATTACGTGATGAGATAAGACAAAAACATATAGATGCAAAATTTAAAGCTATGCTTGACGAGTTAGGCGACAGGATTGACAAGGAAACTATCAGAGCAATCAAGGAGGTAATGGCAGATGAACAGAAATAAAATGTTAAAAGTTTTTCGTGATTCAATCGAGGATTTAGAGGAGGTCGTACCAATAAGCAAGGAAGTTTTTTATATGTTATGCGAAGAGTTAGACGACGCACTATGCGACAGAGACTACGCAAAGATTGACGCACTGGACATTGAATATATTACAAGGGCATAAGCATGAACATAGAAGAGTTAGACCAGTTATCAACAAAAAAATTACTTAATGTATTGCGTGACACTGAAATGCTTCTTGCACAATTAGTTGCAGAGACAAGATACAGGCTTGTAAACAGTGAAGAGTTAAACGATATCCTCACTGATGAGTTAGACATAACACATAAAGGTTAACAATGGCGGCATCAGTACCGAAGTACCCAAACAGTTTAGAGAACATTACTAATCGAGAGTATAAAATATTTTCTATTGCTTTAGATATCGCTATCAACATTGGCAAACTAAGTGTTGCCAAAGGTAATAGCAAAGAAAAAATAACTGAAATGAATACAAGATTAATAAAAATACTAGATGAGTCTCTTGCTAAACACACCACAAGAAAAATAAAAAGGGGTAGACCTAATGCAGTTTTGGATTGAATACGTTGTCGAGAACCAAACAGCAAAGGAGTTAATCGACACGTTAGAAGATGAAACCTTTGACGATGTTGTTTGCATGACGCTGCTTGATGCTACGGGCGATGAGGCTGCGCAGATATCAGAAATTGAATTAGAAGAGATCTTAATTGCTGCGCTTGAAATTTTATTGAAAGGTCGAGAGATAAGTAGCGATTCATTATTAAATATTTGCACCAAGTACAGCACTAACCCTTATGAATTAATAGACGAGGGGATTATTTTAGAGTGGGAAGGTAATTTTTATGAGGGTGAAGAATGAGAAAAGATAACGAGCTACTAAAAGAAGTAAACAAGCTAGAACAAAACAAATTTGATTATAAATTCTGCATAATTTCAATAGTTATTAGCTTAATAATTATACTATGTTTCTATATAAAAGGATAAGTAATGCTAAATAAAATAATAATAATCGGTAATTTAGGTAAAGACCCCGAGCTTAGACAGCTACCTAGCGGCGGCAACGTTGCTAACTTAACTGTAGCAACAAGCGAGAGCTGGAAAGATAAAGCAACGGGCGAAAAGAAAGAGCAAACAGAGTGGCATCGAGTAAATTTTTTCGGACCCGTCGCTGATATCTGTGGCAAGTGGTTAAAGAAAGGTGGCAAAGTTTACATCGAGGGTTCAATTCATACTAGAAAATGGAAAGACAACGACGGCCAAGACAGATACAGCACAGAAATTAAAGGTCGCGACATGAAAATGCTGGGCGATGTACCTAAGCAACAAGCTGCAAGCAACAGTCCGGTAACTCCGGCAAGTTCACAACAAGCACAGCAATTTGACGACGACGTGCCTTTTTAATGGATTTATATATAAAAGATAAAGTGGGGTTTAGAATGCCTGCACATGACAAAGAAAAAAGGTGCGTTACATGTAAAGAAATTTATCATTTACATATGTTTAGAGAAAATAAAACTTGTAACGTTTGCGTAAGAAAAGATAAAAGGAAAAAATACCGCTCGGCTCACCCTAAAGAAATTGGTGCGGGGCTATTAGTAATGTGGATGGGCATCATCCTGACTATGAAAAACCATTAGATATTATTTGGTTATGCAGAGCGCATCACATGCAAGAGCATTCAAGGCTTAAGTTATTAAGCGATGGC
>Ga0222634_1000267_pt1 | contig 29118 bp, 31 predicted proteins | sample AntAcemetageno50_FD_179807 | JGI IMG/M metagenome (GOLD analysis project Ga0222634, IMG submission 179807) | Saline water microbial communities from Ace Lake, Antarctica - #50 | ecosystem: Environmental > Aquatic > Non-marine Saline and Alkaline > Saline | place: Antarctica: Ace Lake | collected... | reverse complement strand
AAATCAGTTGCATCCCAAAAATCTTTCCACCATTCATCGGCTTGATACACAGGCCATGGCGTGTCTTCTGGATAGATGGAAACCATAGATTTTTCTGTAGAATCACATTTACGACGATACAATGATCGTTCGTTACGATGAGCTAACCGACGTTGCATACGACACTCCCAACAAAAATTAGGTGCAGGTGCATACATTTTTTCATAAAACCCTTGATCGTCAGCTGTGATTTCAAAATTGGTATTACATTGTTTGCAGGTTTTTTCCATATTAATCTATAGTACACGTTCTATTTCGTTTCGCAAAAGAGCTTGATCAGCTTTAATTCATCATACGTATACTTATCATCAAGCATATCGTGTTTTAATGTTGAAATTTTATCATCATCGGCTTTTTTCATTGCTACCTCTACACGTTTAATATCGTTATCAAACGTATCTCGATCAGGTTTCAGGTATGCGATATCTTTCACTGTTAATTCCCCATTATCGCGTAATGTTTGCAGGTGACTAAAAATAGTTTGAGTTGTTAAGTCACGATCTGCTGCCATATCTAAAATACTCTTTTCTTTGGCGACTAGTGCACCCGTGACTGATTGCGTTGATTGTTTTTTATCTTTTTTTGCTTTCTTTGAAACTTTTTTCAAACTTCCATCAACTTTGGTAATGAAATCCTCGTGTCGTTGTTTTATTTTACTTTCGTCAGTCATCGCCAAACGCCTCTTGATTTGTTCTGATGATTCTTTCATTTTTCCATCGTGATGAAATACTGTTGGATCAATAGCCAGTGCATTCGCATTGTAGCCAAGAATTTTCAGACCTTCGATACTTCGTACACGTGATAGCGCAACGTAACCCTGACCTGGTACAAAACATTTTGACAAATCAATTTCAGCAGCATCCAAAGTCATACCCTGACTTTTGTGAACAGTAATCGCCCACGCTAATCGCAGCGGTAATTGAATAACTTCCGCCAAGATCTTTCCGTCGTCATTGGCTACTGACCATGATTCAGCCTCAACGTTAATTCGTTTACCATCAAATGTTTCCGCAATAATCTCATCATCATCCATATCAACAATATATCCCATCGTTCCGTTCACGTACCCTTTCTCTGTATTATTTTTTACAAACATAATCAAAGCTCCTTCTTTTAATCGAAGTGTCTCAGGAGCAAGTAAACTTTTCTTTAAAGTTTCAATATTCTTTTTCGCTCCACGTGTGTGTGATGGAAATACGCGCATCGGTGTCGTCAATTCAGCGAGCTTCTGTTCATTAATCGCATCAACATCAGCATTATGGGTATACAGTCGTGTCGGTTCAACATCTGACATACGAAACTCTTGCGCGTCAGAAAGTGTCATGTGCGTTCCTTCGTCGACGTCTTGTTTTCGAATTTGAGTTAACAGTGACCATAGTTCACCTTCGTCCTGACGATATGACTTTTCCAAGTAACACACATGCATGTCAGCTTCACGCCAAATGTCAGCTTGGAATGCGTACAATGTTTCAGCGTTTCCAATTGGTGGTAATTGAAAGAAGTCTCCAACGAGTACAATTTGCATTCCTCCAAATGGCGCATGGCTGCGACGCATAGCTTTTGCAATACGATCAATACTGTCCAGTAGTCCAGCAGATAGCATAGAAACCTCGTCGATAATTAGCACATCGGTTTTATCAAAACGATTCCAAAGATATTTTTTCTCAAGCATCGCTTCGACATCCCATTCAGAAATGTTTTCTTTAATACCAACACCTGACCATGAATGAATAGTCTGTCCACCAATGTGTGTGGCAGCAATTCCAGTCGAGGCGGTTACAGCAACATTAATATCGTGATCTTCTAAATATTCGATATACTCGTTAACCACGTACGTTTTTCCCGTACCTGGCGCCCCTGTAAGGAAGACATTGTGTCCCATTTTTAAGATGTGGAGTGCTTGTTCTTGTGTCATGTGTGGATAGTATACAGGACAAATGATGAAGAAGAAATAAAGACTTTAATCTATCCTAAAATTAATCCTCTTCGCCAAACTTCTCGCATCTGGAATGGTTTTTTCTACCAAACTCCAAAAATTTGGACCGTGATTCATTTCCTGCAGATGACACAGCTCGTGAACTATCAAATAATCCTGCAATGCTGGCTCAAGAAATATGATCTTATAGTTAAAATTTAAATTCCCTTTTGACGAACAACTTCCCCAACGAGTCTTCTGTGAACGGATAGCAACCTTGTGATATGTAAAATTATAAAAACTATTCCAGTGCTGTAGTTTTTCATGAACCAATGCTCGAGCTGATTCCTTGTGCGTCACATAATGTTTACGGTCGTATCGCATTAAATCCACATCAATTTTAGAGATCTGATCAAGACGTTTCTGTATCCAAGCAAATTGTTTTTTAATAAAATCAATAACGCGATATTCAGGCACACGCGCCGGATGCGTTGCAACAACTACACCATCACCACTTACCGTGAGACGCACTTGTTTAGCACGCTTACTCTTGCGCATATCATATTCAATCGTTTTATTTTCTACAGATAGTTTTGCCATACTTAATTTAAAAATACCTCCAAAGCACCTGCGCCACCATCACGCAGTTTAGCTTGCCGATAACGAATGTTGCGTCCATTAAGATATGCGCGAACAAAATCAGGTAATACAGGACCATTCTCACTGTGATTACCTTTTCCTATAATTATTCGAATATGATTGTATTCATCTGCAAGCAGCGTAGCATCTAAAACTTCTTTGGCTTCGAGCGTATTATATCCGTGCAGATCAAGTTCAAGCTCTGCGTTTTGTTCGTATTTATTTCCCATACCTAATGATATAAACCAAAACCTATAAGCCATATCAGCATCAGAGCAGCAATAACAACAAACAACCAAAAGAATGCACGAGCAACCCAATTATACTTCTTGCCTTTTGTACTGAGAGAAATAATCAAAAATACAATAGCGAGCACGGTTGCTACTCCCAACATTGCTGGTGGGTTCTGAAAAAAAGAAACATATGATGTTACTTGCTGCATATTTGTTACATCGAGTGTTATTGATTCCATACTTTTATTTCATTAACTACACCTGTTAGCGCCAACAATAATCCAAGTATTTCAAATGTTTCTTCTATTCCTGAAACTAAAATGTACATTCCTGTTGGTGAAACCGGCTGATATAAACTGGCGCCAATCATTTCAAAACCAATAGCACCTAATACATATATTCCAGCACCCAAGAAAATATACGTCTTTGTTTTCTTTGAAAGTTTTATAAGAAATGGAATATATAGCACTGCCAGTAATATTAGAACAATCCCGTAGGGAATCACCCATGCGAAAAATAGAAATCCATCAGCGTTCAATAATTGCTGAAACATTTCGGTAAATTGTTCATGAATTTGTGCAAACTCATCAATTGATAGAAAGAGGAGCAGGAATGATGTTAAGCTCCAAGCAATTTTATTTCGATTTTCATTAAGTTTTCCTAATGCAAAAGATGATGCTGAAAGAATTAGAAATAACAGAACTGAGAAAAATGTCGGTAGATTTCCTTCGACCCCTACGTCAAAGAACTTGAAAATGAATGTCTGTCCAAATTGCGGATTTGATAAAGCGATAATTTGAAATACGACATATACAAGAACAATTAGAGTTCCTGAGATGAATAAATTACGGAGAATATTGTGAAGTGTTTTTTGCATAATTATTCTTTATCTTTATTAGGAAAACCCCATTGCCATTTTGGTTCTTCGCCTTTTTTGTACGCTATAACAGAAAAGATAACTGCTGCGACAAATATTTTGATAATGAAGATAAGCATTATTTTACTATCTGGTTCTGGGCCAAATTGGACCTCTATACAAATAGCTTGCCAGATAACAAAACCAAGTAGTAGTAATGTGGTTACTAAACCTTGCCATGTTGCAGGAGTCCAACCCCAACCAAATAGCTTTCGCTTGAACCAGTATCCCTTGGGATTGTCTTGTAAATATTGTATGTACTTTTTTATCATGGATTGATTATAACAATAAATAAAGATATAACTGAAATACTCCTTATTGACATATACAGGATAAGTCGTAATATAATGTTCAAATTCACAAACATTACAATTTATGAAGAAGCTACCGATCGAAATTACCCACACATTCAATGGCAATCGTCATGAAGCGAATATTGTTATCAATCAAGTAAAATTTTGGTACCCTATACCATCACTAGATTTTCTGGATGACTTATTAACATATCTAGTCAATCAGGACTGGATAACCCAAGAGACTTGGGCGGACCTGCGTGCACATATTTATTGTGCATCATTTCCGGTCAGTAAATCTGAGAATGCTTTTTTCTACCATGACAACAAAAGTATAGAAAAATTAACTGATGTGCTTAATTGCCTTAAGAATTTTCTTGCACTAAGAAATCTTGACCATAACGTAAGTAAGCTTGAGTTCATAAAAAAATAGCTAGGCAAAGTAGGCCCTAATAGAAAGCCGCACCCTCCAGAGGGCGCGGCTTTTTTATTTCTTCTTCTCCTTTTTGTCTTTCTTCGGTTTCTTCTTCTCTTTGCGCTTATCTTGTCCTTTTGCCATAGTAATTTTAATTATGTATTAATACTTTTTTATTATACCATTTTTAATCACTTATATATCATTAGCACTATCTACTACAATTTGCTGATCTTCTACATGATAAGTAAATTTAATACTACCCTCCATTTCTCTGTATGCATCTGTGTATGTAAAAGTTGCTACACGTAATTCTGGGTCAACAAAAACCTTGCGGTAATGCCACGCACTATTAGGTGAAAGTGAGTACTCAATCATCGTGTTAATGTTCTGACGAATATGATCTCGTACTACAATCTTCTCGTTAAACTGAAAACAATCTATTTGAGACATAACACTGTTACGATCATGATAATAAATCTCTGCACTATCCTCATACAGTTTTATTTCGAGATTCTCTTTTTCTATTGCATGTCCATCTGAAGCATCCCAGACCATATCAAGAACCGCCTCCTTTGTAGATCTATCCATATAAACAACTTCACCAGCGAGGTTACCTTTTCTCTTTTCTGCGTGCGGCCACGCCGGAAGATAATGATACTTTCCAGTTGCTGAACCATCTCGCATTACCAAGGTTAGAGAAAATACATCATATTCCGTTCCGCTCTCGTCTAGTTCTTCGTAGAGATAACAAGGCGCTGCTCTTACTAACTCGTTGCTATTTTTAGAAGGTAGGTCAATAACACCAAAGAATGTCAACAAAAAAATAATGGTACTTATTACCGGCATAATCATTCGTCTATATTTTTTTGTATTATTACGCTTTTCAGGAACAAGAAGACCTGTCGCGACAATAGCACCTTGCTCTTCCGCCTTTTTTCTAATACTGAAACTAACACTGGTGGCATCTTTCGAAGAAAATCCAGATAAAGCTATCTTAGGGGTAACTATATTAGATTTAATAAAATTCTTATTTTGTGAATACGTATAAATATATACACTATCAAGACCCAGCATCCACTCTAAAAGACTTGCATGTGTATCTACGGTCTCTATGTCTTTATAGAATATCTTAATCTGCCTTTTACCTCGTATTACAAGTAAATGATCACTAAGTAATTGATAAGAAAAGCGAGAAGAAAAAATCCTTGATTTTCGATACCCGTACACCAAAGAACCGGTGCCCCACAACGCAACAAAAGCAAGAAGATACCATCCTGCACCCACTCTCATCAAGCTTGAAGCAATCCCGTCATATTCCAACCAATGAGTAAATCTATGCCCGTAACCAAAATCTTGTCCTGATGAATGAGCGATGGGAGCAAAAACAACTAACATTAAAGGTAGGAATGTAGTTGTAAAATATCTCACAAGAAACAATACCTGAGCATAAGAATGTTTTTTTATACCACTCATAAATTATCTATCTTTATTGCGCCACGCATCAATTTTTTTATGATCACCTGACATTAATACATCTGGGACTTTATAATTCTTGTCACTCCATTTAATAGATTCTGGTCGTGTATACATTTCATGACTGCTGATTCGATTTTCTTCGATTGATTCTTCTTTTCCGAGAACTCCTGGAATTTGCCTGGCTATTGCATCCATCATAACCATTGCTGGCAATTCACCGCCAGTTAATACGTAATCACCAATTGAAACCTCCTCGGCACGCAAAGCTTTTTTCACGCGTGAATCGATACCTTCGTAGCGACCACAGATAATAATGATGTCTGTAGTTTTTGTATCAGTAGCAAGTTTTTTAGCTTTAGTATTAGTGAAATCAGATCCACCTGCCGCAGTAATAATAACTTTGACATCCTTCTTGCGACCTTTGGCTTTTTTTACAGCTGCCAAAATTGGTTCCGCACGTAATACCATTCCCGGACCACCACCATATGGCTTGTCGTCGACTTGTGCTGATACATTACCGTCAGGCCATACCTTGCGATGCTTACCTTTTACAAAATCTCGAAGTCTATAGAATTTTATTTTAATCTTCTTATTTTTTGTCGCCCGACCTAAAATCGACTCAGTTGTATACGAGTCGAACATCTCTGGGAAAATTGTAATGATATGAAATGTAATCATGCTTGCATCATAACGAAAAAACCACTCAAATGCGAGTGGTTTTTTCAAAAATAATTTAATCTTATAGATCTGCTTTCAAATCTTCCATTGCAGCGTCTACATCAGATGCTACAACTGAATCTGCAACTGGTGCTGATGCTGGTGCATCACTTCGCACGTGAGTACTTCCTTCTGGTTCTTTAATTTTCATGTTTACTCGAGCATTGCTCTTCATTCCAACTACACGCAATAGTGTTCGGATAGCTTTAGCGGTTGCACCTTGGCGACCGATAACTTTCCCCATGTCCTCTGGCGAAACATCTAGAGTCAAAAGAACTCCCATTTCATCAATTCGCTTTTCAATTTTTACAGCTTCTGGGTTGTCGACAAGACCTTTTACAACGTATTCTAAAAATGCTTCTGGTGAATTATTTTCCATAATTTTATTCTAATTCTGTTAATCAGTTTGTAATAGCAGTACATCCGACACGATGACTGTTGAAAAAAAGTATAGCATAACGAATGTCTGGGTCAATAAAAAAGCACCGAGTACGGTGCCTTGTTATTTATTCAGCCGGAGTTTCCTCTGCTGGTTTTTCTTCTTCTTTAGATTCTTCAGCTGCTGGCTCAGGAGCTTCTTCCTTTACCTCTTCTACTTCTGGAGCTGCTTCAGCTGCTGGAGCTTCGGCTTCGGCAGGTGCCTCGGCTGGAGTTTCCTCTGGAGCTGCTTCAGCTGCTGGAGCTTCGGCTGGTGCTTCTGGGGTTTCCTCTACTTCTTTCTTAATAGGTGTTTTCTTTGGTAGAACGTTAATCTTTGGTCCATCGATCACTTTGGCATCAACTAGGAAGTTGTGCATAGTATCTGAAGGTTGTGCACCTTTACTGATCCAGTAAGCAAGTCGTTCATTGTTCAATTCAATATTTCCAAGTTTTGGATTATATGAACCTAAAATTTCAATGAAATCACCACTTTTTGGTCCTCGGGTACTTTCAGTAACCACCGCTCGAAAATGCGGTTCATTGCGTCGTCCAATTCGTTGTAATCGTATCTTTAACATAACGAGAAGTATAGTAGCAAAACTATAGTAAAAGTCAACTAAATAATAGATATTATGTGCTATACTCCGAACATATGAAATCTAAAAAGAATCAAATTAAAGATAAATTCAAACCTCAAGCTAAGCATCCATTAAAAGATAGCAAGAAACAGAACGCGCCACACAAACCCACCATCTTAGAGGGTATTTTTTCTGTAGGAAAAAATGACCTTGGGTTTGTACGTATTCCCGATCAAAAAGAAGTTATTGATATTCCGGGACACAAAAATCACACAGCTCTTAATCGTGATCGTGTAAGAATTAGAACTACCAAAAAAGACCAGGGTGAAGTGATTGAAATTTTGCGTCGCGCCAAACGAGGATTTACCGGTGTATTAAAAAAGCATGACACTTATTACATACTAGAAACAAGCGACAGACGTGATCCAGAAATTATTATTCCAGAACCTGACGTGACATCTGAAATGCTTGAAAAGAAAGTTTTTGTAACTATAAAGCGTTGGAGCGATAATGGACCCATGGGTGCTGTTGAAAAAATTATGGGAGAAGTCGGCGATAACAATGTTGAGATGGAGGCGCTTGCTTTAGAAAAAGGATTCGATGCTGTTTTTTCTGAAGCTGTAGAACAAGAAGCAAATGCGCTAGAAGAACGAGGAATAACTGAAGCTGATTTTGCAGATCGACGTGACATTCGAGGTATAACAACATTTACTATTGACCCAGAAGACGCAAAGGACTTTGACGATGCCTTATCATTTGTCGACAATAATAATGGAACATACGAAATTGGTATTCATATTGCTGATGTCTCACATTATGTAACACCAGATAGTGCTCTTGATCTAGAAGCACAAGAACGAACAACGTCAGTGTATCTTGTCGACCGAACTATTCCGATGCTACCAGAAGCCATCTCAAACAACTTGTGTTCCCTGCGACCTAACGAAGATAAGCTAGCCTACAGTGCTATTTTTACTATTGATGATAATGGTGAAGTTTCTGATGAATGGTTTGGACGCACGGTAATTAACTCTGATAAACGATTCACCTATCAAGAAGCTCAAGATGTTCTCGACAGCAATAAAGGTACCCTTGCAAAAGAGCTACTAATTTTGAATAACATTGCAAAGAAATATACCGCAGATCGATTAGGTAGTGGTGCTTTGCAAATTGAAAGTCCTGAAGTTGTCTTCCGTCTAGATGATGCTGGTAAGCCAATTAAGATTGAAAAGAAACATCGAATAGATACTAATAAGCTTATCGAAGAGTTTATGTTGCTTGCCAACAAACGTGTTGCAAAATTCATGGCAAGTAAAACAAAGCAAAGTGTTTTTGTATACCGCGTTCACGACAAACCAAATCCGGAGAAAATGAAAAATCTTTGGACATATTTAAAAACACTTGGCTATAAAGTAAATTATCGAGACGGTGTAATTCCAACCAATGAATTAAACGCGCTTCTTCGAGAAATTGACGAAGGAGACATGAAAGACGCTATTCAAACTGCGATCGTACGATCACTCGCAAAAGCTGTATATACAACAGAAAATATTGGACACTATGGACTAGGATTTAACTACTACACTCACTTTACCTCTCCTATTCGTAGATATCCTGATGTATTAGTACATCGACTAGTTGAACATTGCATTAAAAACGAACCGGTATCTCGAGATGATTTCGAATTTTATGAACGCATGATGAGTCATTCATCAGCTCGCGAAAAAGACGCCCAAGAAGCTGAGTGGGCTTCAATTGCATACAAGCAAGTTGAGTACATGAGTGATCATATCGGAGAAGTGTTCGAAGGCGCCATAACTAACGTTACTAGCTTTGGTATGTTTGTACGAGAAAAAGAAACCCTTGCTGAAGGACTGGTTCGCTACCGAGATATACCTGGTGATCATTATATTTTTGACGAGAAAAAAATTACTGCTCGTGGTAAAAAATCTAAAAAAGTATTCGCAGTAGGATCAAGTGTAAAGATAAAGGTAGTAAAAACTGATTTGAAAAATACTTCAATCGACTATTTGATTGTTGGGTAATTTGACATATAAACTTTTTTATACTATAAAGTAAACTGTAACTGAACCTTTAAACTCTTAGAACGCCATGAAAAACTTATTTACTGCAGTACTTGTACTGACTACTTTGCCTTTTGCGGCTTTTGCCCAAGCAAATTTCCAGCACCTTGCTGACCAAACACTAGAGGTACGAGAAGATACTCTGATAATTTTAGACGATGGATTAATCTTGCTTGCACAGCTAACAAAGAATACCGCTATTACAGACAAAGAGTTAGAAGGCCTGTTTGTAGTAAGGCTACACGAACTACCATTATTTTCTATGATAGCTTTCTATGCAAGCACTCCTCAATCGGAAACTGTCAGGAGACACAACCGAACTATGGCTAACAAAATACTGGAAGAGCTTACTCAAGAGTCGAAATATACTCGCGAGAAAAGACTTGGAAAAATATTTACAGATGCACTTACGACTCCTTACAAAGACTACCAGTAAAAAATACCATAAATCGCCCACGTCATTATGACCTCTGGGCTTTTTTGTTTGCAAAAAATATCTATTATTATGGTAAAATGAACACATGAGACGAATTTCAAAAACAATTCATCATGGTATTTGGCTACTTGTTGCCATGTCAGTTGGTATTGGTGCAGCAGTTTTACTGGTAAATGTTGGTAAGCTCGCCTATTCATATGCTGATGTACTTTCAGTACGGCAACAAAATAAAATAGCTGACAAAGAGTCAACCACAGAAGAAACGAATCAGCTCGGGCAAGACATTGAAGAAGTTGAACAATACTATGTAGTTGGAACAACACCGCCTCCAGAATTATCTGCAAGGTCATATATCATAGCCGATATTACAACAGGTGATATTTTAGCTCAAAATGGTCGCAAGGTTGAACACCCTATCGCGTCAGTAACAAAAATGATGACGGCAGTTGTTTCAAAAATGCTTGCGCCTGATACAGTAATGACAGAAGTCTCAGAGCGTGCCATTAATACAGAGGGTTTCCGTGGAGGTTTAAAAGTTGGTGAAGATATTTCAACACATGACTTAATGTATCCCTTACTCCTTGTTTCAAGTAACGATGCTGCTGAAGCAATTGCAGAACATTTTGAACGTAATCATTTTATAAAACAAATGAATGTACAATCAAAATTTATTGGTATGAAAAATACCTATTTCCAAGACCCGAGCGGCTTATCACAACACAATACATCAACAGCAGACGACCTGTTCGCTATGTTGCAATATATATATAAACACCATTCGGAGTTATTAGAAATTACAGACAAAGAATCAGTAAAAGCAGCTGGCCACTACTGGGAAAATAAGAACAGATTAAAGAACTTAGACCCTTATTATATTGGAGGAAAAACTGGATATACAAATGCTGCCAAGCACACAGGTGTTGGTCTATTTGAAATCCCTGTATCAGGCGGGAGTACACGAACACTTGGAATTGTTATTTTAGGTACGAGCGCCCGTGAAAACGACATCACAAAACTTATTCAATATGTACAAAAACATATTCACTTTGGAGACCAAGAATCATTGAAAGAATTGTATGAAGAGGCGGAGGTTTAATGTTATCTATTTAGCCCACTTCATCGCATCGTCAATCTTCACAGATAGTAACTGAGAACATTCCATAGACCCCATAGTTACACCATACAACGTATGTGCATGCGACATTGTTTCGCGATTATGTGTTACGACAATTAATTGAGAATATTCAGATAGGCGTGTAATCATATCTCCGTAACGCGTACTGTTCGCCTCATCAAGTGCTGCATCTGTTTCATCTAATACCAAGAATGGTGGCGGGTTCACTTGTGACAATGCAAACAATAATGCAATAGATGTAAGAGATCGCTCCCCACCTGAAAGCATCTCAATGTCTTTTACTTTTTTGCGAGGCAATGATACATCAATATCAACTCCTGTATCTGGCTCCTCTTCCTCCGTCTCTACTTCACCTTCTTCTAATTTACGACGTCTTTTTTGTACTTGAACAACCTTAAGTGATGCCTTTCCTCCTCCAAATAAAATACTAAAAAACTCTTGAAACTGTTCGCTAATCTTTTTAATACCCAATAAAAATTCTTGTGTTAATTTACCTTCAAGGTCCTTAATTAAAATCTCGAGTGATTCGATACTTGATTGCAAGTCTTCAATCTCGCTTAATAAAAATGCATCACGCTCTTTTGTTTCTTCGAATTCTTTAATAGTGTCAACGCCACTACCACCACCAATTGTTTCAAGTCTAATCTTCATACGCTCAATCTTTTTCATTTCTATATCATGTGCCCAATTTTCTGCAAGTTGTGCTACGGGTTCAAATGAAACCTTCTCGCCAAGCAAAGCCTCAGCTTCTTGTTGTTCATTATTATAATTCGTTTGTATGTACCGAACATCATCTTCTCTAACAGCTAACATTGATAAATCACTATCAATTTTCTGTAACTGTCCTTTTAATTCAAAATATTCTCGTTGCTCTTCTTGCTTGGCAACGTCTTGTTGTTTTACCACTGCCCGTAATTCACGTACCTTAATTTCTAACTCATCCTGTTTCTGTGAAGATAAATCTAACTCCTTCTTCAGGGCACCATACTCTGACTGAAGCTTTTCAATCTTATCGGTTTGCACTGGAACTTCTTCTTCGCCTTCTACTTCTTTCAGAGACTGCATGATGTCACGAATACGTAGTAAATGTTTCTTCACTTCAGATATGTCCTCTAAGGCATCAGCTTGCCCTACAAGCATTGCAACATCATCAATTGCCTGCATCATAGCATCCTGCGGAATATGTACCGCTCCAGGCTCTTTAGGTGCTGTATACTGTTCCGCCATCTCAATCATCCCTTCTAGTCGTCCGGATGTACGCGCAAGCTCAGCTTTGGCACGCGTTACTTGCTGCATTTCTTTTTCTAACTCCTGTAATGTTTTTTCTTCAGATGAAATTTCTTTTTTACCTTGCTGAGCCTCAAGAGTACTTAATGCTTGTTGTGCGCTTTGCCGCAATACAACCAGTTCTGATTTCTTTCCTGCAATATCTTTTGCCTTTTGATCTATAAATACTGATTGCTGTGCAAAATAATTACGATACGCATCAGTTAGTTCTTGTCGCAACTGTTTAGACTCTTCAATCTTTTTAACTTCACGTTCTAGGTAACGCAAATGTGGTGCAATCTCTCGCCGTAATAATTCACTTTGTTTTAAATTGTCTTTTGTCTTATCTAACTTACGAGATGTTTCCTTAATGCGAAAATGGTATAGCTTTAGTCCGAGAGCCTCTTCTAACATTTCGCGACGCTCTTTTGCATTTGCATTAAGAAGTCGATCTGCTTCTCCTTGTGAAATAATATGATGACCAGATGCTCCAATATGAACACTCGCAATCAATTCATGAATATCTTTCAGACGAACTTCGAAATCATTAATCTTATACGTATTTGAACCATCACTATATACTTCGCGCGAAATAACAATCTCATCAAAATCTACACTAACTTTTTCATTTTTTGCATTCGAAAGTTTAAATATTCTTTTTGAATTATCAAATGTAATTATGGCAGATGCTCGTGACATCTTTGGAATTTTTTGTGAACCAGCAAAAACAAGGTCCGAGCCCGACTTACTCCGCAAAGATTTTGAAGACTGTTCACCAAGTACAAATCGAATTGATTCAACAACGTTTGATTTACCTGAACCGTTTGGACCAACAATCGCTGTAACCGGTGCATCAAATAAAAACTCGCTTTTTTGGGCGAATGATTTGAAACCGTGCAGTACAAGCTTTTTCAATAACATAGAAATATAATAACATTATTATTACTATCACATAAATAATAACAGTTATTGACATAACAGATTTACGTGTTATTGTAATTACAAACTAATATTCTTAAATTTACTCACCATGGAAAGACAGGGATCAGCATCTATAAAAAAGATACTCCTAAAAGGTGTCCTACCACGCAGAATATTGGTAACACCTGTTAGTAATATTATACGAGTTAAGGCACGTGCAGATTATGTACATATCTATACGTCTAAAAGACAAGGGTCCGAAATACCCTATGTACGGTCGCATACAACTATGCAGACCATTCTAAGGGAGCTTCCAAAAGAATTTATTCGCTGTCATGCTTCTCATATCGTAAATATAAACCATATACAGTCATTTACGGCTTACGATATAGAAATGTCTGACGGATCAATTATTCCAATGGGATATAGCTTTGGAACAAGTTTTCAAAATCTGGTATCTAGCTTCTATCCAGTATTTAATAAAGTGAAAGGGCCGGTATAAATACCTGCCTTTTTCTTTTCTTTGTTTATCTAAGGACTAGACAAATTTCTAAAATGTGTTATTGTTTCTCACGGAAAACTTATTTAAAAAAATCAAATATTACCAAGATGAGACAAGACGTGCACGGAGGAAACAAAGAAAGAATTCTAATTAAGGCAAACTATCAACTGATTCCAGTCAATCTGGACGAGATTTTGTTCATAAAGGCTCTAAGTGATTATGTAATCATAAAGACGGTAACAGGTAAGTACATTACCCATTCGACCATGAAGGGTATGGTGAGTAACTTACCGGAAAATGTATTTTCAAGGTCTCATAGATCTTTCATCGTAAATTTGGACAAAGTTACTGCGGTTAAAGGCGATACAATTGAAATCCGAGATAGCGAAATGCGATTCAAGGTCCCAATCGGACGAGCATATAAAAAAGACTTCAAAGCATCGTTACATGCTGCATAAGTCTTAAACTTCTTAAGGTAAGAGGCTGAAGTAATTCAGCCTCTTTCTATACCCTATTTATTCTCAAAATAGACATTTTAAATTTTTATGGTACTGTGCTTTCTAAATGAATAGCTGACAAGTTTTATACTTATCAGAAATATTTACCCAATAATGGGTTCACCTTTAAAATATTCGCAAAATGGCGAACGGAAGAAAAAATTTTAGAACAAAAACCAGGAAGAATGGTGCTGACCAAGAAACACGTAAGGCGCGTCAGAAAAAGCGTACCAAGATGCACTTTAAGTCTTTTAGACACGCTATCGTAACCTTTTCAAAAGGTTCTACGGTAACAGTAATCGGGAGTATTCCGAAATACATGAGCAACTTTGCTAGTCTAAGTAAAACTAGAAAAGGCACTTTTGTTCAATTCCAAACAGACCTAATTGCAACCGTTGATGGAAATGGCCTCAAAAATAGTTTTTGTCATCAAATTCTTTTTTGTCGCCCAGACGAGAAGGAGTCTGGCAAAAAAGTTTTTGCAGCAAAAGGGCTGACTTACAATCAGTACGATATTAAAACGATGTCACAATCTGAAGAAGAGTCAGTTCATATTTCCAAGGGATATACGGCTGCTCTACTCTACCGCGGAGAGTTTCTCGTTCCTGATCCAACTAAACAAAATTATTTTTGGATCACAAATAAAGCCAGACTCAAGCAACGTGCAAACAAAATAAGAAGAAGGTCACAATCTGAAAAGAATGTAAATTCGTCTTTAGCTGCATAATAGCAGTCTCTTTACTAGGCAAATGAAAGGGTCGGAAAATGCCGACCCTTTTTCTATACCCAATTTTTTACTTCAAGTGCAGCACGCGCGGCCTCTTGTTCTGCCTCTTGCTTTGCCTTCCCTTTTCCTCTAGCTATAAGTTCTTCGCCAAAATACACTCCAACTTCAAAGTCTCGATCATGATCAGGACCACTCTCGTTTAATACCTCGTATGTCGGTGTTACACTTACATGCTCTTGCGCTAATTCTTGAACATAACTTTTTGCATCCTTATATAATTTTTTATCAATAATTCCCTGCAGCTTATCAAACAATGACAATGCAATAAACTTCTGCGCAACATCATATCCTTGATCTAGGTAGATCGCACCAATTATTGCTTCATAAGCATTTGCCAAAATATATTGTCGAGCCTTTCCTGTGTCTTTAGATTCTCCTTTTGACAAAAGTAAATACTCATTCATATTAAGTATTGTCGCTGCTTCTGAAATTGAAATAGTATTTACAAGAGACGATCGATACGCTGTTAAATCACCTTCAGGGTTATCAGGATAAGTTTTATACAAATAACTCGTTACTACAAGTTCTAATACTGCATCTCCTAAAAATTCTAGACGCTCATTATGCTGTATACCTTCTGCTTCATTCTCATTCAAGTATGACCGGTGTGTAAATGCTTTTTTAAGTAGGTCTTTATCTTTAAAGGTAATTCCTACAGATTCTTCAAATTTTTCAAATTGTTCCATATTATTTCTTTTCTTTTGTAAGCTTACTGATTGATTCAGCCAGTAAATTTGTCACATCATCATACATGGTAAGATTTGCAATTTCTTCCATTGGAAACCACTTTGCATCATCAAGCCCACCTGAATCACTTTCCAAAGAAAGTGGTACGTACTCAGACTCAAGTAGATAGTAACTTACTTGCTTGCGCACCTGCCCTCGTGTTGGGTGGTTTGCAATATATTCATTCTCACCAATCTTCTCTACAACTTTTACATCAAGATTAATTTCTTCTTTAATTTCACGTATTGCTGTTTCCTCTGGAGTCTCTCCTTCTTCTACACCTCCTTTTGAAAGGGTCCAGTAACCGAAGACGTCATGAACCATAGCAAACTGTAACTTTCCATCTGACCAAGCATATACAATTCCTCCTGATTTTTGATCAATGGGAAGATCTTCAAAATTAACTGGTTTTACATTTTTCTTTTTCTTTGGACCATCATCTTTTCCTGGCTCACCCATCTCGCGATAAATTGCCCCTAGTACTCCGTTAATAAATCTTCCACTATTTTCACCTCCATAGGATTTTGCTAATTCGATTGCTTCGTTAATAGCTACTTTTGGCGGTACTTGTTCACGATCACCAAAAACTAATTCATATAGACCAAGACGTAAAACATTACGATCAACAATCGCAATTTTTTCAATTGGCCAATCTGGAGCAGCCTTTTCAATAATCTCATCGATTAATTTTTGCTTGTTGGCAATTCCCTTAAGGAGTTCTTCGATAAAATGCACGTTTTCTAGACCTGGACCAAATTCGTCCAGGTTCTTTTTCAGAGCAGACTCAAGAATAGAACTATCATGTTCTTTGAAATCCCATTCAAACAGGGTCTGCATTACAATTGATCGTGCAAGGTGCCTTATCGCCATAAATTATGTTTGAAGTATAACCAAATTTTCATTAAAGCTCAAGTAAACAAAACACTCGAGACTATCGAGCGTTTTGTGAGTCATTAGAATTTTTAGTTTGTTTCTTTTGAACCTTTGATACTACATCGATTACTTGTCGGTCTCGATATCGTCCAGTTTCAAGACTCGCTCGGTGACGCAAGTGTGGTACACCAGTTTTTGCATCTACAGAAACAGTCTCACCAGTTAGTTTGTGGTGACTACGTCGGTTTCGTGTATGAGCTTTTGTATGTCGCATTCGTATAACCATATGAGGGAGAGTATACTAAAAAGACGATAAAATGCAAGGCTTTTAAGCGTGTATCTGTGCAACTGCATATATACTCGCATCCTGCACATGTTTAAATCTATCAGCCTCTAATTTAATACCACCATACCAACGTGTAACACAAATCACGGTATTGATCATATTCTTCTTCTGTAGTATACGTAACACTACGTTCCCTGCCCCTGTTTCGCCGTCGTCGCTCTTTGACTCGTACACTACACCCTCATGCGCGATGCGAACCGCCCACGTATGGTGAGTCGCTTTATGATGATTTTTTCCTTTCTTCGTCTCTATTAAAAAATCTTTAATTCCGGTGCGATTATTTACTAATCCAATCGAAACTGAATATACCGACTTTCGATCTGTAATTATTTTTTCGAAAGTCTGAAATTTCTCTACAGGAGATGTGCCGTCACCAAAATCCATTTGCCCTGTTTTTACATCTTTTCTCCTACTCATACATTACAGATTACTAGAGGTTAGACCTCTAGTAAATTTACTTTCTTATTTTTTTAACACCCTTACAAAAAGTCTTTCGGTGAAGCGGAGAGAGTCCATATTTTTTGAGAGCTTTACGATGTTCGATTGTTCCATAGCCTTTATGTTTTTTAAATCCATATTCAGGAAATACCTTATCCTGTTTTTTCATATATTTATCGCGCACAACTTTTGCAGCAATAGATGCCAGAGCAATAGACAAATGAATCGTGTCACCCTTGATTACTGTCTTTTGATTTAAAAACTTTTCTGGTGCATGTAAGCTTCCATCAAGAACAATATTAACCATTCCTGCGTCTACATCAAAATTACGTAGCAAGCGTGCAATAGCGTTCGATATTGCAAATGATAATCCTTTCTCATCTATAATCGATGCATTCACGCTAGTGGTATAAAATTCTATTTCTCCAGCCTTTTTATATTCAAGCATTTCTGCATGAATAATTTCACGCTCATCTGGTGTTAATTGTTTTGAATCTCGTATTCCTTCTATTTTATGTTTTACTAATTTTCCTAACGACTTAGCAATAGGAGACTTCATATCAATACCAACAATACCAAGAGTGACCGGACCTGCGATCGGACCTCGCCCAACTTCATCTATACCAATTATGTAGTTACTTTTTGACATGATGCTTAGTATATCAGATTTGTAATCAGCGAGAATAATATCTGATATAATGCCCCTACATGGCAAAAGTTAAAAAACCATTCGTCCACCTTCATACACACAGTCACTACTCTCTTTTAGATGGTCTTTCAAAGATTCCTGAGCTGGTAAAAAAGGCAAAGAAGATGAAAATGAAGGCCTTGGCACTAACCGATCATGGAAATATGCACGGCGCGATCGAGTTCTATAAAACATGTAAGGATGCTGGTATCAAGCCGATCATCGGTGTCGAAGCCTACATGGCGGCACGCACACGTCACGACAAAGAGTCTGGTATCGACAATAAACGATTCCACCTAACCCTTCTTGCAAAGAATACTGTCGGATATAAAAATATGATGAAAATGGTTTCAAAAGCTTGTATCGAAGGTTACTATTACAAACCTCGCATGGATAAAGACCTCTTGAAAGAATACAGTGAAGGTATTATTTGTCTTTCTGGATGTCCTGGAAGTGAATTTATTCATTACTTACGAGAGAAACAATATGATGAAGCACGAAATTTAATTCAATTCTATATCGACACTTTTGGAAAAGACCATGTCTTCCTAGAGGTTATGAAGCATGCCGAAGCGTCTTGGTACGACAGTCATGTTCCTATTTTGAATAAAATAAAGGAATTTGCATCTGAGTTTGACTTACCGATGGTAGCTACGTGGGATTCACATTATCTCGATCCAGATGATAAAGAAGCACACGATACTCTTTTAAAAATTAATACCAACAATTCTAACTTTAAATTGGATGGTGACTATTCTTTGATCAGTCCTGAAATGGCGTATGAAATTTACGAGGAAGAATTTCCAGGGGCATGCGCAAACACGCAAAAAATCGCCGACATGATTGATATCGAGATTGATACTGACACGTGGTACTTCCCTGACTTTCCGATTCCTGAAGGACGTGAGTACAACGAACTTCTTCGCGAACAAGCATACGCTGGACTTGCATGGCGCGAGGTTGAAAAAACCGAAGAAGTGGAAAAGCGAATCGAGTACGAACTCGAAGTTATTAAGATGAAAAACTATCCATCATATTTCTTGTGTGTGGCTGACTTTATTAACTATGCAACATCTGTCGGTATATATAGTAATACTCGTGGATCAGCTGCTGGATCAATGGTGTCATACTTGATTGGTATTACCAACATCGACCCAATGAAATACGATTTAATTTTTGAACGCTTCTTGAATCCGGAACGTCCATCGTTGCCCGATGTTGATATGGACTTTGCTGATAATAGACGTGAAGAGATTATTGAATATGCTCGAGAAAAATATGGAAAGAATTCAGTCGCAGTGATTGGTACGTTCGGTAAGATGCTTGCCCGCGGTGTTGTTCGTGATGTAGCGCGCGCTATGGAATATCCATACAGTGTTGGTGACCGTATCTCTAAAATGATTCCCGAAGGTTCTCAAGGTTTTGCTATGACTATTGATCGTGCTTTAAAAATGGAGCCTGATTTTAAAGAAGCGTATGAAAATGAACGTGATGTTGTAGAGATTGTCGATATGGCAAAAAAGATTGAAGGGTGTGTACGGCACGTTTCTGTTCATGCTGCTGGTGTAGTCATTTCACCTACTGGAAATGTCGATGACTTCTCTCCTGTTCAATATGATCCAAAAGGTGGCATTATCATTACTCAATACGATATGTATACAGGTAATCGTGAAGGAATTATAAACTTACCGAAGTTTGATTTCCTTGGGTTGCGTAACTTGACCATCATGGCCGACGCTATTAAGCGAGTAAAACGTATTCGTAATATTGATATTGATATTGAAAAAATTCCAGTTGACGATAAGAAGACATTTGAACTTCTTTCTGCAGGAACAGCTCTGGGTGTATTTCAGTTTGCGAGTTCTGGTATGCAGAAATGGCTACGCGAATTGCAACCGAACAATCTTGATGACTTGATTGCGATGGTAGCCTTATACCGCCCAGGACCAATGGCTTTTATTCCCGACTACATTGAACGCAAGCGAAACCCTCACAAGGTTAAATACTTGGAACCACGACTAGAACCTATTCTAAAGCGTACCTATGGAATTATTATTTACCAAGAGGATATTTTGATTATTGCTACAACACTTGCTGGATACTCATGGCTTGAAGCCGATAAGTTCCGTAAAGCTGTAGGTAAGAAAATTCCAGAAGAAATGGAAAAGCAACACAAGAAATTTATTGATGGTTGTATTGAAAATGGAATGAAAAAAGAAATTGCCAAAGAGCTATGGGAGATGATTGAAACATTTGCCGCTTACGGTTTCAATAAGGCTCATGCCGCCAGTTACGGACAGCTTGCTTACCGAACCGCCTACATGAAAGCGAACTACCCCCATGAATACATGTCAGCGATTATGACCGCTGAATCTGGAAACATCGACAAGGTTGCCGAAGTGATCGCTGAATGTGCAAAAATGGGATATACCGTTATGCCGCCAGATATTAATGAATCATTTTCAGACTTTACCGTTGTTGTAGATGAAGGTGGAAATATAACTGACAACATTCGTTTTGGACTACGCAATATAAAAAACTTTGGTGAAGAAATTGGAAAAGCCATTATTTCAGATCGAAAAGAAAATGGAAAATTCAAAGACATCGAAGAATTTCTAGAACGCATCAAACATCGAAACCTTACTAAAAAGTCTTTAGAAGCATTAATTCAATGTGGAGCAATGGATGACTTTGGCGAACGAGGAAAGTTAATGGCGAATATTGAAACCATGTTGCATTTCAATCGAGAATTACAACAATCAAATGAAAATCAAGGAAGTCTTTTTGCAAATATTGAAGTACCAAAGGCTCATCTGCGTCTAGAAGAAGCACTAGAGGCAACTCAAGATGAAAAACTAACGTGGGAAAAAGAATTGTTAGGATTATATGTCTCAGGTCACCCGCTCGATAAACATCGGGAAAAAATTGAAAAGAGCGGTAAGTCAATTGATAAATTAAAGAATTTAAAGAATGGTGCAACTACAACTATTGCTGGTGTAATTGAAGATGTAAAAGAAATTATGACCAAAAAAGGAGACAAAATGGCCTTTGTTCGAATTTCAGATTTCACCGGATCAATAGAATGTGTTGTTTTCCCAACTGTATTTGAAGAATATCGCAGTATGTTAAAACCTGATTTGTGTGTGATTATTAAAGCAAAAAACTCTGATCGAAATGGTGAGCAGAGTTTGCTGGTAGATATGATTAAAGAATTAAAATAAATAAAAAGCCTCAACCAAGATTATAGTTGAGGCTTTTTAGATTCGTGATATTCTAATCACTTTTTCTTTGGACGAGAAATGTTAAAAACATCCTGCATTTTCCCGTCATCATTTTCTTCAGTACCAGTAAACTCTAGTAGGACCCCCAGGTTACTAGCTTCCTCTACCATGATTTTTTGGTATAGACTGTCAGTACATCTTACAGGTAGCAAGCGCGTCAAATGATCTTTCGATTTGCCAGTCTCTAAATCATCACAAATTTCATGAATTTGTTTTTTGAGACCTGGTCTAAGAAACTCGTCTGAACAAGGATCCTTCTTTTTCTTCTTTGGTCCAGGAATCCAGAATTTTATACTGTCCTTAGAAATCTTCTCAAACTCTATTAGAGTACCTTCAAAATTTACAGTAAAAACGGAATCATAATTAAACTCAGGACCCTTCTTTGTTATAGGATCAGGTTTAGTTGTATAACGTATAAATCTGACGTACTGCTCATCACCCGGCTTAAGTTTGTTTTTAGAGTATTGAAGATCACTCACAAGCCTCTTTACTCTATCGACCTCAATGTTTTGAAGCTTCCACTCTTCAAGACTACATGAGGTCATTAGTATAAAAAAAGTAATTATTGAAAAAAACATGATTCGTCTCATGACTTTGTATTTTATAATGAATATTCGTCTATCATTCAAAATATACTCTTAGATTTTTAAGTTGTCAAGACCCTTTCAAACCACCGTGAATATGCTATTATTTCTCTATATGACTAATGAAAATAACACTCTAGCAAATAAACGACACACCCTTGCCCATCTCTTGGCGGCAGCTGTTATAAAGAAATATCCAGATGTTAAATTAACCCTAGGACCAGCTGTAGATAACGGTTTCTATTACGATATTGATTTTGGTGACACGAAACCAGAAGAAAAAGATTTGAAAGATTTTCAAAAAAACATGCGTAAAATGTTGTCATCATGGAAAGAATTCACGCACCAAGAAGTTTCAATCGACGAAGCTCGAGAGTTATACTCAGACAACCAATACAAATTAGAACTAGTAAATGAAATTGCAGAACGTGGTGAAAAAATTACTCTTTACACATGTGGCGATTTTACCGATCTATGTCGTGGTGGACATACAGATAATCCAGCAGAAGAAATCAATGGTAAGGCGTTTGAATTGTCACACATGGCTGGAGCCTACTGGCGCGGTGATGAAAAAAATCAAATGTTAACACGAATCTATGGAATTGCATTTGACACTCCAGAAGAATTGGCTGAATACAAAGAAATGTTAGAAGAAGCTAAAAAACGAGACCACCGAAAACTTGGTCAAGAATTAGACTTATTTACGTTCTCTCCGTTAGTTGGTTCTGGGCTTCCCCTTTTCACACCTAAAGGAACACTGATTCGTGATCTAGTAATAGATAAAATTCAAAACATTCAAAAAGAATACGGATACCAAAAAGTTACAATTCCTCACATTACAAAGAAAGACTTGTACGAGAAATCAGGACACTGGGAGAAATTTGGTGACGAACTATTTAAAGTTAAAGGACAATCTGATACTGAGTTTGTAATGAAACCAATGAACTGTCCTCATCACACACAAATATTTGCAGGAAAACCCCGCAGCTACAAAGATTTGCCAATACGGTTTATGGAATCAACTATGGTATATCGTGACGAACAAGCTGGTGAATTACTAGGACTATCACGTGTACGAAGTATTTCACAAGATGATGGGCATGTATTCTGTACTCCAGAACAAATGAAGCAAGAAATCAAAAATATCGTAAATGTAATCAAGGAATTCTATACTTCTCTTGAAATGTTAGAAGATGGAAAATACTGGGTATCACTATCAGTACGAAGCGAAGAAAAAGCTGATAAATATCTTGGTGATACCAGTGTATGGGATAAGGCCGAAGCCGTACTAGAAGAGGTAGCAAAAGAAGAAAACCTGCCATACAAACGAGTTGAAGGAGAAGCTGCATTCTATGGACCAAAGCTAGACTTTCAGTTCAAAGATGCACTTGGACGTGAATGGCAGCTCGGTACAGCTCAGCTCGACTTTGTTATGCCTGCTCGATTTGAACTTGAATATACTGATAATGACGGAGAAAAGAAAACACCAGTTATGATTCACCGAGCTGTTGCAGGATCACTTGAACGATTCATGGCTGTAACTATTGAGCACTTTGCAGGTGCATTCCCATTTTGGCTATCTCCTGTTCAAGTTGTCGTAATGCCAGTTAACGATGAAGCTCACAGTGAATATGCAAATGATGTACTACAACAATTAACTAACGCAGGAATTCGAGCTGAATATGCAGATGCAACAGAAAGTCTAGGAAAACGAATGCGAAATGCAAAGAAAGAAAAAGTTCCTTATATCTTTGTTCTAGGAGATAAAGAAAAAAATAGCAATACTATTACCGCCGAAGGTCGTAATGGTGAAAAACTAGAAGACCTGTCAGTTGCAGATTTTATGGAAAAAGTTACAAAATAATCAATGTTTGATAAAGGTCTCACATTTCAAGAAAATAATGCGGAAGATATTAAGATTAATATCGAAATTTTTTTATCTACTGATGTATTTAGAATTAATAAAGAAAATCAAACAACCTATCCTATGTGTAAAGGAGATATCGCAGAGTTTGTTATGGCTGCCTTACATCTTCAACCAGCAGCAAACAAGGAGGTTATATTTAAAGACAAAGAAACATTCCATACATGGTTAGCACAACTCAAACTAATCTCGGAGCACACAGAAATTTTAGCTGAAAAAGAACTCCCGGAATACTCTTCCTATGCAGCGTATGTAATTACAGGAATTACAAAGGACAGTCTCAAAAAAATGAAAAGTATGGTTTTTAATAAAATGTCTGAAAATTACGAGAGAGAATACGGTAAACTTATGGGCTTTCCAGATACTGCGATAGAAGCATACTTAGGTGAACGTGAGAAGGTTTCGGCTACAGAAGGTAGTTTCGAAGAAGGTTTTGGACATTTTGCTTATTCAAAAGAGTTTGAAGATATAGAACGAAAGTACTTCAACGACAGAAACAAAAAGCTAGAGGAGTACGCCCCTTCACTATTTAGCAAATAAATGACAAATAAAAAAGGCCGGTCATTGGACCGGCCTTTTAAAATAGGATTGCGACTTAATTAAGCAGTCGCCTTCGCTTTTACTACTGGGACCACTTCTGTACCAGCATTTGCATCACTCTGACTCTTAGAACGCTTTAGACGAACATTGATCTTGGTATTACCATTTCCGTCCGAAGACATGGTAAGCTTTCCACCATTCGCAACCAATCCATCTACTACTTGACTGAGGTCAAGGTTGGCCATTCTGGCTACTTGCATCTCTTGCGCTTCGGCTTGAGCTTGTTCTGCAGTTGCAGCTTCAAGTTCAGCGTCAGACTGAGTAATCGTTGTTGGCTGCTCAGTTGCAGCTTCAAAACGAACACCTTCAAGATCTGAAGTTACTGCGTTACCACAGGCTTCAAGTGCAACTACCGTGGTCTCCTCATCCGTTCGTAGATTTCTTACTGTTCCTTCCCAGGCATCTTCTCCGTCAAGGATCCGAGTTGCGCTAGTATTGTTCCAGTATTCAATCGTTACAGGCCGTCCATCTGAGTAAACTTTTCCTTGGCGTCCACGAGTAAAGGAAGTCTGATCACGTGTAATAGGATTATTTAAGTGCGCAGCATTATACTGACGAACCACTCTATCCTGTATCACATTTCGAGCATGACCTTCATCTTGAATTCCTCCATTTACAACAGGTGTACCACCGGTTGTTGGACTGTAAACATGTTGGCCGTACCGAAAATAGTTACCCCACTTTTTAGCTTTACCAGACTTAACAAGATGGTAAATTCCGAAAAGTGCAACAAGTCCAAAAAGTACAAAAAGTACAAGGAGTCCGAAGTTGTACGGATCCATCCCAAAAATCAGTGTTGACGCGCTCAACTTTTCAGTTGACTCTACAACACGATCAGTAGGAGGAGTAGTATTAGCAGCTACCTCATCGGCAACAACTTCTTCTACAACATCAACTATCTGTCCATGCTTTTCCTGAAGACCTCCGGCTTTTCTAACGATCTGCCATTGGTGTCCACCTTTCTCAACCATAAAATCATTCGTGTGGCCATCCTCATACAAGAACGTCACAATGTCTCCTTCTTCAACAACATCAGGATTAGTGATCCCGTTAATTGTTTCATTTAGAGATTTCGAACGATTGATTATCGCTGAGATTTCAGCGTTCGTAAGATAGTCTGAAGACTCAACAACTTCATCGTTGTTAAAACCTTCATCATTGTTGAATTGTGCCATTGCAGCCCCACCCGTAACGAGTGCACAAAGGGCAATCAGAATTACTTTTCTCATTGTATTTGGTATTTATTGGGCATACGATCCCAGTTTGTTTTTACGTCCAGCCTCAGTAGAGAAAGGAATTTCACTCACCAGATTTCTGATGTTCAAAATTCCTTTCTCACTGTATTCAGAGTAATATTTCAATGATCATTATTGCTATGTATTATAGCATAATTGATATAACTTGTCAATATTTTATCATACCCTTACTATTACGTATAAAATAACAAAATCTGGCAATTATGCCAGATTTTGCTCTACTATTACATGATCAATTTATTGCTCTAAATCCTTAATTAAAGCACTGAGACTATCTTTCACTTCTTTTAAAATAACCTCTTTTTTTTCTCTAAATAACTTTAAATAGTCTTCTTCTGTCATACTATTGTCTTCTTCAAACTTTTCATCTAATACCTTAGCAAGACGCTGAACCTTTTCTTTAGCAGCAACTATGACCTCGTCTACCCCACCTTTAAAAGAAGTAAGTTCTCCTTCGTAAGAATTTACTTCTTCTATAAAATTATCAACAAGTTCTTGTATATCTTTATCAATAGTCATATTATATTGCAAGTAATTTTCTAACACTAACCTTAATTGCTTTTCCACTTACGTGCGTAGCAGCAGCTATCAATTTAATACCACTATGTAGTACACCGTCTTTCCATAAGATAGTCTTTGCTGTATCTATAGCAAGTTTCTTTCCTCCATACTTTTTCTTATACATAGTCTTTAAACCATTCGAAAATAATTTCAACGGAGGATTAAGAATCATATTATAGCCAGATTTCATTATAGTTTTCCCAAAATCATCGCACACATCATTAAACTCTGTCATCTCTGTTGCCATTTTTCTTTGAAAATCAGGACTTCTCTCGCGCGCTTCTCTGTTTCTTAAAATTGAATCTATAATACTCATATAATGATAGTAAATACTTTTTTGCCATTAGTCAATGACTAACACTACTAAATATCAATTTCTGCGTACTTAGCATTACTTGTGATAAATGCTTTACGTGGAGCAACTTCTGAACCCATCAGAGTATCAAATGTTTTATCAGCCTCCATGGCGTCATTAATATCTACTCGCTTCATAGAGCGAGTTTCTGGATCCATAGTTGTCTCCCATAATTCTTCTGGGTTCATTTCTCCAAGCCCTTTATAACGTTGTAAGTGAACTTTGTTTGATTTCTTTGCTTTTACTTCTTCTCCATCGCTCTCTTCATCATCATCTTCAGGTTCGCCACCTACTGGCTCTGCAACAACTCCCATGTCTTTTAGAATCGCAACTTTTTCTTCGTCAGTAAAGGCATACTTAATAGTTTTACCTTTTTTAATTTTATACAACGGTGGTTGCGCAATATACAAGTATCCAGCGTCAATAATTTCTCTAAAATATCTAAAGAATAACGTTAGCAACAGTGTTCGAATATGAGCACCATCGACATCGGCATCGGTAGCGATAATAATTTTTTTGTAACGAATTTTTTCAAGATCAAAGGTTTCTCCAATAGATGTACCAAGTGCGATCACCATTGATTTAATTTCATTGTTTGCAATCATCTTATCCAGCCGTGCCCGCTCTACATTCAAAATCTTTCCACGTAGTGGCAAAATAGCTTGCGTACGACGATCACGTCCTTGTTTTCCAGAACCACCAGCCGAGTCTCCCTCTACAATGAATATTTCTGATTCGTCAGCATTTTTTGTCTGACAGTCAGCTAATTTTCCAGGTAATGTAAACCCTTCAAGAGCTCCTTTGCGCAAGATTGAATCTTTGGCAGCTTTGGCAGCTTTACGGGCACGCATAGCAAGCTCTGCTTTACGCAAAATCATTTTGGCATCATCTGGATTCTCTTCCAAGAACATAGAAAATGCTTCACCAAATACTGACTCAACAGCACCTCGAGCTTCTGGACTACCTAGCTTATCTTTTGTTTGCCCTTCGAACTGAATCTCGGGCATCTTTATCGATATCACTGTTGTTAGTCCTTCGAGAACATCATCTCCAGTTAAAGCTTCTGATTCTTTGGTAACTTTATTTATTTTATTATATGCATTCAATGTACGTGTTAACGCAGTTTTGAAACCGGTCACATGCATTCCGCCTCCTGGTGTATAAATATTATTCGCGAATGGAACAATCCTTGCAGCAATATCATCAACATATTCAAGCGCAACTTCAACAGTTACTGGAGCTGGCTGTCCTTCGATTTCTAACTCCTTTTCTACATAAAAAATATTCTTATGTAACTGTTTCTGACCATGGTTATAGTGACGAACCATTGAAACAAGTCCACCTTCGAAGTAATATGAAACAGATGTTGTTTGCAAGCCAAGTTCACTTAACCAGTACACTTCATCAGGTTTCTTTAGTGTCGGCACATTATTAACTACAGACTCTCGAGCATCAATAATTCGAATACGTAAATTACGAACAAGGTATGCTTGTTCTCGATAGTGATCAATAATTCGTTTCCAGTTATATTTAATTTCTTTAAAAATTTCTAGATCAGCTTGGAATGTAATAATAGTTCCTGTTCGTTTTGTTTTACCAACCTTTTGAACAGGTCCTTTTGGCTTTCCGATACCGTATTCTTGAACATAGACATCTCCATCACGGTGAACCTCGGCTTTCATATATGTTGATAGTGCGTTTACTACAGAAGCACCAACACCATGAAGACCTCCAGATACTACATATCCTCCGTCTTCGCCTCCGAACTTACCTCCGGCGTGCAATGTTGTAAGAATAACTTCCAATGCTGAAATTTTAGCTTTTGGATGTTTATCAACCGGAATACCACGCCCATTATCAGCAACACGAATCATATTATCTGGTAGGAGAGAGATTTCAATCTCGTCACAAAAATCAGCCATCGCCTCATCGCGAGAGTTGTCAAAAATCTCCTTAATAAGATGATGAAGACCGTCTGGACCAGTTGATCCAATATACATACCGGGACGCTTACGAACCGGCTCCAGCCCTTCTAGGACGGAAATATCTTTGGCACTATATGAACTTGTTGGTTTTTTAGCTTCTTTTTTAGACATAAAATATACAACCGCTTCTAGTTTTTCAATACTTGTTTATTATAACAAAAAAAACCTTTACGAGCTAGCCTAAAAACGTGTACAACTGGTTATAAAATAAGGCTTTTTAATACTTTTT